>Ga0102936_1000804_pt1 | contig 12566 bp, 8 predicted proteins | sample SalPon2_A_H2O_MG_FD_78502 | JGI IMG/M metagenome (GOLD analysis project Ga0102936, IMG submission 78502) | Salt pond water microbial communities from South San Francisco under conditions of wetland restoration - Salt Pond MetaG R2_A_H2O_MG | ecosystem: Environmental > Aquatic > Non-marine Saline...
CCGGTTCCCTGCAAGGACTGTGAGGCTGCGCTCCGGTCGCCCGAACGGAGTCGGTACTCGTTTCTGTTACTCGATCACCTCACGACACCGATCATCGGGTGTGAGGAGCACGTAGCGCAGTTCGCCTCTACCTGCGGGTACACCACGGACGGCGCTGCCAAACTCATCGAGCACCGGCCGGCCGGCGGCATTCGGTGCCCGAGTTGTCAGTTGGCAGGGTATACGCCACGCCAGCCGGTCATTCCGGTTGCGGACGGCGCCGTTGCCGTGCATGCCTGCCCTGAACACCAGTCCGAACTACTCGCCCGCTTCCAGACCGGACTCGAAACCCAGCACCGGCTCACGACTGCGCTCGACACCGCTGAACGGCTCGACGTTCCGTAGCGACGCCGGTATCCACAGTTCGGTGCGGTGGTTCGTCCGCCACCATCGGGCCCCCGAGCAGCACGCGCGGTCGGCCGACCGTATTACTTTGATATTTTGTCTCCGACGGGTCCGTAATCGAAGAATACCCTGTTCGAGCAGCTTACCCGCGAATCGCGACAAAGAGCATTGCTACCCCCAACAGCCCGAGTGTCGCGGCCGCATATGCAACGACAGGAAGAGTGTCAGCTCCGACAGCAGCGAGTCCTCCCGTCGTCCCGAGAAAGAGAACCCCGAGGCCTCCGAGGACGATTCGAACCGCCCGGTCTAGTCCGTCGCCCGGGGTCCAGTCGGTTGTCCGGATCACAGTATCGAGAGCCGTCTCGACCTCGACGGCGGTGTCGTTCGGGACAACGAGGACGAGCGGACGGCCCCACCAGCCTCGGGACTGATATCGGGGGACGAAGAGGGTATAATCGCCGATTTGCCGCTGGTAGAGCTGCCTGAGCGGCGAGAGATCGAACGTCCGCACCCGTCTGTCGGTTGTGTCCAGCTCCCCGTCATCGATGTATTCCGTGGCTGTTACGCCGCTCACTTGCCGGAGCGTTGCCGTTTCCGGATGTATCCGGCCGACCGTATATCGAAGCTCGACGGCCATCTTAGAGACGACAAGTCCAATTAGATACACGATCAGGAGCCCCGGTTGGATTGCCAACGACAGCAGTAGGAGGCCGCCACCGAGCAGGCTGACTGGAATGTAGCGGAGGCGAATCCATCCAACCGACGGGGTGAGTTTCTTCACCTCGCGCTCGGAGCCGTACTCGACCGCGAGCAGGAGATACACCAGCGATGCGGGACCGCCGATGAGCGCGAGAACGACGACGAGGACGGTCCCTCCGACGTTTTCCACGGCGAGTCCGTCCGCGACGGCAAACGCGAGTAACACCAGCACGGCGAGCCCCAGGACGACCGGGACACCGGCAGCGAGATGCAACACCACGAGCCGAAACCGGTCGGCGTCGCGGTCCGGGAACGCCGTCCACGTAACCACCCGGTCGCCAGTGTCACTCTCGGTGGCCGTCATCGTTCGGGGAGTGGGGTATCGTATTCGCGTCTCGGGATCGACAGTTCGAATCTCACTGCTTGGTCGGTTCCCGTCTGAGTTGACAGTGCGAATTGCTGTCGGATCGATGTTTCCTTTCCCGTTTAGGAACCGGTCCGGGTGCTCACAAATACGACAGGCAGCCCCTTAGACTCGCCTGAGCGCCACCCAGATCATCAGTACGACCGGCAGCAGGAAAATCGGTCCAACGCCGATAGCGAGTCCGATCAGTTGTGCGGTGCCTATTTTTGGGCTGAGCGCGAGGCCGACCGGAACTGCGAGAAAGACGAGTGAAAGCACCAACGCGGACGCGATGACGGCCGAATCACGCTCGGGGCGGGCGGGGTCCGATACGGGAAGCTCGAGCGTCTCGATTGTAGCGTCGAGATCAGCAACCGGGCCGAGTTGTGCGTCACGGTCGCCGGGGTCGGCTCCGGATACGTCCAGCGTGCCGGTGTCGAGCAGTCGGTCCGGGATCGCGTTGCGGATCGAGAACGACGCCGAGTCCACCGGGGCGGTCCACTGGACGGCCTCGAGTGCCGTATCGTAGGCTACGAGTTGCTCCTCGTACCGGCGGTACTCGATCGTACCGTACCGCAGGTAGTAGCTGCCGATACGCGCGCCGGCGACGATGAGGACAAACACTAGCCCTACGACAAGCCAGACCGAGCCACCGGTGAGTGCGGCAAACGTCAGCCCGATCAGAACGGCGAACGTGGACCGGTGAGCAAACCCGAACGCCACCATCGGGAGGCTGCCGAGCAGGACGGGTGCCGCGTCGACGGATACCCGTCCACGAACGGGTCCGTCCGGGGTGTCGATGTCCGGAAGCGGTTCGGCGTGGCTTCCGTCGAGCGCCCCGTCGAGGACGGACGGCACTGGGAGCTCCGTGTAGTCGGTGACGATTCGGTAGATCGAGGCGGCCGTCTTGACGACGACGATGCCGGTGAGGAGGAGCAGCCCACCGGGTCGATCGCCGGCGCTGGCGACCAGCCCCACCGCGAGGATCACGAGGCCGAGCTGTACGGGTTCACGCAGGATCTCCTGTGCGGAGGTCTCGGTGTATTTCGGTCCGGCGAGGTAGTCGGATCGAAATTCGTGGATCTGCGTGACCACCAGTCCGCCACCACCGGCGAGGAGGGACAGTGACAGGCGTATCATCGGTGCCGCCGTCAGCCAGTAGAGGACGCTCGCCGGGAGAACGGTGACGGTCCAGAACCCGAGTATCGACGCCGCGAACGGGACGTTTCGCGGATAGACCGCAGGCATCCAGGAGACGGGACGCCAGCCACCACGCTTCTCACGAAGCTCGTGGAGGGGTTCGATATCGGGAAGCCCCGGTGAACCGCGTTCGGCGAACAGCGCCTTCGCCGCAGCCAGCAACACCGTCAGCAGACCCTCGGTCCAGTAGAGTACTAGGAGCGAGTAGACATCCCACCCGAGGGTCAGGACGCCGATCAGCGGAACGAGGTTGGCGACGGCCGCGACGCTGCCGACGCGACGTCGTTGCCACTCCGTCGGCGGGTGGACGCGCATGTGTCAGTCGAGTCGTGGATGCGGGAGCCAGCGGAATTTCATGACAGCGGGGACGAACGCCCGGCACTCATCGCCAGCGCCGGGCGAGTTCGCAGGCGAGGGTCACTAGAACGGTGATACTCGAGACCACGAACAGCACGTCGTCGACAGTCGCGACGTACTCCGGGCTCGCCCAGCCCGCTCGGGACGTATCGGAGGGCACGTACGATGGCACCACCGTGTCGTATCGAAGCTATCCTCAAGAATACTGGTGTCGGATCTCTCCCACGGCGACGGCGGTCGTCGCTTACAGGGGCTCGAGGAGAAAGCCAACGACTTCAGTCGTGAGATGAATCCGACAGTAGCCGAAACAGATATTTGGATTTGTCCCATTAGTTGTGACACCGAGTCTCGGGTAAGGATATGCACGCCAGTAGGGCGGTAGATGAAGCCCGCTATCCGAGTCGGGGGCCGCACTGGCACGGCCCACAATCTCACCGTGTAATGCGACGAGTGGGAAACCTCTCCGTCGTGGGTACGCGGTCTGTGACCGTGGAACCCCACGACTTCAGTCGTGGGAGGATGTCAGTGAGTGATCGAATCCACACCGGGGACAACTACCCTGCACACCGAGTGCACGGCTACCTGATGTTCTAGACACTTCCGAAATCCATCAAAATAAAATGTCGTGTATCTTTACTTTTCTACAATTTGACTGTTGTATCTAATCCGCGTTTCGCAGTCGGTACCCCACAAGGATGCTCAAGGACCGTAGCGTGAACACCAACAGAGAGGCTGCCGTGCCAGCAACAAGCGGCCTTGTAGTGTGAGCCAACACCGGGGTCGGTCAAGATGGGTCGGCAAACCCTGGTAAAGTTCACGTCAATTCGATGTTCCCGGAAACTCGAAAAGCAAACCGCGAGACACCAATACGGTGTTTCCGAGTCAGAGTCAGGGGGGTAATAATAAACACGCGTCCGCACTAACGGTGAGTTATGAGTCGCGTTCGACTCCGTCTCCACCGGGGGTGTCCGCGCCAGCTATCGAGGCTGGTGGCCTCGCGACGATTGTACGGGAGGACAACAGGAGACCGATGACCGACGAGTGTACTGCAGCGATCCCGTTGGACGCGTTTCCGGATCCCGTTCTTGCCTACGCCGTCGACGGTCGTGATGCTCGCATCACGACGACGAACGAGAGCTTCGATCGGCGGTTCGACGTGACTTCACCCGAGGCACTCGTCTCGACGGTGTTCGAACGGTTTAGCCGTAGTGTCACGACCGGCGGTCAGGACCCGATGACCCACCTCGTTCGCGGAGACCGTGTCGGGATCTATCTCGATGACGAGGATCGAGGAACGTTTTTTGCACGAGCGATCCCCTCCGACGGTAACGCCGGATATCTCGTCCTTTCAGACTTGCAGGACTGTCCCACCATCGAGGAACTGCCCGCTGTCGATCAGGTTAGTAGCGTGATCAGCCACGACCTCCGTAACCCACTCGACATTGCCAAGGCACATCTCACAGCAGCGCGGGAGACGGGAGATCCGGAACACTTCGAGTCGGTTGCCGACGCACACGATCGGATGGAACGGATCATTCGCGACGTCCTTACCCTCACGCGGGGGGAAGATGTCGTGGACCCGTCGAACCAAGTCTCAATTGCAACCGCGGCGATGGACGCGTGGCAGTCGGTCGATACTAATGAGGCAGTGCTTGACATCGTTGGATCGCTTCCCACTGTCACCGCCGACGCCGACCGCGTTCGAAGGGTCTTCGAGAATCTGTTCCGAAATAGCGTGGAGCATAACACCACTGATAGCCGGACACGGTCCAACGACAGCGCCGAACGTGGGTCGACGGGCGATCAGGTGCAGTCCGGAGATTCGGTCAATCGCGACTCGGACGCTCTCCCTCCGAACACTCACAGTGAAGGGGGTCCGGGAATCCAAGACCAGTCCCTTGATCGGAGCGAAGAGACGGCTCCCGAGGGTAGCGTGACAATTACCGTCGGCGCGTTAGAGGACGGCTTCTACGTCGCCGACGATGGCACGGGAATACCTACGGATAAATGGGAGACAGTGTTCAAACCGGGCCACTCGACGATGAACGGTGGAACCGGACTTGGCCTCGCAATCGTTGAACAGATCATCGTCGCACACGACTGGCAGATAACTCTCACTACGGCCGACTGTGGTGGAGCACGGTTCGAGATCCGGTTCTAACGCCGATGATTGAACCTGCAACGATGACTGGTGAAGAAAGACGCGACAAAATCGGTGTTCCAAGCTATGGATGATCGGCTGCAACGGGCGCCGATCGGCGCTCTCGATGTCTCGGACGAGGGACTCGTATTGGACAGCAACGAACTCTCCCGGACACTGCTCGACACCGCCGACCCGATTGGAGCCCCGCTTGCTGAGGCGTTTCCCCGGTCCGTCGACGATACTCTCTTGACCGTATTCGAAAATGAATCCGTCACTGAAACCCACTTCGAGGAGTATTATCCAGACCTCGACAAGTGGTTTGCTGTCTCCGTCGTTGCGCTCGATGAGGGAGGAATCGTCTACTTCCGAGACGTGACGGAGAGGCGACGCGAGAAACAGTCACTCCAACAACTACGACAGGAGCGCAAACGAACGGAGCTCATCGACGACGTGCGCTCGGACATCCTCACAGCACTCGTCGATGCCACCTCTCGTGAGGAAATCGCCGAAACGATCTGTCGAGGGCTCGGTGAGACCGACCTGTACGAATTCGCTTGGGTTGGAGAACGCGATGTGGGGCGTGACGGCCTCGTTTCCCGTGCCGTTGCGGGTGAGACTGGCGAAATCTTCGAAGCTGTTCGCGACGCAGTCGACGACGAGACGGTGACGACGCCCGAGGAGCGTGCAGTCAACAGCGGTCGACTGCAATCTGCCCAGCCACTCACTGCCAGTTCCGCAGTTCCTGAATCGGTTCGGACGGCCGGCTTTGCTGATGGCGTCCAGTCGGCACTGACCATTCCGGTTGCATACGGGTCGAACGTCCACGGGGTGGTTGGAGTCTATGCGAGTGGCACTGAAGCGTTCTCCGAACGGGAGCGAGCCAGCTTCGAGACGCTGGGTGAGATAGCTGGGTTCGCAATCACTGCAGTTCGGAATCGGAACCTGCTGCTGTCGGACAGCGTCGCAGAGATCACCCTCGAACTCGGCGATAGCTCGGTGTTGACGCAGTTGAGTCAGTCGCTCGGCTCGACGCTGAAGCTGGAAGGGATGGTTCCACAGGGTGACGATGCGTTGCTCTGTTTCGTCTCGGTCGAAGGCGATAGAATCGACCGTATCGACCGGGAGACTGCGGGGATAAAGGCGATCGGGCGGACGCGAGTTATTAGCGCATCCGATTCCGGAGGGACCGTCGAACTCACCATCTGCGGCTCGACTCCGCTACTCGCCATCTCCTCGCTGGGAGGCACCGTTCGGCGTGCCAGCTTCGACGGTGGGACGGGACGCCTCGTCGTGGACCTTCCCCCGGACGGTGACGTCCGCCGTATCGTTGAAGCTGTGAGTCGTGAGTACGACGCGGAGTTCGTCGCGAAGGAGGAGCGGCAACGGTCCGTGACGACCGCCCGTGAGTTCCGCGACGAATTGGACGATCGGTTGACGCAGCGACAGCGGACGGTCCTCCAAACCGCATATTTCGCCGACTACTTCGAGTCACCGCGGGGAAGCACGGCCGAAGAAGTCGCTGCCTCACTGGATATCACGGGATCGACGTTGCTTCATCATCTCCGTGCCGGCCAGCGAAAGCTTCTGGATGCCTATCTCGACGGACAGACGCAGATATCCGAGAGAGAGTGATGCTATCGGGCCCCCTCACAGCAGAGATGCCAATACCTACGACGGGTTTGCGAGTCGGCCGTCGAATCTACAACCCGCCGAAGGCACCGGCCGCTCGTCGCTCCGACCCGTCGTGGTGCGACCGGTCGTCACATCTCCCCGCGACCGATCCTGTCGAACCGATCAACGACGTCGTCATCGGTCAGCAGTCGTCTGGCTCGGGTTTCGAGTCGCTCCGCCCGCTCGGCCACCTCCACAAATCTCTCGTGCTCGCGATGCTTCTGCACGTCCAGTTCGGCTTCGAGCACCGCTCGCTTGGCCTCGGCACTGAAATACGCCCCGAGCGTTTCGTACGCGAGGATCCGTCGCTGCTGATCGATAACCGCGCGAACATCTTCCCGGTCGACCGGCTTGCAGAGATAATCGTCGAACGGCATATCGAGTACTTCGATTCCGGGATCGACCGCGGTGACCATGACCACCCGCCCGTAGTATCCACGCGCAACCAGTTCCGACAGCACGTCATCTCCCGACATCCCCGGCATGTGCCGATCCAGAAGGACGATATCGACCGACATGTCCCCGACTGCCGACAGCGCGGCTTCTCCACTGTAAACAGTCTCGACGTCGCAGTAGCCTCGCAGTCGTAGTGCGTACGCGTCTGCCACCTCCCGCTCGTCGTCGACGACGAGCGTACGCACGTCCGCTGCGCTATCGTTCTTGGACATCGGTTTCGATTGCCTGTGTAGTGGTCAAGACTGCAGACACATAACTGATCATCTTCTCCGAGTAACGTCATCTGCACTCCTAGAGTTCCGAGCATCGCACGGTCTGCATACCTAGCCCCGGAATCCAGTGGAAACGGCACTCTCTCCAGTAGTATGTCCGTCCACCAGACCGCAAAGTCGAAGCAGCAACCGGGCAGAACGAAGGATGTCGACCTTTCGGCGACGGAACTGTTCGAACTCTTTGGGGACGAATACACCCGACGTGTGTATGAGACCATCACGGAGCAACCACGAAGCGGCCGTGCAGTCGCCGAGGCAGCGGACGTCTCGCGGGCAACGGCCTACCGTCGCCTCAACGACCTTCGTGATGCGGGTCTCGTCCGCACCGAGATGATGATCTGTGACGAGGGACACCACAAAGAACGGTTCAAGTCCGTGGCTACGTCGATTTCCGTTTCCCTCGACGACGGAATCGAGGCCATAGTTGATGTCGCGGATTGATAGAGAGTATCGTAGCCAGCCGGCGGTTTCGAACTCTATCCCTTGACGCTGTGTCTCGGCTCTTCGCAGAGACACGACGAACTCCTGCGATAATCCATACGATCCCGCAGTTCACCGATCGAGCCCGGACACTACGACCGGCCGCCGACTCCGGGACCGTTCGGTCGTGGACTCCCGGGAGGGGCGTAGGGGAAGGCCGCCCGAGAAATGACAGAATCTTGAATAGAAGGTCCACGACTTCAGTCGTGGGAGGAAGTCAATCGGTCTCGTCCTCAGTTCGATTCGGGAGGTCGACGAGCGTTATATTGACCGTCGTGCCGTCGTCGGTTTCGAACGAGAGCTCACCTTCCAGTGCGTCGATGCCCCACCTGAGTTGCCAGAGCCCGAGTCCGCGTCCGTGTTGGAGGGAAGTTTCGGTTCCGGCCGCCAGCGATTCGAGTTCGGCCGCCGGAATACCTGGACCGTCATCGCTGATAGCGATTCTGTACCCGTCGGCTGTCGGCGCTATCGAGACGGTGAGACGCGACTCCGCGTATTTGACCGCGTTTTCCAGCGGACTGGTCAGTGTCGTCCGTAGTATCTCGGCGTCGGTCCGGAGCGTCGCCGTCGACGGGAACTCCATCTCGACGCTGACGTCGTCGGCTCCGATCTGCGAGAGCAGATCAGGAACTACGGCTGTGAGGTCGACCGTCGCCGGGTCGGGGTCACGAGCCATCAGCTGATCGATTCGTCGGGCACGAGTGCCGATCGACGCCAACCGGTCCGTTGCCGTCAAAACGGCCTCGGCATCGTCGCCGTCCGTTTGGTCGGCTAGCTGCTCCGCGTGGCTTCTGATCACGTCGAGCCGATTTCGGAGGTTGTGTCTGAGTACCCGGTTGAACACTTCGAGGCGTTGTTCGCGCTGTTCGCGTTCCTCGACGAACCGTTCTAAGTCGTCACGCATGTCGACCATCGCCTCCCCGACGGGCCCCGGAATCTCTTCGTCCAGAGCCGCGTCGTCAAATTCCCGTCGGGCGATCTTTTCGGCCTGCTCGGTGATCGTTTCGATATACGCTTTCGTTCTGTGGAGACTGGTTCTGAGCTGCCCGACCTCGTCGATCCGATTTCCGTCCGGAATCTCGGCTGTCAGGTCCCCCTCGGCGACTGCTTCCGCCTGCTCCGACAGCCGTCTGATCGAACGGATCGGACCGAAGTGGATCATGCCGCTGATCAGTAAGAACCCGCCGATAGTGAGTCCGATTAGCCCCGCCAAGTCGGTCTGAACCTGGTTAGTCACAGCGAGCGCCGTCGATTTGGGTACTTCCTTGACGACGACCCAGTTGACACCGTCACTCGGGACGCTGTGGTAGCCTCTCACCTCCGTGTCTCCCAGTTCGGCACCGCTGATCGGCACGAACTGATTCGGTCGCTCCTCGATTCGGGATTCGACCTCAGTGACGGTCGATTCGCCCTTGTACGGACGAAACTCGTTTGGACTGCTCTCCTCGAACATGACGTACCCACTCACGCCGCCGAGAACGACGGTGCTCGTGTCGTTGGTCGCGTCGGCCGCCGCCGCGACCCGGGTGCTGGGATGGTATTCGCCGATCAACACGTGGTCGCCATCGCGCGTCGGTGAGGCGATCGCGACCGACATATTGCCCTCGTCCAAATACACCCACGAGACGAGCGTCTCCGTCGTGTCGTCGAATTGGAACCTGACTTCCTCGCCGGAGGTCGTCTGTCCCCAGTCGATCGAGGTCGCAGCCACCCGCTCACCAGCCAGCCCGTCACTGCTCGCGACGATCCGTTCCGTTGCGCCGTTCGACGGCTGTTCGGTCGGCCGATCGACGACATGCAGGCTGACGAGTTCGTTCGACGTCCGATTGAGTTCCCTAGCAAGGGTGGTTTCGGTTCGTGTCCGATTCGATGGGTCGATCCCTCGGTGTGAGGACAGCAGCCGGATCGACTCCTGTTCGCCCTCGAACCATCTGGCGAGACTCTCGGCCTCGAGTTCCGCGTTGGCTTCGACCGAGTCCAACTGTTCGTTTGTGACCCGATCGGATACCTGGTTTGCGATCGCCGTCCCGCCCGCGACGATAACGGCGGTAATGAGCAAGGAGACCGCGAAGAGCTTCACCGCGTATCGTGAGCGGATTTCCTCCGGCAGAAGTCCCTTGCTGTCCATTCAGTGGCACTTTTCTCGAGGAAAACAATAAGTAACACGCCAAATCGCCGATCCGGGCACTCGGGGTGTCGGTAGCGTCTCCGGCTTCGTCCGAACCGACAGCTACATTATCAGTGACTGCTCGCAAAGCGGCACCGAATTCAGTCCCCCGAGCGTTCACCCCCTTGATGGGTGCCACTCCGTCATAGCTTTCAAACCATTTCGAGCAGCTGGTTTCCGATAGTGAAACACAGGGAGTCCATCTATTAATTGCGGAAACCACCACCCCATGTCCGCCCAGTCCCCCGGCGGGAGATCTAGGTCCCCAACTCCCCAAACACGTTCGTCGCTAATCGTGCTTCGCTCCGTGCATCGGCCTTCCGATTTCGAGACCGGATCGAGCAGCCACCGTTGTATTCAGCCGACATAACATCCAAACCACCGTCCGAGATATGGAACGATGATTTCCGTTATGACACTAACTACGCTGGTACTCAAGGCTCTGGCTTCCGCCCTATTGTGTTGGACGACTTGGAGGGCTTACCGGTCCAGAGATCAGCCCAGTGCGGAACCGTTTCTCGTACTCTCGACCACACTGACTGTCTGGGCAGTCTCCTCGCTTGGGGCCACGGTCGTCAGCGTGGCAACCGTGCGCTTCCTCGAGTCGCTTTTCGACGTAGTGCAATTCGGTGCCCTGCTGTTTCTCCCCGTCGCTTGGATCGCCTATGCACTCAGCTATGCCGGCCGCGGAATCATGGCAACACGAAAACGGATCGTGCTGCTGTCTGGCACCGTGTTACCGGTGGTGATCGGCGCGATCGCTCTCGCTAGTGATGCCTCCAAAACGGTCGTCGGACCGATACTCGGACTCGCGCTCGGGTGGACGGTCCTGTATGGCTTTCTGTTGTTCCTGTATGCCCTGTATGCGACGTATCTACTGATCGATCTCAGCTGGGGTCATCCCCGGGTGTCGAGCACACAGATAACCGTGCTGACGGCCAGCGTTGTGGCTCCGAGCCTGCTCTCCGTTGCGGAGGCCAATTCCTCACTGGTCGGTGACACGACGCTCGGTCTGCTCCTGTCGGGCGCATTTTTGGCCGCTGCGATACGACGGTATCCGGTGCTGACCGGGTTCCCGAAGGCCGACTACGTCGCACGGACACGCGTGGTCGAAACCCTACAGGAGGCGCTCGTCGTCCTCGACTGGGACGATCACATCCTGGATATCAATGAGACGACGGCAGAGTTGTTCGACGAGTCTACGGAGGGGATGATCGGCGAACCGGTGCGGTCCGTCATCGACGGACTCGACGGGACCGAACTCCCCACAGGTGCGACGGGAACGGTCGCACTTCGGACGTCGGAAGGGCGTCGACAGTTCCAATTCAGCGTCTCCGCGGTCGAGGAAGCCACGACCAACGACGAGGGCAACCCCGTCGCCAGAACCGTACTTTTCAGGGACATTACCGATCGAGAGACCAGAGAGCAGCGACTCACGGTCCTCAATCGTATCCTCCGCCACAACGTGCGCAACGACTTGGACGTCGTGCTCGCGTACGCCGACCACGTCGACGACGAGGAGCTACGGACCGGCATTCGAGAGCGCGCGACCGACCTTCTCGAACTGAGTAACAAGGTCAGAGAGGCGGAGGCAGTCATGACCGAGAGTACTGGGTCACCGGAATCGGTCGATCTGACTGACGTAGCCAGTACTGTCGTCGATCAGTTCCGATCCGAGAACGAGTCGGCCGACATCTCGCTCGTCTGTCCCGACGAAGCGACTATCCCCTCTTATCAGGCCGTACTCCGACAGGTGCTCTTCGAACTGGTCGAAAATTCACTCGAACACACGGCTGCGGACTCGCCTCGCGTCGAACTCAGTGTTCGGGAGGTGTCGGAGGATACGGTCGAACTCTCCATCGCGGATGACGGACCAGGGATTCCCGAGCGGGAACGAGAGATACTCGCTGCCGGAACCGAGACACAACTCGAACACGGCCAGGGTATCGGACTCTGGTTCGTCAACTGGGCAGTCACTCAGTTAGGAGGAGAGATCGAGTTTCGGGAGAACGACTCCGAAGGCAGTCTCGTCACGATCCGGCTCTACCATTCGGCACGGTAACTGGTCGACACGCAACCACAAAAAACGAATACGCCCCACAGAGCGGGAACCAGTGTATTCCGACCTTCCGAGGACGGAGACCGTTCGTAATGCACCGAACGCCACTCTTTGGCCGAGCAACACCGTGACGGGCTTTTTATATAGAGCGATAGATACCTCAACGTGGTTCGGATCGGTCCCCTCCAGTTGACCGAGACGTGGACGTACGCACTCGTCGGTGGGCTACTCGCACTCCCGTTCACCGCGCTCGAAGTGTGGCGATCCCCGGAGAA
>Ga0102936_1000806_pt1 | contig 12548 bp, 11 predicted proteins | sample SalPon2_A_H2O_MG_FD_78502 | JGI IMG/M metagenome (GOLD analysis project Ga0102936, IMG submission 78502) | Salt pond water microbial communities from South San Francisco under conditions of wetland restoration - Salt Pond MetaG R2_A_H2O_MG | ecosystem: Environmental > Aquatic > Non-marine Saline...
ACGGCGCCCCTCGGCTAGGGGGCCGTTTCACGTTCGTCTACAGCGAGTGCCGCGTCACGATCGAGAACGGCGAGTACCTCACGTTGCACCCGATCCATTCCCGAACCCGTGGCGAACGTGGTTTCGATGTCACCGACAGGGAATGACAGCGGACTACATTCCATCGGACTCGAGCGCTCTCACCATGACCGGCCGGGAGTAGTCGGGACTAGTCGTCGCAATGCATATGCCGGCGGTTGTCGGCCGGTAGACTACTCCACCCAACGACTCAACTTCCCACTCCCCGCAGTAGTTGCGACTGGCCGTCCCAACGCATATGCCATCGGCGAGAGCCGAGTAAGTCTCCCGTTCGGAGAATCCGTGCAAGTTTGCAGCCGTCACACACGATACGAACTGACCTTTAAGACTCCCATCAAATAAAAAAGTCACCGGCACAGATGAGAGCGAATGCCCATCGCTGAGTCTCTGCGAACCGTCCCCAGCGCGTAGCTACACTGGTCACCCACGTCGATGTGCGCGAACACCACTCGGCGTCACATTGACATCCTCCCCGCCCTAAAGGGCAAGGATTCCCCGAAGGGGATATTCAGGTTGCGCGTTTCCTCGGTTCTCAGGTACGCTTTCGCGTGGAACGTCGACGGTCGCCATCCAGTTGTGACCAAGGACGTACTTTTCAGCGCGTATAGCCCTGTCAATAGGGCCTTCCTCCCCGCATACAGCGGGCGTCAACGACGGTTGGCTATTCAACCAACGAGGTAGCACGGTTCGACTCGCCCGAAGGCTACGGAAATCGGAGATCTCCGTGCTCCCGAAAACGCTCTGCGTTTTCGGAGACGTTAGCCCGTGCATGGTTCACCCTCCCGTTGTGCGATATTCTCCGAAGCGTTCAAGTCGGCGTGGCGTCCTCGACCGCACTCCGAACACGAAAAGTGGTCGCCATCACGGGTTCCCATCGAACCACACACCGAACACCGCTGACTCGTATGGTATGCATCAACCTTCTCGACGCGGATACCAGCGCGTTCGGCCTTGTACGTGATGAACTGTTGAAGTTGGTGGAAATGCCACGAGTGAACACCCGACCACGAACTGTTCTCGCGGATGCCTTCGAGGTCTTCCATCCGAATAACGGGATTCTCGAACTGTTCCGCGAACGTGATGAGGCGACGGGAGAGTTTGTGATTCAAGTCTTTGATTCGACGCTGTTCTTTGTCACCCACACGGTTACGTGCGCGAAGCGCACCCGCTTCCGAAAGCGAGTCGCGTAGGGAACGATATTTGCGTCGAACGTACTTCGCCTCACCACCAGACACCAGCATTGACTCGTCCTTACCGTAGGTCGTCACAGCAAGGATGTGCCGTTCACCAATATCGACACCGATGGGCGTCTCACCAGATTTTCCGGTGTCATATTCGATGTTGAACGTACAGAACCAGTCGTCTCCACGGCGGTACACCTGTAGACGGGTCTTGTCGGCGTCACCCTTGACCAGTCGGTCTACGGGGTCAGCAATGTCGTCGTACACCTCTATCGGGGTGTACCACCATTGGGAGACGCACGGGAAGCCGACGACGACTGTACCGTTCTCGGTCGTGTCAATTTCCCAGTTCTGGTTGTTGACGGCGAACGGTTGACTCTCTCGGTAGCGAACCTCTCCATCTTCGTTGTGGTCGGATTTCGCCTCTCGGATGGCTTGGTTCTGAATAGCCGAGTAGAGGTCGTTGTCGATGCTGGCTGTGGTCACGGATTTGCCGAAGTCGTCGTTCTCCCATCCGTCGATGCAGAATTGCTTGGTGTCACGGTAGAGGCGAGAGGCGTGTTGCCACTCTTTCCGCCGTGAGAGGGATGGGTTGTGGAACTTCGCGGTGACAGTCACCGTGACCATTACAGTTGTAATTAGATAGGATTACTTAAGTATATATTGGAATATCAGTCTGTGTTATCGTCGGTGGATTGTGTCATCGTCTGTCGGATTCATCCCCGTCCTAAAGGACGGGGCTTTCTCCTCGCAAATCCGTAACGTGGATACGTTCGACTACGAAGGTAATTTCAAAGTCGTCATCCAACGAACTAACAACTCGGTCCAGTGCTTCCACAGCAACAAACTGGTTCAACGGGTTGCTATCTAAATCCACATCGTGTTCCTCCAGTGATTCGTAAATCTCTACCAGGATATTCCGATCCGACGGTGAACGAGATGGTGCGGGCATACTAGCTAGTCACCTCGGTTTTTCGTTGCAATTCGTTCATGATCAGAACCATCACCGTTGATGCCAGTAATTTCGAAGCGAGCACCCCTGGCTTCACTCTCGGTAACGTGGACTGTCCACCCGTGAACACCGACAATCTGGCTGACGATCGTAAGTCCGAATCCAGTGCTCTGACTCGCTCTACCATTATTTATGAGGGCTTCGTACGCTCCGGCGAGCGTCCGATACCAGTCGGCTTGCTCCTCACTCCGTTTTTCGGAAGTTGTATGTTCCATCAGTGGTTCAGTGGTACTCGACGGGCATATCTCGGGTTGAGGAGTCGACGGACGCCTGTGGGAGGCTCAGTACAACGCGTGTTCCACGCGGTGAGTTGTCCTCGAGTGAGATTTCACCCCCGAACAGTGAGATTGTCCAGTAGACGATCCACAGCCCTATCCCAGTGCCATGTTGCAGGGGTGTTTCCTCTCCTCTTTCGATCGTTTCTTGTTCCAGATCCGGGATCCCCGGCCCATTATCGGCAACCACGAGTTCTATCCACTCGCCGGTTCGATCTTCAGTCGGTGATCTGGTCGTAACCGTGATCTCTGGAGTGGGCTGGTCGTTGTGGATGATTGCGTTTTGTATAAGTTCTGACAGTGCCGTCTTCAACCGATCGTCTGCCCGCGCGTGGAGGGAATCGGGTGTACTGACTGTGAGTCTCGCGTCGGGGTATCTGTCCGAAAACTCGTCGATGACTTCGGTCAGTAGCTGAGTTACTTCGCAGGCCGTCTCGGTAGCTGATTCATCGTCGAATAGTGAGCGCACCGTCTCGCCTTTATCACTCAGACGCGACAGTGCCGCTGACCGCTCTTCGATCGCTCTTACGTGTGTCTTGAGCTCTTCGCCGTCAAGCGCCTCCCGGAGCATTGCTGCACGGCCTTCGATAACGTTCATTTCATTCCGGAGGTTGTGGCGCAACACCCGATTGAGGACCTCAAGTTGCTGTTCGCGCAGCCGTCGGTTCGTCACGTCGGATTCGATCGTGACGAAATGCGTGATCTCACCGGTATCGTTCGTTATCGGCGAAATCGTCTGGTTGACGTGGTATAATTTCCCATTTTTGCGACGATTGACGAGATGGGCGTCCCACTGGTCACCCGCGAGAATCGTTTGCCACATCCGGTCGTAGAACCTGTTATCGTGTTTACCTGACTTGAGGATGCGGGGCGTTCGACCGACAGCTTCCGCGCGTGTGTAGCCAGATCGTGCTTCGAAGGCCGGATTCACGTACTCGATAATTCCCTCCCTATCAGTGATGAAGACCGCATGTCCCGCATTTTCGACCGCTTTCTTGAACAGCTGTAAGTCAATCTCGCGCTCTTTGCGCTCGGAGACGTCCTCCTGGAATCCGATGTAGTTCTTGATGGTTCCGGCGTCGTCTCTCACTGGTGCGATACTGACGCGGTTCCAGAACTGGCTGCCGTCCTTTCGGTAGTTCCGGAGTTCCACGGACACTGGCTCGTCTTTTGTAACCGCCTTCCGCATTTCGTCGACTGGTTCCTCTCGAGTCGCCTCACCTTGGAGAAATCGACAGTTACGACCGAGCGCTTCCGACTCGGAATACCCCGTCAGCGCTTCGAATCCCTCGTTTACGTAGATCATCGGGTTGTCCTCTCGGTCGGAATCGGTAATGGTGATCCCGACGGGCGCTTCGTCCATCGCTTGGGACTTCAGTTCGAGCTCTCGTGCGTACGCTTTCCGTTCTGTCACGTCGCGTGCAGAGAGGATTACCGGTGACTGGTCGGAATCATTGATCGCCGCAGCTGACACCTCCAACTGCCGCTTTTCCCCCGATTTTGTTTGACACGTGAGGTCGTCGGTCGATCCCTGACCCACCTCCTGTACGTCTTGGAGATAGGACTGAAACCGCTCGCTGTCGTCGGCATAGATCGTCTCAGTCGGGGATACAGCGAGCAATTCATCACGCGAGTATCCCACGAGGTCACACGCCGCCGGGTTACACTCGGTAATCGCGTTGCCGGAGGGAGCAACCACGAAGAGAGCGTCGTTCGTCGAATCGAACAGCCGCTGAAATCGAATCTGAACGTCCTCGTAGCGCTCGGACAACTCCACCGACTGCTCGCGCCTGGCCAACAGATTCCCTACCCGACGAAACAGAGTTTTCCGGTCAATGGGTGCTGACACTACTTCGTCAATGAGCGGTGGCCCGTCGCCGTTCTGCTCGGACGGCAGTGGGACAGTTCCCCTCGACCCTTCCTGTTGAATCAACAGTACAGGAGTGAAGGTCGGATTGACCTCTTTTTTGTGCTCTCGCAACGCGTCGCGGTACGCTGGCACCATCTGTTCCCCAACGAGGTAACAATCGACGGGTTGGAGAGTATCGCCGCCAATAACGTCGTACCGCTCGCCGAGAAATTCTTCGAGGGCCTCCCGGTCACTGTCTCCATGAATGATGAGTTGTATGGTGTGTCGCTCACTCACCTCGCGACTCGACTGGTCGGTCATGACTGATCGCTCGTCTGGTGGTACTTTTCGTGAACGCGATGCGTTGAACTCCCCTGCATGATCCCCCGAACGTTATTGAACGGTCCTTCGATAACCAGTCCCTCGCTGGACTCGATAGCAAACCGGTGGAAGCGGCTGTCGAAATCCCCGAGTCGCTTTTTTACAACGCCGATCGCTCGGTCCAGTTCGCCGTCAACTTCCACGTACGAGAGAAACACGATGTTGTCTGCGATATAGCTGGTGTTCGTACTCGTTGCTTCCGGAATCCCGGTGAGGCGGTCCGCCACGTCCGTGATGATGACTGCGATACCGTGATTCTTGAGTACCCGGGTGAGGCCGTGCAGCCGGCGAATGAGCCGCTGATCGTCGCCTTGGAGCGAGATCTTGTAGCCCGAAAGCCCGTCGATGAACACCGCGTCCGGCGAGTGCTCGTCGACCTGGTTGAGTACGTGCTGATCGAACTCCTCGGCCGAACGCACGAGCGGTTCGGTTTCTGTCAGCTTCAATGACCCCTGCGCCTGCATCTTCGAGATCGGGAGTCCGAGGGTTTCCGAGCGGTGGACGAACTGATCGATCGACTCCTCGAAAAGGTATCCGAGTGCTGTCCCACCGTCTTCGACGATACCCGAGAGTATCTGCGCACCGGTGGTCGATTTTCCGATCCCGGTCGGACCGCTAATAAACGAGACAGTCCCCCGTTCGATTCCGCCCCCGAGGAGACCGTCGAGGGGTTCGTGTCCGGTGGAGATGAGTGTCGGATCGAACGTTCGGTTGTCGTGTTTCGGGAGGGTTTGTGGATAGACTTCGATCCCATGTTCGCGGATTTCGAGTCCGTGAGTGCCGTCGATCTGTCCGAGGCCACGGTGTTTCGAGACTGCGATCCGGCGTTCGTGATCGTCAAGATACAAGTTTATGACGCCATCACTGAGCGATTCGAAATCGTCGTACGTGGTCTCGCGCGTACGTTCCCTGTTGAGTGTCCGCGTTGCGACTGTCGTCACCTGTCGGTCCCGAAGAAACCGGATGAGCGATTGCAACCGCTTCCGGTACTGGTATTCGTCCCGCTCCACGTACTGGAGCTGTGTGATCGGATCGATGAGAATCCGGGCCGGATCGACGTCCTCGATTACGTGTTTGATATCCTTCGTGAACTGCTCGGATTCGACTTCGGTTGCCTCAACCAGGTTGTACGACTTGTCCTCGGCGAAAAAGTCCGTCCCGGGCCCGATATCTAAAAACTCGGCGTCCCGAATGTCGACATCGAGCCGTGCTGCGTTGACGAGAATGTCATCTCTCGACTCTTCGCCGTGGATGTAGACGACCGTCTCGCCAGCTTCGAGCCCCGCTTGCAGGAAGTGTTGGCCGAGAAGCGACTTCCCCGTTCCCGAGACTCCCTGGACGAGGTACGTGCGGCCCCGGATATACCCGCCGTTGAGCAGTTCGTCCAATTCGGGGATACCCGACGCTACCAGGTCGACCGTATCGTGGGAGTCCTCAGACATCGTAGATCATGTTTTGCTGACGAGCCCTGAAGCATATAAGCCGGAGGTCTAGATATCAACATTCGGCGGGAAGGTATCTGAAATGTCTTCGCTCAGTTCGCGGCGACCCCCGGCAGTCATGAGCGGATTTCGGAGAGTGTGGCTGACGCCCTCGGAGACGTATTCGATGTCGATACAGTACTGTTCCTCCTCGAGTGTAAACGCGAGAACGTGGTGTGATGCACGAGGTCACTTCTTTGCACTGTGATCTGGCGTCCGACCCTCCGTATCAGATGTGTAGTGCCCGCCGTCGGCCGCGACTGGTGATTCTGTGGTCGCCTCGACTGCTGGACTGTCGCCCGATCCGGTGTCGAACTCCGACACTTGGTCGTGCAGTTCTTCAGCGAGCGCAGACAGTTCTTGAACGTTCTCCGAGGCCTCGGACAGTGAGGCGGTCTGCTCTTCAGTGGCGGCGGAGACGTTGCTCGCCTCGGCCGCAGTCTGTTGGCTGACGCTGGAGACTTGGTCGACCATGGAAACCACCTCCTCCGACGAGGCCGCCTGGTCGTCGGTGGCGTCGCTGATCTCCCGGATGCCGCTTTCGGCCTCCTGGACGGCGTTGGCAATCTCGTCGAACATCTCGATGGCGTCCTCGATCGTGTCGGATCCACGTTCGACGCGGTCGCTCATCTGTTGCATTCCGTCGACGGTATCGTCTGTCGTCGCCTGGATCTCTTCGATGCACTGTTCGATGTCGGTAGTCGCCTCGGCTGCCTCCCCTGCCAGAGTCTTTATTTCGTTTGCCACGACACCGAACCCCTCACCCGCTTCGCCCGCCCGAACGGCTTCGATCGAAGCGTTCAGTGCCAGCATGTCGGTCAGTATCGGGTCCAATGCTGCTATTTTCTGTCTGGCACGCGCCGTCTCACCGGCCGCTGTGGCGTCGAACACCTTCTGGGCGACGGCCGTGTACTCCCGATGTCTGGACTGCAAATCGGCAAAGGCCCGCGTTCCTCCTCGCTCAGGTCGGTCCCCTCCATCTGCTGTGCCCACTCTTCGAAGTGGGAATTGGCCGCCTCGATGTCGGCTCTGGTACCGTCCTCGCCGAGCAGCGCTGCCTGGACTGCTACCTGTTGCTCTTCGACAGCGACCAACATCTCCATCGATGCGTCGATCTTGTCGGCGTCCTCAGCGATTGTGTGGGCTTCGGCATCGACAGCGCTGACGGCCTGGGACCCGACCACTCCTGTCACACCGACCAGCAACGCCACGAGCACGAACGCCATGATGAGCTTCGGCCGCAAGTCGAACTGATTGATCGTCACCGTCCCTAGCATGCGTTATCCTCTCAGAACTATCCAGATAAACAACATCTCTAGACACCGCGATGAGTATCATGCGTGAGAACCGATAAGCATCTCTCCCACTCACTTCCGGAGTCACAGGGTACTTTCGCGTCCCGCCGAAAAACGATGTCCGCCGTCTCCGGACGTATCGAAATGACTTCGCGGACAACGCTGAACAGGTGGCCGACGACTTTTATCGTGGAAGCAGAAAGTCCTCCTCAAGGAGCGAACGGCGTCGGCCGTGAGTAGGGTAGTTCATCTCGCGCGACTGTTCTCAAGACCTGGATTCAGTACGGTGTTATTAATACCTGAGTGAAAGACTCTGATATCGAATGAGCGAACAGAATCGGCAGGAAAAAAATAAGGAAGGCGACCAGTCGAATCGCGCCGAATCTGTCGAAGCCGATTCTGTTGCATGGCGCGACAGTTTCGAGGCTGAAGGGCGAACGCCGGAGAGGACCGACATAGCAGACGAGTACGACGAGCTCGAAAAGACTGCCGAAAGAAAACTCCAGGAACGGCCGAACGCGCTCGAAGCGCTCAAACGCGCGAGTGAACTTTTTGTCGGCCTGCCTGACGGTGTTGACGACAGTATCCGGACGTACATCTCTGAACTCCCACAGTGGTTTCGACGCTCGCAACAAATCGAGGCCACGGTTCGGGTGGGAGACGACGTGTTCGAAACCGACGGTTTCCATCCGACTACTGACAGCCTGACAGCGAAGACTTGCACACGCACCGGAACGGCTGTCTCGATGACAGTCGTCTGTACGGACCAGCGACCCAGTACGAACCGGCGGGCGTGGCTCACAAGCGAACGAGAACTGACAGAGGCAGTCGTATCACTCATCAACTCTGAAATCGATCGATGGGAGATAGACAGTCTGAAACGCGTGTCGGATGGCGTTGCCGTACTCGATAGTGATCTTAACTACACATACGTGAACCAACAGGCTGAACAGCTTCTCGGTCAGGACAGCGAAAAACTGCGTGGTAAGAACGTCTGGGACGTTTTTCCCGAAGCAGCTGATACCATCGCCGAAGAGAAAATCCAAACGGCTCTCGAAACGCAGTCGTCGACGTCTTTCGATCGATATAACGCTGAAAAAGAGCGGTGGGTCGAAGCCAGAGTCCACCCGAGCGACGACGGCGTCATCATCGTCTTCACCGATATCACTGACTCGAAGGTTGCTGAACGAGAACTGGATCACGTTCTGGAAACGACACCCATTGGAATCGTCCTCCTGAACGCCGAGGGCGATATTACTCGCGCAAACTCCCGTGCCGAAGAGTTACTTGGTCTGTCCAGACGCAATATGGATCGAAAGGGGTACCACCACCCCGACTGGGATATCTGGGACGAGGCGGGCAATCTAATCCCACACGAGGACCATCCAGTCACGCGTGTCCGCAGAACCGGCGAGTCTATCCAAGGATTCACCCACGGAACCACACTCCCGGATGGCTCCGAACGGTGGCTATTGAGCAACGTTGCTCCCATCAAGAGTGAGGCCGGTTCGATCGAGCAGATCATCGTTGCGCTGGAAGATATCACCGTTCCCAAACGTCTCCAACAACTCATCGAGACGTTCCAGCCAGTCAACGAGATTCTCAACAGCGCAACAGCGGACGAGGAGATCAAGCAGGCCATCTGTGAGTTACTGCCGGAAACGCGGGAATACCAGTACGCACGGATTAGTGACCACACCCTGGGCACGACACTGACCGAATCGGATATCCAAGAGCGGTCGAAGGCTGTCGCTGCCAACGAGTCAGTAACCCTTCCGATACAACCGCAAACAGAGATCACTCCGGCAAAGGTCGCCGTCGAAACAGGCGAGATACAGGTCGTTACGAGGAATCACCCCGACTCACGGTTCGAGCGGTGGCGAGCAGACACGCTGGACCAGGGGTTCCAGGGTGGAGCTATCGTTCCTCTTGAGCACAGAGGTCGTGTCTACGGTCTGCTCGTCCTGTATACAGACCGTGGAGAGGCGTTCGGGGACCGTGAGCAGACACTCCTGACAACGTTCGGTGATAGGGTTGGCCAAGTTCTTCACTCGCTTGCGACGGAGCGCATTCTCCATGCCGACAAAGTGGCCGAACTCACGTTCGAGAGCACTGACTCGGCGTCGTTTTTCGTCTCCGCGTCCGAACAACTGGAGTGTACGATCGAAATCAGGGACACGATTCCGGCCTCAGATGAGATGCTTGTCCACTATGCGTCCGTTCAGGATGCTTCGTTGGATGCCCTCAGTGATATCGCGGAGAACGCGGACTGGGCCGCCCAGGTGCGAGAGATCCGTCACACCGAGGATCCGCCTGGCGGAGAAGTCGAAATCGGCCTGCACCGGCGATCCTTGGCACAGACACTCGTTACGGAGGGGGCAGTCGTCACGACGGATACGGTAACTGACGGCCGGGCCGAGGTCGTCTGCGAAGTGCCACTCGGTAATGATATCAGTTCGCTTGTGACACGTGTGCAGGAGTCTTTCCCGGAAACGACGTTGGTTTCAAAACGTGAAGACACTCCCGCTGCGAAGTCGGATGCACACGCAGTCGGCCGGGTGTTGGGGGACATCTTCGAAAGCGAACTCACGGACCGTCAACAGCAGGTTCTGCGAGCGGCGATGTACGGTGGGTACTTCCAGTCACCGCGACGAAGTACGGCGACCGAACTCGCCGACGATCTTTCATTAACCCAACCAACTGTTTCCTATCATTTGCGAAAGGCACAACACACGCTCTTTGAGCGACTGTTTGAGCGATTGCAGCGACCATAACCAACGTCCTGCCCGAGATGCGAACATACCGGAAGGTGGATGCCGGACCGTGACCTGCTGAAAGTATCCTCTAAAACGGTGTAGTCGGGGCTCTCATCGTCTCCACCACTTTCTCTTCTGCCAGCGGTTTCTCTAGGGGATGACGGGCGCTTGTCGCCGTGGTCACACTCACCAAACTCCTCACATTATAAAATTCACAAGGTCGAATTCGAACGGGCGGTTTCGCTCGTCAAGCGCATAGACCCAAACTTTCGAGAGGCCGTTTGCACTCCCAGTGACCGCTGTTGAGGACGCTAAGGCTCCCTGAAGAGGGACACACGGTGAGTCACACGCCTGGCACTGCCTGGATGTGGTGAGGTGCCGACGTACTCGTGATCGGTTCCACACCGGTTACACAGTAATATTATCGAAACTACAACCAGATCACAAACCTCACCGTTTAGATGCTGCCGCCATCGAGCGAACGCGCTCGATGCCGACGGGCCCCTCACCGACGAGTTCGGCGGGACGAACTTCCCGCTGATCCACGTCGTGCTTCGAGGGCCGCGTATCGTCCCGACGCCGCGGCTCATCGTCGACTACGCCCGGAACGGACATACGAGTCACGAGGCGGCTCGAACACTGATCACGACGATCAGTCCCCATCGGGGCTGGGAGAATAGCCCGTACGTCACGCAATTACTCCAGTCCCTCGACGTGTGACCGGTCTACGAATGAGAACGTGCTGTGAACGCACTATATCGACCACTCCAGGAAACTTCGACAGGATAGATGGATCTGTCCGTTGTCCTCCCCAGAAGTTGCGACTGGTCCTCTCAATGCATACGATTGGATTCGACGGTTGGACGCCAATCGTTTTCCCAGCCACCCCCTTCGTTTGAGTTGTATCGATCGCCGAGCACGTCGCACCGGCCGTGTGTCCAGATAGCAACGTATGCCACTCGCTCAACTCCTCGAACAGTACGTCAGTCTCGGCATCTTCGTCCTCGCTGGGGGGCTCAGCGTTCTCAGTTTCCTCGCGTGGCGACGGGAACGGGATCGTCGTATGCGAATCGTCACGTTGGGGTACGCGATGTTTGCCGTCTACGGATTCATCGTGTTCCTCGAGTACCCGCTGCTCCCGTATATCCCGTACGCGACGCTCGAACTGCTCGAACACGGGAGTGCAATCCTGATTCTCGGTGGCCTCCTGGCCTTCTTCGTCGCTCTCACGCGGGACTGAGCAATGTCGGCACCGGATCTCGAACTGGACTCTCGGCGGGCTATCTACCAGCGGATAGCCGACACGCCGGGCGTTCACTTTCGCGCACTCCTCGACGACCTCGACTACGCGCAGGGAACGCTCCAATATCACCTCCGATGGCTCGCTGACGAAGACCTGATCGAGATCTCGGACGACGGCAAGTACACGCGGTACTATCCGGCTACCGAGTTCGACGAAGCCGATCGAGCAGTGATGAACGCGTTGCGGCGGGAGTATAGTCGCCGCATCCTCGCACACCTTCTCACGGACGGCCCGCTCTCGACAACCGAACTCAGCGACCGCTTGGACAAGGCGCAATCGACCGTCTCGTGGCATCTTTCGAAGCTCGCCGAGGCCGACCTCGTCACGAAAGAGCGCGACGGCCGGAGCGTCGTCTACGAGGTCAGCGATCCTGATCGGGTCAAATATCTCTACACGGTTCACCGGCGCTCGTTCACTGACAAAGTTGTTGACCGTATTCTGGGTCTCTGGGACAGCTACTAACTCGGGGTCGTGTTCGATGGTAGCCCGCGAAGCACCAGCAGGCGCAACAGGAGCACGTACACGAGAAACGCCACTGAGGGCCCCAACAGGGGACGGACGAGTCCCGTCAGATCAGTCCCGATCGCTGCAGCATGGACTGTCCCGAAGACGAACCCGGCGTACGCGAACGAGTGAACGACACGCGGCCCCCACGGGCGTTGGAAGCGTTTCGCGTCAGTAAAGCCAAGCACCGCGACGACGAGCAGTAACAGTGCGCCTGCGCCGACGGCGACACCACCGAGGAAGTACGGCATCGAGTATGCCGGCGCCGGAACCTGTCCGGTGACGACGAACCACGCGTCGAGGATACCGAGCCCCGCGTGCAGCAGTGTGACGATCATCGCGAACACGGACAGTTCGATGTGTATGCGTTGGGCGGCCTCGTGGAGCACGCCGAACGACTCCGTGTTGTAGAGGACGCCTGTGAGTACGGCCA
>Ga0102936_1000807_pt1 | contig 12546 bp, 15 predicted proteins | sample SalPon2_A_H2O_MG_FD_78502 | JGI IMG/M metagenome (GOLD analysis project Ga0102936, IMG submission 78502) | Salt pond water microbial communities from South San Francisco under conditions of wetland restoration - Salt Pond MetaG R2_A_H2O_MG | ecosystem: Environmental > Aquatic > Non-marine Saline...
CGAGGCCGCGACCGGCTCGGTGGCCGAGCAGGCCGAGCCGCTCGGCCTGTCGGTGGTCGAACGCCATGCGGGCGGTCGACCACACTCGATCATCGCCGACTACGCCGCCGACAACGGTATCGATCTCGTCGTCATGGGGAGCCACGGCCGGTCGGGCGTCCGGCGGGCGCTGCTCGGCAGCGTCACCGAACGCACCCTCCGATCGACCCATGTCCCCGTGCTCGTGGTCGACTACGAGCGAGCCGAGGAATGACCATAGATACATGAGTCTCGCCGACCGCCTCCGCGACCACGCCAGCGAGCACCGACAGGGCATGCTTTATGACCTGATGTTCGCGGTCGTCTGGGTCGGGGTCGTCTCGATCCTGTTCGATTTCGTCTTCGTGAGCGCACCCACGTGGGCCTCCTACCTGTTCATGGTCGCGGGAATCCCAACCTACTTTGGCTTCGTCTTTTCGCTGGGGCAGGCCAAAAGGCAGTAGGCGAGGGACGGTTCTTTTTAAGCCGCCTCGCGCGCAGCGAGGTATCGCTGTCTGAGACGGACACAGACGATGCTACTGGCGGCGAAGACGAGCGGGAGTGCCAGATCTCCGAGAGATCCCGAGAGCGCCGGAAACACACTCATCCCAGCCAGCAGCGCGAACAACACGGAGAGCAGTCCGGTGATCGGGACGGCAAAGCCGCCAGAAAACACGCTCCTGTCGTCTCGGCTCGGTTCGGGGGCCATAGTTGCCCGTCGGTCGACGGCGGCTAAAAAGCTCGCCCGCTTAGAGAAAGAGACGACTTACTGGGAGTCGCCCTTTCGTTTGACGAACTCGAAGCCGCCATCGTCGTCGTCGGCCTCGTGGGTATCGAGTTCGTCGCCCTCCAGCGGTCGAGTCGACCCATCGAGATTGTCGGGGTCGGCGTTGGCCGCGCTCTCGGCGATTTTCTCGGCGTTCTGCAGATCGCTCACGCCGCCGGTGCCGAGGACCCGCTCGCCGTCGCCGGAGTCAGGTGCCGAGAGGATCAGGCTGTCGGCGATACGCTGGTAGGCTTCGGCCGCGGGGCTGTCGGGGTTGTAGGTCGAGACGGGCTGGCTGCGGTCTTGGGCCTCGGCGACGGTCGGATCGTTCGGCACCGAGCCCAAGAGGTCGGTATTGAGGAATCCCGCTAACCGTTCGGGTGGCGGTGCCTGACCGGTCCCCGCGCGGACGAGAACGACACCGCCGACCGTTCCGTTGACCCGGTCGGCCAGCTCGATCGTCTTTTTCGCATCGCGGATCGAGGCGACCCGTGGGGTCGAAACGATGATCACTTCGTCGGAGAGTCGGAGGGGATAGATCGTCTCCGGGCTCACCCCGGCGGCGGTATCGAGGATGATCCAGTCGTAGGCCGGACGCAGGCTCCGCACCACGGGGGCGAGGGCGGCGACGTTGATCGCGTTGAAATCAGCGAGCTCGGTGCCTGCGGGAAGGACGTGGAGTCGCTCCTCGACCGCGTACAGTGCTTTGGTGGTCGTGACGGTGCCGGAGAGCACGTCGTGGAGGGTGCGTTCGGGCTCGAACTGGAGGAAGTCGACGATGTTGGCCATCGCCAGATCCATCTCGACGATGGCGACCGTCTCGCCCGCCTCAGCGAGCGCGACGCCGAGATTGACTGCTGTGGTGGTCTTGCCGACGCCGCCTTTCGCTCCGGCGACCGCGAGGACACGCCCGTCTGCCATACGACCTTCTCACAGGGACATCAACATAAATCCACGTTTGTGAAAATCACCGCTGAGAACAGTTCGGGATGGGATCGCTGTCGAGACGATTAGGTTGGCGTCGACTGGTCGGTGAAGGCGTCGCCGATGATCGCCGCGCGCTGTATCAGCGAGGGTTGCGAGACTGGCTAGAGATACGCGGCGTCCCAACGGGTCGGTTTGCGGGCGTTGCCACAGTCGCTGCATTCGATCCGCCCCATCGGATCCATGCCGACGGCCGTGCTGTTGCAGGGGCCACAGACGTAGCCGTACCGTTCGGTGCGGTCGGTGTCGGTGTAGGCGGGGTAGAAGGGGCCCTTCGAACCCCGTTCACGCTCGTCGGTGGCGAGGTACAGCTGGTCGGCGTCGCTCTCGACGGTCGTAAGGCTCGACGCCTCGCGGTCGTCCCGTTTCCGATACCGTAGCTCGGTGAACGTTTGGCCGCCGATCTCGATGTGTCGTTCCCCGACCTCGGTAAACGAGTGTGACTCATAAAAGTCGCCACCGGCAGTGTTGGCCGCCAGTACACGCCCCTCGATGGCGTAGACGTCCTGTTCGCGGAGCCGCGTCTCTAACTGCCCGAGGAGCTGGCTGCCGATTCCCTCGCCACGTCGGTTGGGGTCGACGTGGAGCCAGTCGATCCGGCCGACGCGGTCGGGGCCGTCGATCACCTCACCCTGCACGACGCCGACGATATTGCCACCCTCGACGGCGACGAGAAACGCCGACTCGTCGTCAGCCAGTCGCTTGGCGAGGGTGTCGGCCCCGTACCACACTTCGAGTGCGCGGTCGCGGCTCTCGGCGTCGACCGCGTGGCCGTAGGAGGCCGCCAGCGACGCCGCTGCCACCTCGCGGATCGCCTCGCTGTCGGCCTCGGTTGCTGGCCTGATTTGCATGTTCACACATACCACGAGTGATTATTAAAATCCAACGAACAAACAGGAAAGACGACGGTCTTTGTATAAATACGGACAGAGTTGCCCAAACAACCGTTTATCTGGGCTAAAAACCCGATCAAGCAGACGAATGTTTACTCGGCTGTGTTCGAGTTGTCGGTAGCGTCGGGTGGCCCGTCGACGGTGTCGGTCGGTTCATCAGCGGCGTCCGTCTCCTGGGTAGCCTCGGTCGACTCGTCGGCTGGTGTGGCTGGCTCGGTTGCAGGCGTCGACGCCTCGGTGTCGCCAGGCTCGGCGTCGTCGAACCGGTCGGAGACGACAGTCACCGCGACCAGGAGGACGCCGAGAACAAGGCCGATTGTGGCCGCACCGAAGACCGCCATCCCGATCGGCGTCGGGGGTAACTCGATGAGGAACAGCAGCCGTGGCGGATCGACCTCGCCGACGACGGTCGCGGTCATGTAGCCAGCGACGCCGGTGAAGGCGACGATGATGAGATAGATCCCAACGACGACTCGCTGGCCGCGTAGTGCAGAAGACACAATCGTAGTTGCCACGGAACGGGATTAGTGGTTTCGCTGTCGACCGACGCCGTTTTGCGCCGCGGCTCCGAAGTGTGTGTATGGATGACAGCGACCTGTTCGGGGTAGTCCTCGCGGGAATCGCCCTGCTGATGTTCGTCACCGGAATCGTCCTGGTGATGTAGCCTACCGGGTGAGAGCCGACAGCGACGAGTCGGGAGCAACCGCAACATGTGGGGTTCGAACGCACCGACAAGCGAGCCGTCCCCGCGACTATTCGTCTGCAGTGACTGTTCACCCGGCCGGCGACGCGACCGTCGACGTTCAGAGCGTCCCTGTCGGTGTCGGTCGAATCGCGCGGTACACCGCCGTCGAGTACACGAAGAAGACGCCGCCGACAACGGCGGTCAGAACCACGACGACGAGCGTCAGGCCGACTATGCCGGCGGTTCCGATGGTCGGCACCGACCCCGCGAGCTGTGACGTCGGTGTCATGCCACCCGGCGGTGCGGCGAACGACGGATTGCTGAGCATCGAGACCACCGCACTGAGTAGCCCGGTAACGGCCCCAATAGTTCCCGTGATGAGATTGTAGCCGAAGACAGTCAGGAGGTTCCCTCGAACGGCGCTAACGCTTTGTTTGACGCCGTCGACTGCACCCATATCGTCGAGGACGATCGCGTGAGCAAAAAACTGGGTGAAGAAGACGACACCGAGGTATACGAGCACACCGAGCAGGCCGACCACTGCGACTGCCGCGAGTATCCCAGGACTCAGTCCAACGCCACCACCGCCGCTGCCGAAACTGAATACGAACGCGCCGCCGACTGCAAAGACGAGGGCGCTGACTAGTCCAAGCACGAAATAGAACGCGAACAGGCCGAGATAGACCACGAGAATCGAGACGTAGTTGGCCTTCCCCTCGGCAATCAAGGTGTCGACCGACGCCGAGCCGTCGATCGATTCGTTGGCCATTGCGATCACACCGCCAAAGAAAAACGGCAGCAGAATCAGCAGTACGCCCGACAGACCAAGCGAAACGAAGCTTCCGAGCAGTGGGTTGATCGACTGTGCGACGAATCCGGGGAGCTGTAACAACCCAAACGCCACAACGATGAGAAACAGGATCGGATTGCGCTTGAGGGCGCTCACAGCGGTTCTAAGGCCACTAATAACAACCATTCGACATTGATTATCAGGTGCGACACATAAACGTTTGTTTTTAATTCTGTTGTCAGTAATCGTCCCTCTGACCCGAATTAACCAACGCGATCGTTGCGGCTCTCGAAAACGGAGTCCCGAAACCCGAATAAAAAGCGGTCGGCCGGCCGTTAGGCGTCGGTTTCGTCCGTTACGGCGTCGTCGGTTTCGCCCGCCTCGCCCGGCTTGCCGCCATCAGTTGCGACCTCGTCCTCCTCGCCGCCATCGGTGGCGAGTGAGGTAGCGAGCCTGTTCTCGAACCACTGCCATTCGACGCTGTTGACGCCGTCATCGGCAAGGTCCCACGGATCACCGCTTTCGACGCGTTTGCCCTCGAACCACGAGGAGACCATGTTCCAGACCCAGATGAGCTGGCCGACGAAGATGATCAGTGCGCCGAGGGTGGCGACCTGATGGAGCGTTGCGAACTCCGGCAGGTAGGTCGCATAGCGCCGCGGCATGCCGCCGTAGCCCAGCAGGATCATCGCGAAGAACGTGATGTTCGTCCCGACCATTGTTAGCCAGAAGTGGGCCTTGCCGAGGCTGGCCTGGTACATCCGTTTGGTGACAAGCGGGAACCAGTAGTAGATGCCCGCGAAGCCGGCGAAGGCGATCGCACCCATCACGACGTAGTGGAAGTGACCGACGACGTAGTAGGTGTCGTGGAGCACGAGGTCGACCGGGATCGACGCGAGAAAGACCCCAGTGACGCCGCCGATGATGAAGTTCGAGACGAAGCCGATACAGAACAACATCGGCGTCGTGAGGCGAATCCGGCCGTTCCACAGCGTCGTAATCCAGTTAAACGTCTTGACCGCCGAGGGGATCGCGATCGCCATCGAGACGGCCATAAAGGAGGTCCGGAGTCGTGGGTCCATCCCCGTCGAGAACATGTGGTGGGCCCAGACGCCGAACGACAGCACACCGATCGCGAGCGTAGAGTAAACAACGAATTTGAAACCGAACAGCTGTCTGCCCGCGAACCGCGGGAGGACATAGCTGACGATTCCCATCATCGGCAACACGAGGACGTACACTTCGGGGTGGCCGAAGAACCAAAACAGGTGCTGCCACAGCAGGTTCCCGCCATCCGAGAGGAAGAAGGTTGTTCCGAAGTTCCGGTCGGCCAACAACATCACCAGCGCGCTCCCGAGCAGCGGGAACGCAAACAGGATGAGTCCGGACTGGGTGAGGACCGTCCACGAGAAGATGTCGAGGTTGGCCCACGTGACCTTCTCACCGCGGTGGGTGAAGATGGTCGCGATGAAGTTGATCGACCCGATCGTGGCGGCGACACCCGAGAGATGAAGCCCGAGTAACATGAGGTCGACGCCCGCCCCGCCGACCATATCTCCACTGGCACCGGCTGCCCCGAGCGACAGCGGTGTGTACATCGTCCAGGCGGTCTGTGCCGGCCCGAACAGGCCGAGCGGCTTGGCGAAGAAGCCCGCCCAGATCAGGAGTGCTGCGGGCGGAAGCAACCAGAACGCGATCGCGTTGATCCGCGGGAAAGCCATGTCGTCGGCCCCGATAATCAGCGGGATCAGGTAGTTCGCGAAGGCGGCGATAATCGGCGTCCCGAAGAGGAACAACATCGTGATCCCGTGGCTGGTAAGCAAGCCGTTGTAGGTCGCCGTCCCGAGCAGCGATTCGCTTGTCACGAGGTCGATCCGCATTGCGGTCACCATCAGGCCACCGACGACGAAGGCGGTGATCCCGTACAGTCCGTACAGGATGCCGATATCCTTGTGATCGACCGTCGTTAGCCAGCGAATGATTCCCGCGGGTTTCTCCTCGTCGACGTAGCCGGAGTCGTCGATGAAGGAGCCACCACCGCCGACCGGCGTGTAGGAGCGCCAGTTCTCGACGCGTGTGAGCCACGTGGCGACGGCGACGAGAAACACCCCCATCAGCACTGTCAGACTGATCTGCGCGCTAATATCCATACCACTAATCAGGAAGTGGAGGGTAAAGAAAGATTCGGGTGGCGACGGCCGCCGACTCTGCAACGGGTTGTCAGCAGCGGCCTATTCGGCCTTGGTCGACTCGTCGGCTGCCATGCCGTCGGCCTCGCGTGTCGTCTCGGCACCGTCGGCTTCGGCCTCGTCTTCGAGTTCGTGGAGCGGGGTTGCGCCCTCGAGTCCGGCCTGTCCCTGCGCGTAGACAGTGGCCCGTTTCTCGTCTCCGGCGATGGCCTTCCCCGAGAGGTAGGTCAGCAGCAACAGTGCGAGGAACATGACGCCCATAACGGCGAACATCAGTCCCGAGGGCATGAGTTCGAATCCCCACGGCGCGAAAACGGCGAACGTCCCGATGAAAAAGAGGATGATCCCCAGCGGAATGAAGTTGACCATCAGGTCGAGGATCGTCTCTCTGTCGAAGGTCTCGGATTGCATACCCGAATAGTTGGGGAGGCCGCCCAAATAGGTTTCCGGTTTTAGCTATCGAACTGGCGTTTCGGGACGAAGAGTTTCCCCGCGACCACCGCAGCGACGAGGATGCCACCGCTTGCTATCATCGCGTACGCACGAAGCGTCAGGTCGATGCCGCCGGGATTGGTTATATAGACCCAGCCGCCAGCCACGAACAGCAGCAACGCCATCACAGCCAGCGGGTTCCATGGCGCTGCAACGTAGCCGGACTCCTGGAGCAGCCCGGCGATGCAGCCACAGAACAACAGCAGCCCGCCGACGGCCACCGGAAAGATATCGAAGACGAGGCCGATCTCGGAGATCGGCACGCCGAGTGCGATAAACAGCGGCCACGGACTCGCCTTGCGATACTGCTCGCTGAGTCCCGGAGTCTCTTCCATGCGGTGAGAGACGGTATCCAGCCTAAGAAACGCTTCGGAACGGCGACCGCCACCGGCGGCTCACGGGAGACTAACGCCGTGTCGACTCAGAAACGACGAGACGGCCTTGATCTCGACCGGACTGCCGACGATGCGACACTGGGCGGGATCGGGCTGGATGATCGTCACCGTGTAGTTGGCTTCGACCTGCTCGCGAAGCCCCTCGGGGGAGTGGGCTGGGAGTTCGATCTGTGTGCTATCGCGGAGACGCGAGGGGTTCGGCATATCGCTCATCTAAACGTTAGTAACGTGATTTGACATCCTCCCCACCCTGAAGGGCGAGGATTCCCGACCGTCGTTGGGATATTGTGGTTTACGACGTAGCCTGTTCTCGCGGTGCAAAGCATCCGCTCTCTTTGTCGAACAAATACGTCGATGGCTGTGCCAACCAGCCGTTACTCCTATCCCCTGAACGAGGACTCGGAGATACTTTCTGTCTGATGTTCTCAGCCGCATTCACATCTGCATTCGCCACCGTTTCACACTCGTCACAAACGTACAACCCTCGTTCAACACGGTTCGCTTTCCGTTTCCGACCACAGCACGAACACGACTTCGAGGTATTGCGCTCGGATACCTGCTCAACCGTGATGCCTTTCTTTTCGGTTTTGTACTCAAGCATCGAGGTGAAGCGGTCGAACGCCCACGAATGCAGGTCGAGGTTGCCGTGCTTACCCCAGTTCTTCGACTCGCCGTTTCCGCCCTCACGAATATCGGAGAGGTCGCCTACTACAATCGTCCCAACGCCTTCGCTAACACACCGCTGAACGATGTGTTTGGAGAGGGTGTGGAAGTAATGAGTGCGACGAGCCGATTTCTTCTGGTTCAACCGTGCGGCTTGGTTAGAGTCAGAGTCGTCACACTGAGCGATTCGCTTGCTGAAGTAGTAGTCGTCTTGCTTCAGACAGTTCAGCGGGTACAGTTCGCTGTGGCCGTCTTCGTAGGCGAGTGCGGTGAAATTGTTGATGCCGAGGTCAACACCAACGGTATTCTCACCGGGTGCTTCAGCGACTTCGGTTTCGACTTTGCAGACGAAATGTAGTTCCCACTCGTCACCCGTCCAGACTGCCCTGACTTGTTGGACGCTCTTTACCGTGGAAAGGTCAACATCGGGTCGGGTCTGATATTCGCAGAGGATGAAGTCCGACCAATAGTCTTTGAGGTTTGAGCCTTTGCTGAGTCGGACTCGGTTGTACTGGGTGTCGAGTTTGAATCCGGCGGTTTTGAACGTGACTGTACTTCGCGGGTGTTCGTCGTTGTGTTTGCGGTACTTCGGTGGGTTCGCTCGTGTGTCTCCGTTGTGTCGTTTGCCGTACCAGCCGTTGAACGCCTCAGCGAGTTCTTGAAGGACTCGCTGACTTGACTGAGAATGTAGGTCATCATAGCGTGCGTGCGACTTCAGGTACGCGGTGAGTTCGTTGTGACCGGGGATGTGTCCGATTTCAGACCACACTCGGTCACACGTCCACCGTCCAACGTTCCAGAGTTTCGAGGCTGAGAACCCGAGCGAATCGAGGTCGTCGGACACCTGTGGCTGGTTCCGTATGGAAGCAGTGTAGGTGCGGGTGACGACCTGTTTCGCCATACGTAACCTATGTTGATATAGTTACTTGAAGGTGTGGATTCGACCGTGGAATATCCAGACCGGCCATCGAGACGCGGTTGGCGTAGGAGTTGTCGGATTCATCCCCGCCCTGAAAGGCGAGGCTTTCTCCTTGACTTTCCGTAAAACCGTGTCGAATCGTGGTTTCAGTCGGTGATACCGTCTGTGTACGACGGCTTCACGACACGCCGAGGCGGGGGCGAACCCACCGAATGAACAGCTTTTTCGACGGCGACAGCCCAGTGGCCGATAATGGGATTGGAGGAGGAGATCGAATCGATCCGCGAGGAGATCGCCGAGACGCCGTACAACAAGTCGACCGAGGCGCATATCGGCCGACTGAAGGCGAAGCTCGCGGAGAAAAAAGAGAAACTCGAAAACCAGTCCTCCGCGGGCGGCGGCCAGGGGTACGCCGTCGAGAAACACGGCGACGCGACGGTCGCCCTCGTCGGCTTCCCGAGTGTCGGCAAGTCGACGCTGATCAACGCGCTGACCAACGCCGACAGCGAGACCGGCTCCTACGAGTTCACGACGCTGGATGTGAATCCGGGGATGCTCCAGTACCGTGGGGCGAACATCCAGATCCTCGACGTGCCGGGGCTCATCGAGGGCGCGGCCGACGGTCGCGGTGGCGGCCAAGAGGTGCTGTCGGTCGTCCGCACAGCCGACCTTGCGGTGTTCATGCTGTCGGTCTTCGAGATCGACCAGTACGAACGGCTCCGCCAGGAGCTGTACAACAACAAGATCCGACTGGATACCGAGCCGCCGAGTATCCACATCCGGAAGCGGCATAAAAACGGGATTCAGGTCAACAAAAGCGACAGCGTCAGCCTCGACGAACAGACGATCAAAGACGTGCTCCGGGAGAACGGCTACGTCAACGCCGAGGTCACGGTTCGTGGCGATCCCTCGATCGACGAACTCATCGACGGCATGATGGACAACCGGATCTACATCCCCTCGATGGTGGCGGTCAACAAGGCCGACCTGATCGACGAAAGCTACCTCCCGACTGTCAAGGAGAACCTCCGGAGCCACGACATCGACCCCGACGAGTGTACGTTCATCAGTGCTGAAAAAGAAAAAGGGCTTGAGGCACTCAGAGAGCGGATCTACGAGACCCTCGGGCTGGTGCGCGTGTATATGGACAAGCCGGGTCGGGGCGTCGACTACGACGAGCCGCTGATGCTCAGAGAGGGCGCGACCATCGAGGACGCCCTCCAGAAACTCGGCGGCGAGTTCGAAGAGCGGTTCCGGTTTGCCCGCGTCAGCGGATCGAGTGCGAAACACGACGACCAGCAGGTCGGCACGGATCACGCACTGGCCGACGAGGACGTGCTGCGGATCATCACGAGTCGGTAGATGAGTCGGGCCTCCTCGCGGGCGGCATTGGCCGCGGTCTGTGGGCTCGTGGTCGTCCCATGGATCGCCCTCCCGAACGGCGCAGGTGATCTGACGTTCGTGATGTCGTGGGGGTTGGTCAACACGAACCCGTGGCACGCCCTCGGGCTCCCCGCCTATCTCGGCGCGACACGCGGTTTCGGGACGCTGCCGTGGTCACTCCAAGTATGGCCGATCAGCCTCGGGTTTTATATCGGGGCGGTGGCGAGTGCAGCCAGCGGCGTCCTCGTCGACCGAGAGGACCCCCGGCTCACGGTCGGCCTGTTGGTGCTGTCGGCAGTTGGGTCGACGATGGTCTGGTGGGGGTTGGCCGGCCGTGGCAGTTGGGGAGCAGTGCCGGTCGGTGTGATCGCGACCGGGATCGTCGTCTGGTGGTTCTACTGGCCCGCCTTGCGGCGGTTCGGCGCGGGGGGTCGTCGACCGTCTGAGTAACCGGCGAGTCTTTTTCCTGGTTCCCGGTACTTACTCCACAGTGACGCTTTTGGCGAGGTTCCGTGGTTTGTCGATCGGTCGACCGAGCGCATTGGCCAAATGATACGAGAACAGCTGCAGCTGGACGTTGGCAAGAACGGGTGTCACACGTTCGTGAGCCTCCGGGATCACGAGTGTCTCGTCGGCGATCTCGGCAGCATCGGACTGGCCGTCCGTGACCACAATGACGGGTGCGCCGCGAGCCTGTACTTCCTTGATATTGCCCAGCGTTTTCTGGGCTCGCTCGTCGTCGCCGGTGACGACTGCGAAGACCGGTGTCTCGGGCGTGACAAGCGCCAGCGGCCCGTGTTTGAGTTCGCCCGCGGGGAACCCCTCGGCGTGTTCGTAGCTGATCTCTTTGCATTTGAGTGCCCCTTCGAGCGCAACCGCGACATTTGTCCCACGGCCGATAAAAAAGTACGACTCCAAATCGCCATACTCCTCGACGAGTGCCGCCGCACGTGAGGAGTCGAGAATCGACTGCACATCGTCGGGAAGGTTCCGAAGCGACTCGATGAGCGGTCGGAGATCACGCGGCTTGTCGACCAACTCTTCGGCGAGCAGATTACAGCCAACGAGTTGCGAGGAGAAGGTCTTGGTTGCGGCGACCCCGATTTCGGGTCCGGCACGAATGTAGACGGCATGATCACACTCGCGGGCAGCCGTCGAATTGACGGTGTTGGTCAGCGCAAGGGTGCTGACACCGCGACCGTTGGCATCTCGAAGCGCCGCGAGCGTATCAGCAGTCTCGCCGCTCTGGGTAATCCCAACGACGAGCGTGCCGAGCGACAGCGGTGGGGGTGACAGTGCGTACTCGCTTGCCAGATAGGCTTCAGCAGGGATACCCATCTCTCGGAGAACGGCCGCCCCGTAGAGGGCGGCGTGATAGGAGGTCCCACAGGCCACAAACTGGACTGCATTCGGTTGTGGGATCTCGTCTACCTCTTCGAGTGTGATCGTCCCATCGAACGCATCGGCCCGACCGGAGAAACACTGTCGGAGCGCAGTCGGCTGTTCGTGAATCTCTTTGAGCATATAATGGTCGTAGCCGCTTTTCCCCGTGGCTTCGGCCGTATACGAGACGGTTTCGACATCGACGGCGATCGACTGGCGCTCGCCATTCAACACTGTAAACCCGTCTGCGGTGGCAATCACGCGGTGGCCGTCTTCGAGGAAGACGACATCCCGAGTATGCTCGACGAACGCCGGAACGTCGCTGGCGAAATAGGTGCACTCGTCGCCGACGCCGACAACCAACGGCGAGCCCTGTCGGGCCGCAAAGATCGTCTCGCTGCCGTCGATGATCACCGCGATCGCGTAGCTTCCCTCCAGTCGGTCGACCGTGTTGTGGAAGGCGGTCTACGGGTCGTCGCCGGCCGACAGTGCCTGTGCGATGAGATGCGGAACGACCTCGGTGTCGGTATCACTGGTGAATGTGATGCCTGCCTCCTGGAGTTCACCCTTCAGTTCGGCGTAGTTCTCGATGATGCCGTTGTGGACGACGGCGACCTGTCCGTTCTCGTCGGTATGGGGGTGGGCATTCTCATCAGTCGGTGGGCCGTGAGTGCTCCAGCGAGTGTGACCGACACCGTAGGTGCCGGTTGGCTCGGCGGTGTCGACGACATCGGCGAGCGAATCGAGTTCGCCGGATTTCCGAAGGACAGTCATCGACGGGCCGAGTGCGACCCCGGCCGAGTCGTAGCCACGGTATTCGAGGCTTCGAAGCCCGTTCATCAGGACGTCGACGGTCTCGTCGCCACGACCGATGCAGCCGACGATCCCACACATCAGCGAACCACCTCGCTGCCGGTATCGACGCGGCCGCCGCCGCCGACGCCCGCGCCGACGGTCGCGCCGGGGCCGATCAGCGCACCGGGTTC
>Ga0102936_1000810_pt1 | contig 12526 bp, 15 predicted proteins | sample SalPon2_A_H2O_MG_FD_78502 | JGI IMG/M metagenome (GOLD analysis project Ga0102936, IMG submission 78502) | Salt pond water microbial communities from South San Francisco under conditions of wetland restoration - Salt Pond MetaG R2_A_H2O_MG | ecosystem: Environmental > Aquatic > Non-marine Saline...
AGTCGACGTCAACTTCGACCCGCATCTGTTTGTCCCGCACGGTGACACCGGGGAACAGTTCGTCCTCCTCACCGTCGTCTAAGATGACGCGGCCGACGCCGCTCTCCTCGATGATATCGTCGTGGGTCCGCAGGTCGTTGACGTAGACCAAGATACCCGACGTTTCGGTCTGGTCGGTGATGAGGACGTGGGTGTCCTTGCCCGGTGCGGTGGTGACTGACGCCTCGGCCTTGGCGGGGACGCCGTGATAGAAGGCGGTCCGCCCGTCGAGATACTCGACGGCGATACCGTCCTCGGTGAGGTCGACCGAGACGGTATCCGGCGCGATATCGGAACGGTGGCTCATGGACGCTGGTAGCGTCTGCGGGGGGAAAAACGGCGCGTTGTCTGAGTGGCCGTTTCCGCAGATGGTAAATACTGCGGGCCGGGAGAGATGGACGATGGAAGGACGAGCACGCGCACCGGCCGCCGGGACGGTCCTGAACGCCCTCGCGACAGGTCGAGGGTCCGCCTTCGCCATCGACGAGTACACGACCGCGACGGTCGAACTCTCGACGGACCAACGAGAGATTACCGGTGAAGTCGCGGGCGCACCTGACGCCAACACGCGGCTCGTTGAGCGGTGTGTCGAGTACGTTATCGACGCCCACGGCGACGTGGTCGGAATGCCCGGCGTCAGCGGGGGGACGGTTCGCACCGAGAGCGAGGTGCCGATGGCCTCGGGACTGAAAAGCTCTAGCGCGGCGGCCAACGCCACCGTGATGGCGACACTGGACGCCCTCGACGCGACTGGACGGATGACCCGCGAGGACATGGCGCGACTTGGTGTGATGGCCGCCCGCGACGTGGGCGTCACAATCACGGGCGCGTTCGACGACGCCTCGGCGTCGATGCTGGGCGGCGTCACCGTCACCGACAACGACACCGACGACGTGTTGGCCCGCGAGGCCGTCGACTGGGACGTACTGGTCTGGACGCCGCCCGAGCAGTCTTTCTCGGCCGACGCCGACGTGGCTCGCTGCGAGCAGATTGCGCCGATGGCGCGCCTGGTGGAGGAGCTAGCACTCGACGGGGACTACCGCCGTGCGATGACGGTCAACGGGCTGGCGTTCTGTGCCGCGCTCTCCTACGACACCGAACCGCTCGTCGAGGCCCTTGCCCACGTCGACGGGGCGTCGCTGTCGGGCACGGGTCCCTCGTTTACCGCCGTCGGCGACCGAGAGGCACTCGAAGCGGTCAGAGCCGACTGGGACGACCGACCCGGACGGACGCTGCTGACGACCACGCAAACAGCGGGGACACAAACAACATGAGTTCGAAACCAGAAGAGATGTCACTGGATGAACTGCGCGAAGAGATACGCACCATCGACCGCGAAATCGTCGAGAAGATAGCCCAGCGGACCTACGTGGCTGACACTATCGCGCAAGTCAAAAAAGAACACGACCTGCCGACCACCGATGAGGCCCAAGAGCAGGCCGTCATGGACCGTGCCGGCGATAACGCCGAACGCTTCGACGTGGACGCCAACCTCGTGAAAGCGACGTTCCGCCTGCTTATCGAACTGAACAAGGTCGAACAGCGCGAGAACCGGTAGGGAGTATTTTCCGTCCGTTCCGAGCGCGAGGAATTGTCATACCGTCAGTAACTGGTTTCGGTCACGGAGGTAGTCGACGTGTAAAACTACAGGAAGGAACGACGGTTTCGCGAGTCGGTGCCGGTACTTTTAAGTTAATGACCTGCTTTGGGTTTGATGACGCTTCGCTTGGAGGGCCGAAGCGTCAGCGGGGACCAATTCAGGGCGGCAAGCGGCCGCAGTTTTCGCGGCCGCTTTCCACTTACTTCACGACCACTCGACAGCGACGGCGCGATATAGCTACCCCGTACGGACTGTTGTCGACTGTGTCCAGACAGCGCAGAGGCGTGTACCGGCACGTGGCTACGTGAGCCGTCTCACTCGATGGTGAGGCCGTCGCTGTCAGTCGCGTTTTCGTCCCACTCCAGCTCGACTTCGATGCTCAGTTCGCCGTCGCCGTTGGCGGGCCCCTCGCGCTCGGCTTTGACCTCGAACTCGACTTCGGATGGCGGGGTGAGCGTCACAGACTGGTCTCCGGACCGCAGCGTCACGTCGCCGCCGGCGGCGACGGAGTCGGCCAACGTCCGCAGGTACTCGGCGACTGCGTCACGGCCCATCATCTGTTCCGTCTCGAACAGTATCTCTTCTGGCATACACGTAGTTCGTATCGAAACTAAATAATATCATCGGCGTCAGCTCATTCGGAATGACTGCTACTTGATGCGTCGGCGCTCTTGACCAACGACGCGCTATCAGGCTATTATCCCTCAAATTAGCTGTAACGACAATTGTCAATAACGAAAACCCTCCGATTCGAAACATTTTTACGATTCCGACACAGAGTTCGTACCTAGGTCCCACGAATGTACGATTTGACAGGTTTTCAGAGAGATCTTCTGTACGTCATCTCCGGACACGAGGAGCCACACGGATTGGCGATAAAGGAAGAACTCGAAGCGTACTACGAGAAGGAGATACACCACGGTCGGCTCTACCCCAACCTCGATACGCTGGTCGATAAGGGGCTCGTCGAGAAGGGCCAACGCGACCGTCGAACCAACTTCTACACGCTTACGCGGCGTGGCCGTCGCGAGATAGACGCCCGGCGTGACTGGGAGAACCAGTACGTCGACAACTGAGGGGTTCAGGCCGCTTCCGGGTCGTCAGCACCCGGTTTCTGGGGGGTCTGCTCGGCGTCGGTTTCAGGGTCGCCGGTTTCGCCCCCCACGAGATTTGTCGGGTCGACAGTGTGTGGCCGCGGGCTCTCCCCTTCGATGAGTTCCGGGAGCGCGATGCGGGCGAAGTGGATGACACAGACCAGAATCATCGGCGCGAGGAAGATACCGTACCACCCGAACAGGAACGGGCCGAGAATGTACGCGAACATCAGCGTCCCCGTGTGGATGCCGCCTTCGGGCGGGGACTCCGGTTTCGGGATGCCAAAGGGGGAAAACGAAAGCGAGCCGCCGCCGGAGACGTACGGCCTGACCAACAGGTCCGGAATCGTGTCCACGACGACGAAGGCCGTTGCGACGAACAAGGCGACGAACCACCATCCGCCGCCGCCGAAACCGGCCTGAATTCCCAAATAGGCCGACATCGGAACGTAGACGACTTTCATCCCGAGGATGGGGATGAGACTGGCCGCGCCGGCCAAGAGGCCAGTCAGCGCTGGGTAGGGAACTGACAGCCCCGCCGGGGCGACGAAGTCGACGAGGCTAAACGTAATCGCACCGATAGCGCCGGTGACGATAGCGTTCAGGATGTTTCCGTAGAACACCTTGTGGAAGCTGCGGTCGACTTCGTGGAAGTACCGGTCGAGGACGCCCCGCCGGTCGAGAAAGCGTTTGGCCCACTCGGCCAACCGGGAGCCGTCACGGAGCAGGTAGAACGCGAGCGCGAACATGACGAAGGCGTGGATGAGACCGGTGCCGATGACGCCCAGATACGTGAAAAACTGTCCGAACGTATCGAGAACGGTCTCCGGTCCGACCGCCGCCGACAGCAGCGACTGGGGATTTTGGACGACCTCCGAGATATTGAGGTACGGTTCGATAGCGTCGGTGTACGGCCCGAGGTTCGTCGACTTCGAGAAGCGGTTAAACTCCTGTAAGGCGATGGCGACGGTGTAGTAAAGCAGCGCCAACACGGGGAACGCAAGCAGGAACAGCGCGAGCAGCGCCGCCAACGACCGCTGTCGCAGCCGGTAGTAGACACGCCGGTACAGCGGCCGCGTCGCGTAGTAGAGGAAGATACCGAAGACGAACGTGCCGATGAACGAGTAGACGACGTAGGCGACTGTCGCGGTCAAGAGGACGCCGAACCCAATCCAGAAGGCGCGTGGCCAATCCACGTCCACGTCGTACTGCGCCATGACTATCATGTTCATACCAGTAACAAAAAAGATGTACGGTCGTCGCGGAAAATTTGTGAGTCGGTACCGTACCTTTAAGACACTCGATGCAAGCGAGCGCCGCAGCCGTCCCCAGTATCCTGTTAGCGGGCGCGACGACGTCTGCCACCTGACTCTACCGTGGCGGCGAAATCGGGAGTACGACGGCGATGGCCGCCATCCTCGCCGCAACCGCGGCCAGCATCGTCGTCGAGGCGGCGCTGACCGCGCCCGGCCCCGACCGGGCGTTCGCGGGTCGGGTCACGCTGTGGGGGTCCGTCGTGCTGGCCGTGGCGATACTCGTCTAGAACTGGTAGCGCCGGTCGTCGTTGTCCTGTGGTTGCGGGAACTGATTCGCGCCGGTCATCTCGTCGAAGGTCATCCCCGAGAGATACTCGTCGTAGGTGCAGTCGTACGCAGCGCGCAGGTGGAAGTCCAGCGTCCCGCGTTCGACGGTCGATTGAAACAACATGTGGACCGCGCGCCGGACCAGTTCGTCGGTGTGTTCTGGGTCCAGCGCGGCGGTCAGCATCGCCAGTTCGTTGCGCGTCTCGCGGTCCAGCGTGACCGAGTAGTGCTCCTCGAGGTCGGCGTAGTTCGCTTCCACGTCGTCCTGCAGGTCGTCTAAGCTCATACAGACCGGAACGGGCAGCGGCTAAAACCCTTTGCGACTCGGAAGCGGTGCACTCGGTGCTGGCGCGACAGGGGCCGGTTCCGACTACTCGTCCGCCTCGCGTTCGCGTTGGACGACCAGAACGGGCCCGAGGAACCGGTCGGCAACTTGGTCGGCCGGCAGTCCGAACACGAACGTCGCGAGCGAGGGGTCCGTTTCACCCATCACGACGGCATCGAACGTCTTGGCTGCGTCGACGATCGCATCGAGTGGGGCTCGCTGCCGTTCGGTTCGTGTCTCGATTCTCGACCCGTCGACGCCGAGGCGCTCTAAGCGGTCGCGCATCCCGCCCAGAAGTGTCTCGATGTCCTCGTCCGTTTCCGAAGCCTCAGCGACGTGATACAGCGTTATCGACGTGTCTAACGCGGCGAACACACTGGCGACGACGCGGGTGAGACGGTCGACCCCCACGGTCCCGCGGACGGCGACGAGCACGTCGTCGACTGCCCCGATAGCGTTCGGGACCAGAACGGCCATACAGTCGTGTTCGTGTATCGTGCGGTCGATGGTCTTCTGGCCGTCGTGCGTGAAGACGAGTCGTCGCTCGACGGTCGCACCCGCCGTTTCGAATATCGCCTCGTGTTCGTCGAGACGGGCCCTCGCCCGCTCTTCGAACTGCAGTCGTGCCTGTCCCGGTGCGGTCTGTTCGGGGATGACGTGATAGCCCAGCAGGACGACGTGGGCGTTCGCGAGCAGACCGGGAACGCCCTCCGGAACGGACTCCCCTTCGAGTACGCGAAGCGGGACGAGTATCGGTTGTCGGTCTGCCATCTCAGATATCTCCTTTTAATGTCACGTCTCCAGCGTAATAACGATACCACAGGTACGACAGGAGCATGACCACGATGCCGATGGCAATCGATGCTGGCTGCATGAAGACGATGAGGCCGAAACTGGTGAGCGCACCGGAGGCGGGCAACACCGGATACCCCGGGACGCGGTAACTGGGTTCGTACCACTCGGGGTTCCGGCGGCGCAACACGAGCAAGGCGATGCACAGCAGGCCGTACATAACGAGGTGGAGAAAGGACGCGACCTCCGCGAGCAGTTCGACCTGTCCGGTCGCCACGAGCGCGAGAATCGGGCCACCGGCGGCGAGCAGTGCGACGTGTGGCGTCCCGTACCGGAGGTTGACCTCGCTCGCTTTCCGGGGGAGCAAGGCGTCCCGACTCAACGCGTACACCGCCCGGGAGGCGCTCAGTATCGACGCGTTGGCGCTCGAAAACGTCGCCAACAGCCCGCCGACCAAGATGGCGACCGCGCCCGGTACGCCGAGGAACTCACGGGCCACTTCGACCATCGCTGTCTCGCCGAACTGGCCGAGCCTATCCGCCCCGAAGGCGCTCGTCGCGACGAAGATCGTCACGACGTAGAACACGGTGACGACCAGCACCGACCCGACCATCGCCAGCGGCAGATTCCGACTCGGTTGTTTGATTTCACCAGCGACGGTCGCGACTTGGGCGAACCCGAGATACGACGTAAAGACGAGCGCGGCCGTCGTCAGCACCGGGAAGTAGCCTCTGGAGAAGAACTGCTCGGGGACGCTGCGCCCGCCGAACGCCCCGACGGCGTCGAGAACTCCGTACGAGAGAAAGGCCGTGAGGACGACGAGAAGAATCCCCACGACGGCGTTCTGGAGTTTGGCCGTGTTCTCCGTGCCGCCGATACTCAACGCGGTCAGCGCCGCGCCGAACAGCAGTCCGATGCCGACGACGGGGCTGAACGGGAGCCCGACGCCGAGTGCACCGAATACGGCGCTGGCGTAGTGGCCGAGACCCACGAGGTAGAACGCGGAGGCGAACATCAGCCCCAACCACAGTCCGAGCCCCACGATTGCCCCGTAAGCGGTGCCCATCCCCCGCGAGATGAAGTAGTAGCCGCCACCGCTCCGGGGCATGGCAGTGGCGAGTTCGGAGGTCGGCAGTGCCACGAGCAACGCGATGAGTCCGCCGATGGCAAAGGAGATAGTGGCGGCCAGCCCCGCGTTGGTCGCCGCCAGCCCGGGGAACACGAAGATTCCCGCGCCAATCATCGTCCCGATGCCGATTGCCAGCCCGCCGACGAGCCCGATTGTCCGTTCGAGTTCGACATCGTCGTCGTGGACTGTCGTGTCGTCGGTGACTGCGTCCGGTTCCGTTGCGGGTACCTCACCGGCGACGTTCTGCCCCGCAGTCTCGACGTCGACAGGCTCTTCGGCCATACTGACAGTCTCTCCAACAATCAGATAAAATCGCCGGTGGGGGGAAGATACCGCCGTCCGTGCGGTGTGATAGCTCTCCTTTCGGTCCACCGTCACCATTCCGCAGCACGTACCGAGTGAGGCAGTCGCTCCGGACCACCACACACAAAGTGGGGTGGGACCAATCACGGCCAATGACCGAGCAGTCGACGGCCGACGACCACTTGCCGGCCGATATCGACGCCGTGCAGTCGGCCCTCGTCGAGTGGTACGAGACCGACCACCGCGAGTACCCGTGGCGCGAGACGACCGACCCGTACGAGATTCTCGTCTCCGAGGTGATGAGCCAGCAGACCCAACTGGACCGCGTGGTCGCGGCGTGGCGAGACTTCACCGAGCGGTGGCCCACCGTCGACGCGCTCGCTGCCGCCGACAGAGGCGACGTGGTGGGATTCTGGACGGACCACTCGCTGGGGTACAACAATCGCGCAAAGTACCTCCACGAGGCCGCCCAGCAAGTCCGAGACGACTTCGACGGCGAGTGGCCCCGCGACCCCGACGGCCTCTCCGAGTTGATGGGTGTCGGGCCCTATACCGCCAACGCCGTCGCCTCCTTCGCGTTCAACAACGGGAACGCCGTGGTCGATACGAACGTCAAACGCGTCCTGTATCGGGCGTTCGACGTGCCCGACGAGGACGCGGCCTTCGAAGACGCGGCTCAACGGCTCATGCCCGAGGGCGAGTCCGAAGTCTGGAACAACGCCATCATGGAACTCGGCGGCGTAGCCTGCGAGAAGACGCCCGACTGCGACGGGGCACAGTGTCCGTGGCGCGAGTGGTGTGCGGCCTACCAGTCGGGCGATTTCACCGCGCCAGACGTGCCGACCCAACCGACGTTCGAGGGGTCGCGCCGGCAGTTCCGTGGCCGCGTCATTAGCGTTCTCAACGAGTACGACGTCATCGGGCTGGACGAACTCGGACCGCGCGTACGCGTCGATTACGCTCCCGGCGGCGACCACGGCCGTGAGTGGCTCCGTGGCCTCGTTGGCGACTTGGCCGACGACGGGCTCGTGGCAGTTACCGATACCGACGACGGCGAGACGGCTGTGACACTCAGTCGGTAATCCGCCATCGATTTACTTCGGCCGGTCGTCTGTGGCTCCATGACACGACCCCACGTCGTCGGTATCGCGGGCAGCCTCCGGGACGGGAGTTACACCCGCATCGGTATCGAGCGTGCGCTCACAGCGGCCGCCGACGCCGGCGCGACCACGGACCTCCTCGACCTCCGCGAGTACGACCTTCCCGTGTTCGACGCCGACGCCCGCGAGGCCGGCGACGCGTTAGCGCTGAAGCGAGCGATACGCGAAGCCGACGCCATTCTGCTCGGGACGCCGGTGTACCACGGCTCGTACTCGGCCCCGCTGAAGAACGCGCTTGACTACTGCGGGTTCGACGAGTTCGAGAACAAGACCGTCGGCCTACTGGCCGTCGCCGGCGGTGGCTTTCCCATCACGGCGTTGGACCACCTCCGCTCGGTCTGTCGCTCCCTCAACTGTTGGGTCATCCCGCATCAGGCCGCCATCCCGAACGCCCGAACCGTGGTTGCAGACGGCGCGATTACCGACACGGGTATCGACGAGCGGGTGACGCGGCTTGGCGAGGAAGCCGTGCGGTACGCCAACATCGAGCCGGACCCGGCGTGTCCGGAGAGTGTGGAGAACGTCGGTGCAGACGATTAGCCGTGAGGGTCGTGTGCCCGAACTCGTGAGCGGCTGCACCGAAGGAGCAGACGAGTAGCCGCGAGTCGTGTGCCCGAACTCGTGAGCGGCTACAGCCTCGCGCTGACTCGCAATCGTCTTACTCCCCGAGTCCCCATTCACGAGCGTGACACAGTGGGTCGAAAGCACGTCCGGCGGGCGCGAGCGCGGGCCGATAGCGCTTGTGCGCGCGTGGGCAGAGATGTTACGCCGCCCTCGGCAGTTCTTCCGAGCCGGTATCGCGCCGGGCGACCAAGCGCCGGGGCTCGTCTTCGCCTCGATGGTCGTCCTGTTCGAGGAGGCGAGTCGCTTCCTCGTCGTCGAGTTGGCCGGTCGCGGTCTCCTCTCGACGGGACCGTTCGCCTATCCCGCAATCGGTGAGTTCACGCCCGGCGTGGCCGTGTTGGCGCTGTTGGGTATCATCGTCTTCGTCACGCCGGCGACGGTCCACCTGACGGCGGCCTTGCAGACGCTGTTGCTCGTCCCCGTCGCGCCCGAGCGCGGGGGCGTCAGCGAGACGGTCCAAGTGATGTGCTACGCGATGGCTCCGTGCGTACTCGCGGGGCTTCCGTCGCCCGAACTCCGGATTCTCGTCACCGCGTGGGGCGCGGCGCTGTACATCGTCGGTACCGCCGTCGTCCACGAACTCGACGCGGCGCGCGCGACGCTCGTCGGGGCCGTGCCGGCGGCTATCGTCTTCGGCTACGGCTTCCGTGGATTCGCCGCCGTCGAAGCGCTCGTGGGTGCCTTTTAGACGCCTGCGGCCCACGGTCCCGTATGCTCACCTTCGATATCGAGCAGTTCATGCTAGAGTTGAAAGACGGCGCGTTCAAGAACGTCGGCCCCTCGAACAAGCAGGCGACGGTCAAGATGTACGACGTCGAGGGCGTCGACGTGCGCGAGTACGGCGACAAGCGCGTGAAAATTGCCTTCGAGGACGACCAAGGCAGTGAGGTGGAAGTCGCGCTATTCCCCGAACAGGCGCGTGCGGTGGCTGCGGGGCTGGAACTGCTGGAAGCCGAGAGCGAGGTACTCGACTGAGAGGGGCCGCTATCACGTGTTTTCGGTTGCGGGTACAGCGCGTTCGAGCGGGTGGGCGAACAGCGCACGCTGACGGACGGAATCCGACAACAGTTTTAGGCCCCACCTGTATTTCCCGCCAATGGGTTCGTGTATCATTTGCGGTACCTCCGTCGAAGGACGCATCTGCGACCTCCACGAGGAGGACGCACTGTTCGAGTTCCGAGGGAACAGCCCCGACCAACTGAACGTCGGTCGATACTATCGCGGCAACGTCGACGGCTTCGCCGAGTTCGGCGTCTTCGTCGACATCGGTGACAGCGTCACCGGCCTCTTACACCGGAGCGAACTGGACCAGCGACTCGACTCGCTGGACTGGGACTCCGGTGACGAGGTGTACGTGCAAGTCAAGAACGTCCGCGACAACGGTAACGTCGACCTCGGGTGGTCCATCCGACAGGCCGAGCGCGAGTTCCGCGGCGTCCTCGTCGACGACCCCGAAGTCGGCCACTCGACGCTGCGCGAGGCGGACGAGGAAGACACGTCGGGAAACGCTGACGGGGGCGGGGCCGACACTCAGTCCCCCACTGACGGCGACACGCAGGGGGGCGACGCGGCGGAAACCGACGAGGAGCGCACAGCTGACGGGAGCGACACCACGAGCGAAGAGCAGACTACGAGTGCGGTGAGCCAGACCGGCGACGCCGACCGTGTGAGCGACGCCGGCGGCACCGTCGGCGCGGCGGCTACGGAGACGACCGACGAGGCTGTCGATACGAACGGCGGCGAGGCGGCCGTCGAAACCGAGTCGGAGACCGACGACGCTCCCGAGCACGTCGCCGTCGCGACGCTCGACGACCACGTGGGTGAGACGGTTCGACTCGAAGGCGAAATCGTCGCCGTCCGGCAGACCTCCGGTCCGACGGTGTTCGAGCTACAGGACGAGACAGGAACCGTCGACTGTGCCGCCTTCGTCGAGGCCGGCGTCCGAGCCTACCCCGAAGTCGAGGACGGCGAGTTCGCCCGCCTCGACGGTGAGGTGCGCCGCCGCCGCGGCGAGTTGCAGGTCGAGACCGAATCGCTGGACGCGCTCGACGACGACGAACGCGAAGCGGTCGAGCAGCGACTCGCGGACGCACTCGACGACGAGGCACGCCCCGACGCGGTCGACCCGCTGGCCGACGACAACATCGTTACCGCACTCTCCGAGGACCTCGTGGCAGCGGCCACCGAGATTCGGAAAGCCGTGCTCACCGAGCGGCCGGTCATCGTCCGCCACGCAAACACCGCCGACGGCTACCTCGCGGGCAGCGCGCTCGAACGGGCGACGCTCCCGCTGGTGGCCGACCAGCACCGCCGGTCTGACGCTCAGTACCACTACTTCGACCGGCGGCCGTTGGAAGGCGGTGTCTACGACATGGACGACGCCACTAAGGACACCTCGAACATGCTCGACAACCGCGAGCGCCACGACGAGGCGCTGCCGCTGTTCGTCTTCGTCGCCGCCGGCGGCACTCGTGAGAGCCTCGACGGGTTCGACCTCCTGAACGTCTACGGCGCGCCGACCGTCGTCGTCGATGACGTCGCGGTCGATGGCGCGGTCACAGACGCCGTCGACGCGGTCGTCTCGCCGGCCCACGGCGAGGCGGGCGACACGACGGCGACGGCGCTTGCGGCCAACGTCGCCGCCCACGTCAACGACGACGTGCGCGACGACCTCCGGCACCTCCCGGCGGTGAGCTTCTGGGAGGCCGCCCCCGAGACGTACACCGACCTCGCGGCCGACGCGGGTTACGACGCCGACGCGGTCGCGCAACTTCGCGAGGCCGTCGCGCTGGAGGCGCACTACCAGTCTTACGAGGACAAGCGCGAACTCATCACCGACCTCGTCTTCGGTGACGACGAGACCGACGTGGGCGGACTGGCCGGCCACGTCTCCGAGCAGTTCCGGACCAAAGTCGAGACCGAAGTCGACACCGCGGCGGCCAACCTCGACTACCACACGGTCGGGGACGCGGACATCGCCGTCCTCGATACCGACGCGTTCTCACATCAGTACGAGTTCCCGCCCGAGTCGTTGCTGCTGGACGAACTGCACCGCTCGGTGCGAGACGAGGCCGACGCCGTCGTCGGCATCTCGACGGACACGCTGTACGTCCGGACCGACGCCGACGTCGAGCTCCACGAACTAACCGCCGACGTGGCAGCGGCCGTCCCCGAAGGCGGCGTCACCACCCGCAGCGTGCGGGAGGGGTCCATTCGGTATCTCGCGGGCGAACAAGAGGCAGTACTGGACGCGACGCTCGACGCCATCGCCGCCGACCTGTAACGACCGAGGACTTTTTTCGCCGCTCGCTGTCGCTCCGGTATGAACGGGCCCGTCAACGTCGACGAACTGGCGTGGACAGAGTACGACCACGGCGACCGACAGTTCAGCCGCAAGCAGTTAGGTGGGGCTGCCGGTGGCGAAAAACTGGGTGCGAGCCTGTACGACGTGCCCGCCGGCAAGCGCCTTTGGCTGCGCCACTACCACGAGGGCAACGAGGAGTCCGTCTTCGTCCTCGACGGCGACGGATGGCTATGGCTCGGTCCCGACCGGGCCGAGCACGCGCTCGAATCCGGCGACTACATTGCCCTACCGGCTGGCGAAGAGAGTACGCACGAAATCGAGGCTGGCGAAGATGGGCTCCGAATCCTGATGCACTCGACGATGACCGACCCAGACATCACTGTCTATCCCGACCGCGACATGGTCGGCCTCTACGGTGGGTCGGCACCGGGCGGTGATAGCGACGAGCGGTCGCTGTCGACATACCTCGACCGCGAGGCCGAAGTGGATTACTGGGAAGACTGACTGCCACGCACCGACCCGACGGCCTTCTTCGCGCCGTAGTAGGCCCACTCCGCGGAGTAACAGAACACG
>Ga0102936_1000811_pt1 | contig 12525 bp, 11 predicted proteins | sample SalPon2_A_H2O_MG_FD_78502 | JGI IMG/M metagenome (GOLD analysis project Ga0102936, IMG submission 78502) | Salt pond water microbial communities from South San Francisco under conditions of wetland restoration - Salt Pond MetaG R2_A_H2O_MG | ecosystem: Environmental > Aquatic > Non-marine Saline...
CGACGCATACGATCGTATCAACGGCCGGCATATCCGACAGGACCGTCTCCAGCGCCGGCAGATTTCCATGGACATCCGAGATCAATCCAATCTGCATATCTCACGCCAGTCGCTCCAAGATGATAGTAGGTTGGTCCACCGGTACCCGTGCTCTACTACCCCGAACCCGATGCGGTCCCGTTCTGTGGCCTGTGTATCTCGGGCAAATCCGGGGTTGGCCAGGACTACGGCGAGTCGGGCACACAGACCCCCAACTACCAGTTTCACTTCGCCATCCTGAAGACGTCACGCGTCCCAGTGCGTTGGCTCCACAATCGGGCGTTGGATCACAGACGAACGACGGCAACACTGACAGAGCCGAAGTTAGGGGTCCTCATCCGATGGAGCCCGGCTCGATAGCCTCTCGAACCGGTCCTGTGCTGCCTGCTTTCGTTCATCGGCTTTATCGCGCTCATACGACCAGTCAATGACTTCACCGTCTGTCACTGTGGTTCTGAGGAGGGCATCTGCATGACGCCCATTTTCGGGCAGTCTCGCCGCATCAATGAGGGCGTCCCCGACTTCGTCGCCGTCCTGTTCGAAAAAGACGGTTGCAAGCCCATCCTCAATGGCGTCGACCACTACGGTATACGTGCCATCAGTGAGCCCCTCAAACTCTGTCATTCGTATGTCTCTTCTCGGACGATGTCGCCGTCAGTGTTTCGCACAGTCACGGTATCGCCGCCGTTGTTCCAGATTGGTGAGCCCGAACCCCAGTAGAGATCCGACTGACTGTCGACCCCGCTACCGGTGTGCAATGTCACTGTCGCTCCGGCGGCAAGTGTGTATCCCTCGGGCATGGTGTACGTCGCCCCTGCAGCATCCGAGACAGTCCACCCCGAGATGTCAAGTGGCCCGTCGCCGCTGTTGCGGAAGACGACATACTCGTCATTAAGATTATCACGGTCGTCACCCTCCGCGTCGGCATTGACCGTCTCGATTTCCAGTGTGCTCTCGCTAGCCGTGCTTCCACCATCCGTTGCGACCGGCGTCTGGACGGGCGAGACGGTGCCTGAACCGATTGTTTCACGTTCGACAATAGCTCCGCTGCTACCTGGTTCGACAGGCTCGCCATCTCGGATATCGGGTGCATCCTGTGGGGCTGCTTGTTGGGTACGCACGGAGACTGCGTCCCCATTGCTGACCAGCACAATATCGCCGTGCGTTGCCGTCCAATAGGTAGGTATCGACCGGTCGGCCAAGCGCTGTAATACCGCTGGGTCTGGATGCCCGTACTGGGAGTCATACGCACTCGAAATAATGACTCTCTCCGGGTCAACGGCGTCGAGCAACTGCCCACTCGTCGAACTGGCCGACCCATGATGGCCGGCCTTCAGGACTGTCGCTTGTAGTTGATCCCCATATCGGCCGACGAGTTGAGCCTCCTGGCCGTCCTCAGCATCCCCAGTCAGAAGGAAACTCGTCTGTCCGTGGGTGAGTTTGAGCACGATGCTGTTCTCGTTGCGCGCTTCGTTTTCGAGATACGGTTCCGGTGGGCCAAGTACCTGAACGTCCACACCCTCGAATGGAATCACAGCGCCGGTGCGAGTTTCGTACAGCGTCACGCTGTGTTCCTCGATGGCATCGAGATACTCACTGTACGTCTGAGTGCTCGCAGCAATCCCGGGGTCATAGACTGCACCGACCCCTTGGGCTTCCGTTTCGTAGTAGTTGATGACCGCTGCGTTGCCGCCGATGTGGTCGGCGTCGTTGTGCGAGGTCATCATGTAGTCGATTCGGTCGACGTTGTGCGCCCGGAGATACTGCAGGACGTACTCACCATCGTCTTGGTAATGGCCGGTATCAATGAGCATGGTCTCGCCGGCCGGCCCGACAACGAGTGTACTCACTGACTGGCCGACGTTGATGAAGTGAACCTCGAGAATCCCATTTGCTGTCTGAATGGTTGTCGACGCTGCTGTAGTCGTGTCCGGGGTGGCTGGTGAGACACTTACACAGCCCGCCAGTATGATAATGACTACAAGACTAGTTGTCCGTGTGGGCAGCCCCCGAAGATGCATATCAACTGCATACGGCTCAAATGGAGATAGCTATATGTGCCACGAGTCAATCCCGTTCTCCGCGAATTTGGTGGATAGCTACCTCCAACTGCTTCAGTCCAATCGTCTTGCCTCTGGTGACATCCTCAGTCGCGGATAGGTATTAGAAGCCGTGCTGAATACAGAGCGCACGTTCGACATCTTATTTCCATCCACTGGGAGCGACACCGAGTCGCACTACGATAGGGCGATACGCAAAGACGACGACGAGAACGATTGCTAATTCCATCCAGAACCCAATTTCGCCCACAATCGCTTGAACGGCCGTGAGGACGAAAAAGACCAGAATCATAAGTGCAACGTAGTGTGGAGCGATCTCTTTCAGTCCGTCAGTATCCATACACCCTCTACGGAGAGACTTCTCTCGAGTCTTCCCTTTTAGGCTGTGGTATAGACCCTCTGTATCGGTCACACTGGTACTGACAGACGCTGAGGAGTTCGAAGAGCCACTGCTGCATAGAGGGCACAAGTCTTGCACAGAGACTTCGTGGGAATCCGGTTGTTCGGAGCAGTCAATACAGGGGGTGCGTGCAACAACCCGGTCTGTCTCTTCTCACTATGCTCCTACGAGCTGTTACTGAATGAAGCCGGAATCTGATTGAGAGAGTCGAACCATTCGGTGGGGAACTACCCTATCCGTCTCTATTTGGACTTGTCTATCTAAGCCAGCGACTGAGTTGTATTATTCTCGTATAGACGGCATGGATGAAGACCCGCTCAACAATCTCGACCGCCACATCCTGTATTTGCTCCAGGTGGACGCCCGCGCAGCCACGGATGCGAATATCGCTTCAGAAACGGACGTAACCGGGACGCCCATTCACAATCGAATCGAGCAACTCGAAGAGCGAGGGATTATCCTCGGGTACAACCCCGAAATCAGCTACGAACGGGCGGGGTATCCGATGCGGGTCCTGTTTATCTGTTCGACCGAACTCTCTCAACGGTCAGAGGTGGCAGAGAAAGCGCTCGAAGTGCGAGGCGTCGTCACCGTCCGGGAAATGCTGGCTGGCGAGGCGCTGGTCGCTGGGCGGTTTACACTCTGCTTGCCCGGTGCGGAGGTGCCGGGCGGGAACGGGTGTATCCGAGAGGCGGTGACGCCGGAGCGGCTCATAGACTGCATGACGGGTCGGTCGGTGTCTGGTGGGCGGGTTCAGCGAGGAGCGCGGGTTGGTTCTGGAGCGGGCGGTGGGAAGGGCAGTATCACCATCGAGGGACTCGTTGGGAAGTTGCCGGGGATGCTGTCTGATGATGTTGTGAAGAGGCGGAGACGTATCAGTTTGTGACGCACGTGGCGGTGGATGCGCCGGTGCTTCACTTCGTGAGTACGGGGACTGCATCGGAGTCGGAAATGCTCATTTGTTGGTTAAGATGGTTTACGATGTCGCTGTTTCAGTCGATCGCCGATCCAAGACTCACATATCTGCGTCACACAGACATATATTGCGCTGTCAATCGTAACACCGTGTATGAGCGAGTTCGACCCAGCCCCAGAGATGCCATCGGAACACCGGTGGTAGGAGGGAACGGATACATTCAGCCGAATCTACGATGTCATAATGGAGAGCACATCTCCGACTCCCGCAGCGGAGATTGCCGAGATTGCGGATTGCTCGGCTAACGCCGCGAAAAAACATCTCGACCGGTCGGTCGAGATGGGTATCGTCACTGGTGACGACGCTGGACGGCCCATGCAGTACGAGCGGAATGAGGGGTATGCTGAATGGCAGGACGCCAGTCGGCTTGCAGCGGACCTGACTGTTGAGGGGATAATCGACCGAGTTGCCGAACTCGAACACGAGCGGACTGCCGATGAAGCGGAATTCGACACGACGGATCCAACAGATGTCTCGGTCTACGACCACGGCCCCCACGGAACGATCCACGAGCGAATGGCCGCCGTTAGCGAATGGCAGGGACTCATTCGAGAGATACGGCTATACGAACTCGCTCGACAGCTCGCACAGAATGACGGCCATCTAATTCCAGCGTAGATGGGCCCGCCGCCAGGAGGTTCGAGGCCGTCACCACCCGGCCCACCGGACCGAAAGACACTGCAATTACTTGCCCGGCAACTCCGGTCGGAGCCCCTCATCCTCGAGACGGAGTGCGACCCGGACGCTTAGGAGCCACGGCTACTCCATGCGATGATCGATGTCGGGCAGTATCCCGAGACTATCGAAGCCGCACGGCTCGATATTCAGTGGTTCACGAGTGGTGACTTGTCTTTGCACTACGTCGAACGGTATGCGGACGACAGCCAATGGAAGTGTCGCTGGGATCGCCATCCAAACCCGCACAACGAGCGGCTGCATTTCCATCAGCCACCGTCGGCAACGGAGGTAACCAACCTGTCACTGGACTCGTTCCATCCGCTGTATATCTATCCGACAGTCCTGAACGCTATCGAGAGTCGTGTCGAGACGCTCTGGTCGGAATGACCTACTCTGCCGTCACGCCGGGTGTGACCCCCCTGTAGCACGACTTAAAAGTAATAATGAGTATCCTTTGAATTAATATAAATATATGATCTAACCAGAAAATAAGCTACGGTAATAATATTACCACTCGCAAATACCGATGGGTGCCAATCCGAGCGGACGGAGACGACTGATAGGAAGGCCGTAGTCGATGGGCGAACCCGCGAATTCAAAAGGACTAGATCAGGAACATCTGCCGGCAACACTGACCGGAGGGGATCCTATGGCCGCCTGCTGGTGTATGTGTATAGTTCAGAACCCGCCTCAACGTCATTCATCTTTTGAAAGGCGGATCCCTTCTTTACCCTAGTTCCACGACGATAGGGGTGTGTCTGTGCTCTCATGCCGAATCGATTCTGGTGTGTGGGTGTGCAATCTTCCGAGTTCCGAAACGATACCCGTGTGTCTGTGTGAGAAGTTCCAATACGATAGACTTGCTGACGGTCAACAAATATATGTAGGTTCGTCTGCGGATTTCGCTGGCAGCACAAAACGAACGGTATACTGTATTCAAGCGACTTGTCCTCGGTGTACATGCCACGTCCACGGGTGGGTAGGCCACATGTGATGACAGACAGTAGAAGTGGGGTTAACCTAACGTAAATAATCCAATAATATATATGCTTTTGACATCATGTTGTAAATAGTGCATTTGCATCGTCTAAGAAGTGTTCTTCGCGTTCACTGTAGCCGGTGGATAGTTCGCCACATAGTGTCGGGACCATGACCGGACAAAACGCTCCCGCCAGTTCGAGATCGGGGTGGGTGACGATCCATATCGACACACCCGAGGAACTGGCGTCGTATGCCACTCGGACTACCCCATCGACAGAACTGGTCGTGATGCCAGAGCAACTCCATTTGCGCAATCTGAAGCGCCGGTTGGCCACCCGGACCCAGCCACGAGACTCGATGCAGTTTGTCGGCCTGACACAGATTGCCAGTACGGTACTCACAGCGGCCGATGGATATGTCGAATCGTTAGATCGCGTCGACCGTGTTCGGCTGTTTGAATCACTTGCCGACACCGACCCTGCTAGTCTCGACTCCCTTCAGCCGATATTTGGACCGAATCTACAGGACTGTGCTGTCGACATTGAGGAACTCCGAGCTGCAATTGGCTCACTTACAGCCTTCAGCGCAGGCAGACTGGAGGCCCTGCGCGACTGCATCGACGAATGTCCCCAGCCTGCGCGCCGTGATGCACACCAGCAGGTAGATGCAGCCATCAGCGCACACTCGGCAGTTGTTAATGCGACTGATGAGGCGACCAGTCCGGGGACTGACGCCGTCATCAAGCAGGCAGTCACACTCATCCAGGACGACCCGTCTATCTGGGAGGCCGCGTATCCAGCAATCGAACGAGTTCACATTGCCGGTGTGGGGTCACTCCGCGCTCCGTTGTTTGACCTGCTCAAAACTATCGCAGACCACACTGCCGTAGAGATGCACCTCTACTTGCGTGCCGGGACCGGGCCACAGATTGCTGGGTTCATCGACGGGCGACCGACCGATACTGTCACCCGACACCCAATCACCACACCAGCCCCGTCGACGCCGACGGAAGTAGTCACCACGACGCGTGAGCAGGAAGCGCGGGCAGCGATGGCAATCACCGACCACCTGCTTGCAGCGGGCGTCTCACCGAGCAATATTATCATGACTACTCGTATGGCAACCACGTACGAGACGGCCCTCAAACGCGCTGCCCGACAATACGGCCGGGGCGTGTCCATCTGGACGCAGTTGGCGCTCAAACAGACCACGCCATATCGACTCCTCACAACCCTGTGCGATATCTTGGCAGTCGCCCACGGCGGTGTGGGTGGGACGGGCCCTACCGCCCCGGTTCCATTCGAGCTGTTGGAGCAAGCTCTCGCCGCTGAATGGGTATCTCCCGACTTAGACCGGCTGACTGGGGTCGGTCGTGAGTGGGCTCCACTCCCCAATCCACGCACACAGCTCCCCCACGAGGCTGTTCAATCGTGGACTAGTGACTCTCTCACGCTGGCTGAGTTGGAACCCATTCTGGAAGCGACCACCGGTGGTGAGCCAGTCACGACACGTCTACAGCGTCTCGTGGCGTGGCTCAGTGATCAACCAGCCGCCCCGAACTCCCGAGATGTACGCGAGGCGTTCATCCCGGTGTTTGAGGCCTATTGTGATGTGGTCCTGAACACGTACCCCGCCAGAGATGACGCGGCACTGACGGCGACACTTGAGACGACCCGAGCAGCCGACCGAGTGGTCGATATGGCGGGTCACGACCATGGGGATGGGCTGATTGCACAAGTCGCCACAAAGTATGCTGACTGGCTGTCCCGTGGCCAACTCACACAGTCCTGGAGTGATGTTCGCTACTTGACCGAGGCGATTGCGAGTGCGACACCCGGCCGTCGAGAGCATGCCCACGGGGGAGTGGTGGACGTGCTTGATGCGACGAACGCATGGCTGCGAGATGTGCCCTTCGTCATTGCACTGGGCTGTGTCAATGGAGAGTGGCCACATACCCCAGGCGGTATCCTTCCGGCCGAGGTCCGAGCCCGTATCCAGGCCAACGAGACGACAGCTGCGAAGCGTCTCCCAAACCGTGAACAGTGGAGTACAGCCCGTGATTATGACCACTGGGCGGATGCTGTTGGAATGGCGAGTCAGCATCTCATCTGCACCCGACACGAGCGTGCGGCTGATGGGACCACGGCCCACCGGTCACCGCTGCTCGACACGCTCGAGACTACGGCCATCCGTGGCCAGCAGACCACAGCCCTGCTGAGTTCGTCACAGGACCTCCCGAATCACCTCGCGAGTGCAGTATCAGCTGCACCACAGTTCTCATCGCCCGTGGGGACGCAACCGAGCCCGCCCCAAGAGCGGGACCAGTCCCAACCATCCCGGCCGTCACACTCCAGTGAGGTCGATACCCAATGACACACGACAACAGCACGCCAGCGACGCCTAGGCCCACGGCAACGGCTGCGGAGTCATTCATCCGGCTCGATGGGGCGCAAAGACGGCTTCGAGATGCCGTCGTCGATGCCGAGTCGGGCCTGTTCATCCTCAACTCCGACCCCGGGGCTGGAAAATCGACGACAGGCAACCATATCTCGGCTGAGTTGCTGGGATTGCTCCACGAGGCTGGCGTCCCGGCCCCAGAGCAGCACATCGCTGTCGTCTCATTTTCCAGTGACGATGCCGCGAATATCGCTCCCGGGATTGCGAGTGCACTCATGATGCAGGCCCGTGACCCACAATCCACACTCGACATCGATCCAGACACGGCCGAGGAACTTGGGAAACGGGTTACACAGGCTGATGACCGGATCGGGACCGTTGATGCCGTTCTCCAGTCCCTCTTCGAGAAAATCAGTGCAGCGCTCGGGTTTGGGCCTGGTGAAGAGGTCTCGGTCGAGAAGGGAGCCGGGCTGAGCGAGCTTCGGAGCCAGTGTCTCACCGAGCTCCGAAAGGACACGCAGATGCGGGCCCGGTTGGAACGATTGGAGGCGGCGTATCCCGAGACGATTGATCACCAGCCGGATGCTGGGAAACTGCTTATCAAGGCGCAAACCGCGTGTCGAGAACGGCAGCTGACTGTCACAGAGTTTACACAGCGACTGTTGACTGTCATTGAAGAGCAGTACTCGGCCGGTGGCCCGACAAGCTTCGCCGATATCACGACTGCACTGACCGAACTGATTGGGAGTGAGACGGCCAAAGCCTACACTGACAAGACTTCGTCAGCAGACCAGGAAGCGATTGTCGCGGCCGACCAGCAACTCTACAGTGATTGGATGACCGCTATCGAGGATCTTGGCGTTCTGTTGGGCGAATTTCAGACTATCTACGACGAGCTGACCAAACAGTATGGAGTGGTCTCGCATCTCGACGTAGCCCACTGGATTGCTCAGTTTTTCGCAGACCCGGAATATGACAGCGAGTTCCGACAGGGGCTCCAGCAGCGGTATCACGACCGTCTCGATACGATCATCATCGACGAAGCACAGGATGTATCCGCCGTCCAGCATGCTGCCTTTGCCCCACTGGTTAATGCTGAGACGCGTGTCATCCTGCTTTCGGACCTCAAACAGACCATCTACCTCTGGCGGAACGCCCAGCCCAATCTGCTCCGCCAGGCCATGGACGAAGGCGAGTACTTCGGTATAGACTGGCCGGCGGTCGAGGTCGAACACGAGACACAGACCCATCGAAGCCGGCCGGACGTAGCGGCCGCCATCGATACAGTGTTCGACCAGGTGTTTACGGACCCGGTGCGTGGGGCTGACGGGACAATTGTCGAGGGGTATACCTGCCTTGACCCGGTCCGTGAGTCGGCTGATGGTCCATCAATCCATATCCCCTCCGTCACGGCCGATGCGGACCCGGACCATCCCAACTACATTGAGCCAAAGCGTGGGGTCGGAGAGGCGGAGGCAGTCGCTAACACGCTTTCCCAGGGGCTGGCTGCGGGGACATTCGGAGTGAGTAAGGACGGCTCAACCGGGGAGGCAGACGGAGGTGACCCGACGGTGACGCTACTCACTCACCGGCGTAAGCATATCGACACCTATACTCGGCACTTCGAGGCAGCTGGCCTGACCGTTGGAAACGCTACTGCCCGGGTATTTGGACATCCCCTAGTTAAATTAGCGACTGAGCTGTGCTCTGTGTTCGCCGCTCCAAATCCCACTGAGGCGTTCAAAGATCTCTGTTACAACCGTACCGAGACGGCTGTGGTGCCCGATACAAGCGCCCAACCACTGCTAGCTGCGACGCAACTGGATGAGGTGTTGATGATCTATGGGCCCGATGTCGAGACGGTCGTCAACAGCACCGACGGTGATCGGCCGATACTCTCGCTACTGCACACGTTCTGGGAACTCAGACAACGACACGCATACCTCACCTCCCAGTCCCCGGCCGCGGCCATCGAGACTATTGTCGAGGCGTTCGACCTCCGGACAGACCCATTAGATGTGTCCGGCGACCCCGCACGGGATACCGTTGCATTAGATACGCTCCTGGCGGCCATCGAGTCAGGCTCAGTCTCGACAGCGGAGGCAGCATTCGAAGATGTCGTCGCGCAACTCAGGCGCCTCTACACTCAGCCAAAACACGGGCCTGAGATTCCACTCCACGACGAATCCCGCTATGATGTCGTCATCAAGACGGTATTCGGGATGAAAGGTGACGAGTCGGACGTGGTCGTCCTCGGAGACCTCGGTCAACATATCGGCAAAAATAGTCCACACACAGACACTATCTATGCGCAAGGGTCGGCCGTGGTCCTCGCCCCGCCAGTGAACGAGGCGGCCGCAGCAACGCCAGCGGTCCCTGGGTATTCGCATGGCGTTTTTGATGCGACCCGTGCCCCATGGGACTATGATGCCGGGTATCGCTGGGTATCACAACACTGGGCGACCGAGACGCAGTTGGGCGGTGCCCCACCGCTCCGGTCGATTGCACACGCACATCGCGCTGGTCGGTGGCGACTGCTCTACGTCGCCATGACGCGGGCGCGTAATCATCTCGTCATCCCACTCCCACAGACGCGGGAGCTATCACAGCCCCGCGACCACTGGGTCGACACGCTCAGAGAGGCCCTCGAGTTCGACGAAGCAGTCGTGTCCGACGACGGCCCAACGGACACATACGCCTGCCATTCACCGTCCGGCCGCGAGTTCGATATCCGTGTCTATACGCAACCCTCTTGCAGCCGTGGTGATGGGAGTCAGGCTGAGAGAGACAGGGGCTCGTATGAGGCAGATGCGGAGGGTGATGCAACAGGCACCGCTACTCCCTCCACCGACAACCTCGCCGATGAAGAATACGTGCCGGCCGCTGCGACACCGGCCGCCGAGGCTTCGCCTGTCTTCGTCCCGCGGTTCATCAATCCAAGCACGCTCTATCATTTCCTCGATGATCCGGATGCACACCTGATTAGATATCTCCAGCGGCGCCAGCTAACTCCACCCGATCATGCTGTCGATCCCAACCTTGGGCTGGTTTTCCATTCGGTCGGGCCCGAGGATGTGGGCGATATCGTCCACACGACCATCGAGCGTCTAATTACCCACCGAGAGCAGTTCACGGCTACGGCACTGCAAAACTGTGCCGAGCCAGTGTCAGATATCATCCAGACGACACTCGAGCGGAGCCCCGATCTGACGCCGTCGGAACGTCGCTCGCTTGTCGGGTTCATAACGGACTTAGTCTGTCCACAACTGGCCACAAGCCAGCTCTGGCAACGTGTACAGCAGGCTGATGCTGTCTATGTGGAGGTCCCGGCCGATACCGTGACGCGTGTTGATGGCGTGGCAGTCGAGTTGCAGTCCTTGGCCGATATCGTTACGCGGGCTGGCGAGCAATGGGACGTGACCGAGATCAAGATATCGTTACAGGACACACCGCCGACCGACGCACATCGACTTCAGGCGCAAGTCTATGCATGGGCACTCACACACCAGCCCGACACAGAGACAGTCACCGCACATGTCCAGCAGCTCGGTGCGACGGCCGCGAACATCCCCGTGGACTGGGACCCACAGACTGTCCGTGGTCGACTCGCCGAAACGCGCGGCTTGTTCTGAACCCCTGTCATAGTGATAGTGTATATGCTGATCATGGTGCGTGCGAAAGCGCTCGGCGTCGGGGACGAACTCGGCAGTGTCGAACCAGGCAAGCGCGCTGATCTTGTCGTGCTGGATCTATCTGATCCGAAGTTCGCACCGAAGACGAACGTCCCGGCATTGGTAGCAAACACCGCCACGGCGTGACGGTAGCGATCCACCGAGTCCCCTGCGTACTTTCCGGAACCTCCCAAAGCGAGGACGGGCACACCTCCTGGCCCGTCTCGGCCTGCAACACACCAGAGATCGGTTGTGAATCAGAAGTGACAGGTGGTTGAAGCATACATCTACCCGGCGGTGCGGATTGCAATCTGTGGGGGGTACCTTGTCGGATCTGAAGGGACAGTAAGCTGCTGTTTGAGCGTTTTTCCGAGGTCGATGGTTACCGCTAGCGATCGGTGTTGAACCGGTCTTAGTGCATCGCTGCACCCACCATCCGGAATGGGAGACCGCTGCCAGCGCGGCGTGGCGCCGTTGACGGCGGATGAGGAAGCGATCTGACCAGCCAGTCGTGAGAGGCTATAGAAGACCAGTCTCACAGTTCGTGCTCGCATCGGTGCAGTGAAACCGTAGAGTCACCTGTGGCCCATCAATGGCAACCCGCCCAAGGCTCGCCGTGTTCGTCTACGGCAGTCTACTCGATCCGACTGCACTCGATGCCCTCTTCGACGACTTCCAGCAGCGCGTGTGGCCGGTCACGGGACAGGGGTTCGAACGGGTCTGCAACCAGCGGGCGAGCTGGCGGGCCACGGAAGCGGACCAGCAGGCCGTCCTGAACGTCGTTCGAGCCGACGGGACGTGGTGTAACGGACTGGTCGTGACCGACATCCAGCGTGGCGAGTTACAGGCGTTCAAAGACCGCGAAGCGGGCTATCGACTGCGCGAGGTGCCGACCACCGACCTCGAACAGTACGCGGCGCGCGATGTCGATACTACCCACCTCGAATCGACCATGCCGCCCATTGAGGAACAGGACCTCGTGCTGACGACGACCGGCACGAAGGTAGACCACGACATCGCACCCATCCCCAGCTACCTCGATGAGTGTCTCGTGGGTGCGAGTCAATGGGGCGAAACGTTCCTCGCGGACTTCGAAGCGACGACCGAGACGAACACCGAGACAGACCTGGCGACGTATCGAACCGACTGACGGAAATCCGCTAGCGGGAATCATATGCCCGGTGCCCTCGAAAGGCCAGTATGCACGCGTCCGACAGTATCGTCGTAGCACGGCCGCCGACGGCGGTGTTCGAGTTCATGGACGTCCCGGAGAACCAGGCTCGGATCTCGCCGCGACTGTCGGCCGTCGACACCGTCGGCGTC
>Ga0102936_1000813_pt1 | contig 12515 bp, 16 predicted proteins | sample SalPon2_A_H2O_MG_FD_78502 | JGI IMG/M metagenome (GOLD analysis project Ga0102936, IMG submission 78502) | Salt pond water microbial communities from South San Francisco under conditions of wetland restoration - Salt Pond MetaG R2_A_H2O_MG | ecosystem: Environmental > Aquatic > Non-marine Saline...
AACGAATGAAATAGAACAGGTGATATTTTAATGCAGGCGGAATGAGTAATAGCTAACAATGGATCAAGAAGAGATACCAGACCTTTGGTTGAGGGAAATTGGCAAAAAACACGTCAAGATAAGCACCGAGAACGAACCATACGAAGCTAGCAAAAAACTCAAAGAGTTCAGAGAAAAAGACGGGCTAGAATTCGTTGGGAAAGGAAGCTCCAGATACGTATATCGCTTATCAAACGTTGAGCCAGCCCACATCGTCAAATTCCCGATCCAAACTGAATTCAGGAAAGGGACTAACTGCAACAAAGTAGAACTATACATCTGGTCTGCGCTAACACAGCGATACGGAGATTCAGCAGGCACATACGACTCTATAAAAGGAAGATTCACTCCCGTAGTTAGAGGAGAAAGACACGGACGTTGGCTAGTGATGAAAGAGCTAGAAGAAACATCAGACGCTAACGATCCAGAACAAAAAAAGAACGCAATACTAAACCAACTTCCATATCTTCCGCACAACTGTGAATTCCTGCTTCCAGACAATATCGGATTCTACAGAGGCGAAAAACACAACGAAACAGGATACAGAATATTCGACTATGGATCATACATCCCCCGAATATTCCTCGAAACAGAACTAGGAATAGAACACATAAACCACATCGAGAACAATATCAACGGCGATCTGATTGTAGACAGTTAACTCCCAGTAGAAAAGAATTCAAGAAGGACACCAATAGATGTCCTATCTTATTTTTCTATATAACTCACAAGAGAAGATGAGAGAATCCATTTTTCAGAAGCAATAGTCGACCGAAAATACTTATGTAGGAATGAGATAAACAACGGTTATGCCCGAATACCAGATTCTCCACGTAGACGACGAGAAAACCGTGAGGGAATTACTAAAAACCTATCTTGAGGAAACAGTTGAGAGAGCAGATTTTTCTGTCACCACTGCGGGCGATACTACTGAAGCAGCATCAATTATTGAGAGTAAAAGCATCGACTGTCTCATAACTGACTATCAGATGCCGGATAAGGATGGCATTGAGTTTATTTCCGATCTCAGACTCAAACACCCGAACATCCCTCTTATTTTGATGACCAACAAAGGGTCAGCAGAAATAGCCAGCAAAGCGATCGAAGCTGGAGCAACTGATTACGTAAGGAAAGGTCGAGGCAGAGAACAATACGAAGTCCTAGCAAACCGGATCATCAATGCAGTAGAACAAGAAAGGGGGCGGGTAGCACAAGATCGACTGACTCAGACATCTAGCATAATCACAGATATCTACGAAGAAATCAATAATTCTGAAGGCCAGTCATTCAAAGATCGACTCGAAACAGTTCTCAAACTGGGTAGAGAAAAGCTCGGATATCCTATCGGCTACGTCGCACAACAGCACGAAAACAGTATCGAGATAACCTCTGTCGTCGGAAATCACGATACAATCAAGCAGGACTCAACCCACCCTATCGAAAATACATTCTGCAAAGAGGCAATTGATGATGCAAAGCCAGTGATCATCGACGACATTTCTAACAGTCAAAGATGGAAAAAATCCGCAGCAGCCGACGAAACTGGATTCAGCTCATATAGCGGAGCTCCAATCATTTCGAACGGGGAACTATACGGGACAGTCTGTTTCGGAGACTACAGTCCAAATGATGTTCATACTCAACACCACAAGATCGTCGTCAATGCCATCTCGCAATGGATGGGCTACGAGGTTGAGAGAAATGAGTACGAAAGCGAACTCAAGAGGCAGATAGACCGACTTGAAGAATTCACAGGTGTTGTCTCGCACGATCTCCGCTCCCCCCTGAATGTAGCCAAAGGCAGAGCAGAAATCATAGAAAGAAACCAAGGGTCAGATAACGCAGAGGCGGTTCGGTCCTCCTTAGAGAGGATGGAGGGCATCATCGAAGACACTCTCACCCTTGCCCGACAAGGAAAGACGGTCGATGAAACTGAGAGAGTAGATATCGAAAATATAGTCGACCGCAGTAGGCAAATGATAGATACCGGAGAATCCGAAATCAGATTGATTAACAAATTCTCCCTTTGCTGTGATAAGAACAGGATGCTCCATGTCTTCGAGAATTTGTTTAGAAACGCGATCGAACACAGCGAAGACCCAGTAACTATCAGAGTCGGAAAAAAACAAAGGATGCTCACGTCAACGCGAGCTACACCGGACGAAAAATTCACATTCTACATAGAAGACGATGGACCGGGGATTCCTGAAGACAAGAGAGACGAAGTATTCAATGCTGGTGAATCGAGTAACAACCAAGGAACTGGATTCGGACTCACAATTGTCAAGCGGATAGCAGAGGCTCACGGATGGTCAATATCGGTAACAGAGAGCCACGACGGAGGTGCAAGGTTTGAATTCAAAGAAGTTGAGTGTTAAAGATAGTGTGTTGGGTGATGTGTAGTTTATAAATCTCGATTGAGGTGAGAGATAATATGAGTGATGACACTCCTTATTCTCCATCTACACCCCACCACGTCAAACTACGATGGTGGCAGCGAAATCCAGAACGAAATGTAGATGTGATAACGGCATGGCGACGTAGCATCGAAATTGAAGCACCAAACTATCACTACGATACTGCACGGCTCCACAGCCCAAGTGATACGATCCTTCTGTGCAGAAATGGGACATTAAAAACGGTCCTCTACGCTGAAGGCGTGAAGATCGAAGAGGTAACAGAAGAAGTAGAGGTAGAAGGAAGATATGAAACCAAGACAGAGACAACCTCTCTGGTCGAATGTCCCCACTGTGAGAATAAGCACGAAGAAGACAAAAACTGCCACTGGTGTGACCAAACTATTGAAGGCGTAGAGAAATCACCGAATCAAATGGAAAACAACCGCCAACAGACAGTCTAATCCAACAGATTCCCATTCATATTTTACTATCAAATATTAGCTAGAGCTGCCAAAGTGTTCTTCAGCTCTATCACAGAAATACGCCTTGAATTGATCGTAGTTTTCGTGTTCATATACTTTTGCGGCAGGATAGCTCCATAGTTCCCCGTGCCGAGAATAATATATGCCAATCTGAGACATTTCAGGCAAATCAATCCATTCGTCTTCTGCAAGATCAGCAAGCACAAGATACCCGATGAGCTGACGCCAGTATTCTCGTTTTAATTTAAGATCCTTAACAGTCTTAATGTCAATAAGCAATTCGTCGAGTACGAGGTCACAATCTGCCCCTCCAACCATGTGTGATTTAGACCCGAATGCAGGGTTTAACAGCACCCGTTTCAAGTTCTTACTTCGAAATTCTTCTTTTGGGATTGCCTCGTACAGTCTACGCAATTCTCTAACATTCCCTTGTTTCGGGTCGCCAATATTATTTGGATTCCTCTGCGAACGGTAAATAGTATCTAACCGTGCGAGGTCAAGAGTGGAAGCCAATAAATCATCAGTCATCTCACCACCTTCAATATATTCTCTGTGTTTCTTTTTGATGTCATTTAAGAGATCAGCATAATCCTGCCCATTTTCAGCTTCTGTGTCAAAATGCAGTGTGCGGGCCAATAAGACACCTTGTTCCGCAACCCACTGTCTTGACTCAACCTGAGAGAATTCTTGTTCGAGCCAAAACCGAAGTACATAGTCGAAAGCAGTTCCAACTAACGCCCAATCGGTTGTTTGTGGTTCTACTACCCGCTCTTTCACAGATTCTATTTTTGGTTTGTCAAAATTACTATCAAGAATTGTTCTCAATTCATGATCGTTATCCAACAAACTGGTTAAGCTCATACAACCACCATCTACCATCACTATAAAAACATTATCGGTAGTCATAATCTTTCTTGGGAGAAACGGGTGATTAGATCTGATTCGTTAAAGAATACGACTACGGCATATACAGATACGAATTCGTAGAGAAACAACAATAGGAAGTTTGTATCCCCCGTTTTGAGTGGAGGAGGATTGAGAGGTAGTTCACGTTCACCCACTCCAAATCAGTTGAACTCCACAATCCGACTCCTCATTCTTCAACAAGTTAGAAGAATAGTGATCATAATGAATTCCGACACCAACACCACGACCAATAGCACCGATTCAGAACTGACTGTTTTAGTACTTGCAACAGGTCTTGTCAAGGCTGATAAATACATTAAAAGCTACAGCAAGATCATCAAAGATATCGACCAAGGATTATCCGGACTCGAGGCCATGCTCGATGGAACCATCGAAACTGTTCTGACCCGTGGATCAGTTGAGCTCCAAGAAGAAATGGAATCTTCATTGGATGCCACCATCGCAAGCTCATTTTTCAGCTGGTACATGTTCATCAACGACACCAAGGAAACAGATAACGCAGGCAATGTTACTGTCCCTGGCGTCCGAAAGGATGACCAACCCAAAGTGCCTGAGGATAGTTTTCACAATGTTGATTGGGGAGCAGTCGACGACAATCGAATCAAGCGAGCAAAGTCCAAAGCGGGAGCAAAAAACAACCACTACCTGTTTAGCGAATACCACGACAAATACCCAAATGTCGATGCTGTGATCACAGTCAACGATGGGTCACACCGTGGCGTGAACGAAATCCGAGACTGCCGTGGGAACAACGATTGGGTCAGCAACACAGCTGGCCACGTCGACCAAATCCTCGATATCAATGTTCAGGATCAGATTCTACACTGCCTGAACCTCTTGCACCACAAACGAGGGTTTACCACCGATCAACTTCATAAAAGCCAAATTCGAGAACTCAACGAACATCTGTCAGAAGAGGAATTGGAGAGCAATAATATCCCAACCCTCAACAGCACTGCGAGTCATCAGTCTGGTACAGCTGTATCGGCAGACTAAGAGCACCAATCCACTATCTACACATGGCAGTAAAAGAAGTCGAAAGCCAAGAAGAAGTAGATCTCCAGTTAGGCCACTTGAGTGGAGCTACACTATCTTATCTTGACGGTGATGGAAATCGGAAATACGTAGAGTTCGATGAATAACAACACCAACACGGACAATCCAAACTGCCCACAGTGCCGATCATCAAAGGTACAAACCAGAGGGGTTCTCCAAGGATTCAAGTGCGATTTCTGTAACAATACATGGGCAGAAATCTCGATCGAAGATATCGAAGAGGCAATCGACGAAAATACGAAAGTCAAAATCCCAGAAAAACCATCTCAGCCACTCACAATCTCAAAGGTGGACGGTAGAACCATCGAACTAGAAGGCCAACGAGGAGCATCATATCGACTAACAATACTCGAAGACGCCAACGGGAAATTCAGACGAAAGAAAGCCCCAAGCGAACGGAACCAGTTCGGATCACGTTGGCACAACTCGGAAGAAGTGACATACGAGATCGTCTGAGTTCAAAAATAAACAGAAGTCAACAATGACAGCACTAGACTTAAATAGAAATTCCACACCGCCAGGAACGTCGAAGCATTACGAAGTCGACCAGCCTCGAAACCGAAACATCTCTGAAGGTGAACAAGGTAAAGTATCTGCACACGACCTCCATACAGACCCGGACAACGTCGACTTCAAAAAGTCAATCGAGATTTCGTATTACCATCTACAAGACTGGGAAGGAGACCACACCCAACTCGAAAATGACGCACTCAGCGAAGAACGACACATCTCTGAAGAACCCCATCCAGACGGCGGGACCATCATCACCACCAAAATCAAGCACGGAGACAAATTCAACCATACATATAATAACAGTACGTGGCGGTTCGTTGGACTCTCAAAATACGATGAACGGACATTAGTATTCAAGAAAACAGACTGTGGGGCTATCACACGAAAATCAGTAGGCCTTCTTCAAGATGAACTACTGTTCGATTCAAGTCTGATAACGGATTTCGCATTCAAATTCTCAACTATACCCAACGAGATGCGGATGAACCGTACTCATCACTCAACTTCCGATGAAGAGCCTTACATTTCAGAGTACGCAGATTTCGACGAGATCTAACGAAGATGAGTAGCGAAGAGCTCCTAACCGAAACCGCACAAGAAGTTCTGGAATTGCCCCTTCCAGAAAGTCGGGTAACAGAACAACACCCAACACGCCACCATGATGTCATCCTTTCAAATATCCCCAATGCAGAGACAGTGGGGGAAGGGTACGGACGGTCGGTAGTTTGGCTTCCAGAATTGCCTCACCGGGAGCCAACACCGACTGAAGAAGAACAGATGTACGATGGCTGTGTCATCAAATTCGCCTACAACGATTGCCACGAAGGCAGCGGCCTAAGACAAAATGAAACAGAAAATGGGATCTGGAAATCAAGCAACCCTCCAATCGAGCATGAACACCTAACACCTGTATTCGAGGCAGACAAAGAAAATAGATGGCTGATCATGCCCTTCCGTGAGATCGTCCCTACTGTAGCCATATTCGAGGACAAGGTTAGAGAAATATTTGGAGAACTTCCAACAGGCGATCTAGCATCAAAACACAGCTGGGGGATGAACCACAACCATACAATCGAATGCACAGACTACGGGCGTCTACCTCTTTGACGGCAAACATACACTCAGAAAAAGTGCCTTAAGCCGAAATTAGTCCAAATACACCGGAGTTTCTGGATAAGTATTATATGCCGGGAGCTTTCACACAGTATTAACCAAATGAAAAACCCAAACGTGGAAGATAAAAAGAAGCCCAAAGATCCTGACAGTGAGATGGATATCGATATGGAATACTCCACAAAGCCTACCGTAATGGGCGGTAACGAGCGAAAAGTCAATCCAAATGAGTTCCAGACTCCTGATATTGGGGGCCGCTGGGCTGGCGACCTCGACTAAAGCAACGTTTTCCCTCTTTAACCCTCCATCATCCATCTGTACAGCTCAGTAGTGTTGTGTAGTTTTTATCTACCGTTTTGGGTAGAGTATAATGACTGAATCAGCCTCATCTGACGGTAGCAACGAATCATCAACTGACACCCATGATACTGCCGAGAGGTCATCAGACACCGGGACAGGAGGAAGCATGTATAGCGAAGACCTCATCAATCACTACAGAAACCCTCAAAATCAAGGAGAACTCGAGGACCCTACGTTCAGACATTCAGGAGAGAACTCTTCGTGTGGAGATACCGTAGAGATAGATGTTGAACTGGCAGAAGACGACAAAACAATCGAAAGCATCGGTTTTACCACAGATTCGTGTGCGATCACGAAAGCATCCACCAGCTTACTCTCGGAGAAACTGGTTGGAAAAACCCTCGATGAAGCAATGGAGTTGACGAATGATGATATCGTCGATATGCTAGGGATCAACCTCACACCAGCACGAATTACCTGTGCAACCATGAGTAACCAGATCGTAAAAGACGGAATCAAAATTCATCGCGATGAATTAGATGCGAACGAACACGGTAAGACCAAGATCAGCAAGTAGATGAAACATATAGTTTTTAGCTATCGATGTGAATGAAATATGGTAATGAATGGAAAAGAGGTGGACGATGGGAAATAGTGCGCTCAGAGACTTAGCCGTAATCAACGACAAAGCACTCTCTGAATACAGTGGACATGTTGCAGTCGACGCCCACCACTGGCTCTATAAATATATCACTGGAACGACGAGATACATTGATCCAGACCGATATACGACAGAGGACGGTACAGAAGTCGCCAACCTAATCGCGTTGTATCGGGGACTACCAACCCTTCTCAGGAGCGATCTGACACCAGTATTCATCTTTGATGGAGAGGCCCACGACCTGAAAGAAGACACAATCGAAGACCGTCGTGAGGTCAAGCAAGAAGCCAAACAAAAGATGAAACAGGCAGAAAAAGAGGGAGATACCGAAGCTATCAGACGATACAAGTCCCAGACGCATAGCCTCAACAAAACCATTCAGCAGACATCAAGAAAATTCCTTGATGCAGTCGGTGTTCCCTATCTCGAAGCTGGTGGGTCAGGAGAAGGATATGCCTCACTCCTCACTCAAGCAGGTATCACCGATTACGTAATGACTGATGACTACGATTCCCTCCTATTCGGAGCCCCGATCACGATCCGTCAATACAGTGGGAGCGGCCCGACAGAGGAGATGGACCTCGAAAAGACACTCGATAAATATAGCATTCGCCAAGAAGACCTGATCGATATCGCCCTTCTCTGTGGAACAGACTTCAACGATGGAGTCAGAGGGATTGGCCCAAAACGTGCAGTACAGAAGATTAGTGGGGGCAAATCAGCCTCAGAAGTAGCAGAAAACAAGGGGACATCCATCCCCGGACTCGAAGAACTTCGGTCACTCTTTCTTGAGCCAGATCTAAACGACCTCCCATCAACAAAGCCGAATAGAAAAAAACCAGACTTCGAAGCCCTACGTGATCTCAGCGAAACATGGGAGATCCCAACGTCGACAATCGAAGATAACATCATACGATTTCCCCGGTACTAATAATGACACCACAACTAACAGCTGAACCGATTACAACGGTCATAACGAATCCTACGCTATCACAAGCACAGGATTTAGAACTCGGTGATGCGATCGTCATCTCAAACAATAGAATAGATGATAAAACTACGATCATCGAAATCGTAGAGAAAGCAGAATCCGCAGTAGACTTCATTCTCGACAGCGGGCAGCAGTACTACAAATACCGTGTAGGTCGGCATACAACCCGCGCGAAGAAAGTCGAGTTCGAAGAAATAAAGCCGTAACTGGGAACGAACATCCTTCTATGAACAGCGAACAACACTCACTAACGACATTTAAAGGACAGACACAACAACAACCCGAAAGTACTGATTCATCAAGTACCTCTTCAAGCAAAAGCACACCTAACCGGGATACCCCCGGTATAATTAACAGCAACAGGAACATTGACGCTCTCTATGAAGACGTTGCTGATAGAGCAGCAGAGCTACCGGAAGAACTCAGAGAACACAGCGTTACAACACCAGTCTCTCCCCCCTCAACAGGGATCGCAACCGATCCAGAACTGCCCCCACTTCCGATCTCAGTCGGAAACTGGAAGTTAGCAACAAGAGGAAAAAAGCATGTCATCTATGCCTCAGACGGCAAGGCAATTAGCTCTGATTACGGAAACGGTGGAGCAATCCATCGAATCCGACTCTTCTTGAACGACTTCGGATATAACAAGAACTACAAATACCAACGAAAGGCCGAAACTGTAGTAGGATACACAAATGGACACAAGATCCGTAACGCCTCTATAGACAGTACTGGGGTACTAACAAACATCCCTGGACACGATGTAATGAAAAACACCGGAGATAGATCAACTGCTTACCCGTGTGAATACGAATCTGAAACATTCTACGAGGCAATTGTTGACCTGCTTGTTCATCTACATTTCACCCCCACACCAGTTCAGAACTACGTCGATCACGATCCAGACACAAAATGGGAATTAGTAACGCTAAGACCCCGATACGTGCAATGGAAAGCACAGGCCCCTAGCGAGTTCAAGAAAGATGAACTCAAACTGAGTCTCAAACCAGAATCAGTAACACTTCGTGCATTAAACAAAGACGAAAACCTCCCAGAAGCGATCAGTACACCAGTTCCAACATTTGACACACCCAAACTGGAGTCTATGTGTGAGCATACAGAATCTAGAACGAACCTTCCAGCTATGAGTGCTGGTGTCGTTCTATGCAATAATATTCTCTCGCAAAACCCTAATGCTGTAACGGCTTCAACTGATATCTGACAAAATAACTCAAACCAATGACAGAAAATATCAAATCAATCGAAATCGAGATTGAAGGAAAGACGTTCAAAAGCGGAACCTCAACTGGCCGAAAACTCATTCCAGTTGCGAAAAGCGGGGATGAAGACGAACAAGTTTGGATTGATACAGCAGAAAACCTCTTCAGAAACCTCCGTACTGGAAAAAGTATCAAGCATCAACTCGATAACGAAGGTGACGAACTTACGCTGGGAGAACTGATCGACCGAAATGGGATTACCGTAGAAGACCTCAAACGGCAACGTCGACTGAATGAATTCAAAATCGACCGACAACTAGTAATGGGAGACTTCGTGAAGGTCGTGAAATTACATAACGGAGAACCACAGAACCCACAGTATGGCGTTGTTCAAGACATCATCAATAGACAAACTGAAGACAAAAAGACTGCAAAAATCAGCTTGAAATCTGGCCCCTCAGAAATCCTCGAAAGTAAGGACAACAAACTAAGGATGGGCCCAGCAACGATGCTGTCCCGTATCTACGACTTCCAAATCATCAATCGAGACAACGAAGCAGTCGATGAACAGCTAGAGACGATCTACGACGACATTCACAGATCAAAAGCTATCGACGATGAAGCAGGAAAACTCTCGGTTTCAGTCCTCAATCGGTGGAAAGGCGGATCGTCTGTAGAAGCCCCTCGAGGAAACGACCTACACGCCAAAATCAAAGTAACAGGAAAAGATCTTAATGAGCCGGTCCATGTCCACTGTCGAAATCTCTTCGATGCCGGATGGACAGCCAGTATCGAAGGGAACCCCGAAATCGAGGACTACATGAAGGAGATCGTGATCAGAGCTGCAAAGAACAACAGCCCGATTCCGACCCATATTCGGATGTAGACCATCTCGGTACTGACCAGTTTTTCTTTTTTTAGAACGTAGTGGAGGGAGTTTATATCTCCCATTTTGGGTAGAGGATGTATAAGATGTGGAAGATAGCAGTGCAGTCGACACCAACGCACGGAGATTCTAACCAATGACAACATCAGAGGAACTACACGAACAGTGGCTCGAACACGGTGGGGATATGAAGGATATCGCCGAGAAGATGCACAACGACATCATAGATGACAAATCACATATCAAGTGGCGTCCTTCGCTAGTCAAACGATGGAGACGTACACCACTCACATCGTACGATAAGCGACAAGGCAAAAGTAGAATTGGTGAAAAGCTAGAAGACCCGGTTTCAGAGAGAGAACACGTCCGAGAGGTCCGGTGGAAGCACACCTCAACAGAAACATGGCTCACAATCCGAAGCTCAACGAGCCGGATTGTAGGAGCTCCAGTCGGGTTCGAAGCCTTCGTTACGATCAAAGGTCAGTCACTAACCGTTGGTGAGAACATCGTCTCGACAGACAAAGAGGAAGTATTCGAATGGGCCATTGAGTGGATGAAAAACCACCACGACGTATCTGAACTATACGATTAAGGAGTCAACCATGACTACTCAAACATCATTAACAGACCTGACAACCGGAGATACGGGAACAGAATTACAGACAAACAATGAAACCCAATCCGGGGAAGACACTGTAGACAGCATCAGTGGACTCAAAGAAACTCTAAAAGACATCGGTGTGAATAAAACTGCACGAAGCAACCTTACCGAGGAATTCGAGTCTGTCGATGACCTGACTCGCAGTTCCGACATCGAAATCAAATCTATCGACAACGTTGGACAGAGTACTATCGAAACGATCCGACAGGAACTGGATGACAACGTTGGAGACGACTACAGAATCACCGACTCTGGAGAAGGCTACTGCGAGTCAGAGTGGACAGAGAAAGCAGACGAAGACGAAGACATCTTGACAGGCGAAATCCTGATGAGAGACTTCGTTACAGACGAATTCGGACACCAGTCGACATTCCTCAAAAATCTCACTAACTGGGTAAGCGCACACGACGGGGACGACAAGCACGTATCTCAAGACCTCGTTACAGCTGCCTACAATATCACCCCCGAAGAAGCCCATATGAGTACCCTGTTCGATGAGGACAAGGATTTCGAGTCAGAAGAAGCAAAAGAGGAAGCAAAACAAGAAGCCGTTCTCAAAGCCCGTGCAGTGATGGCATTCGCAGATATGTACGGTCATCGGGACATGTACCTCGCAGCGGCAAGAGAGGCGCGAGAACAGATCGAAGCCGAAGCTGAAGCAAAACGAAAGCAAAAACAAAAGGAGAAAAAAGCAGAACGGTTTCTGAAGTTCCCAGATGACGAGATCGGAGGTTGGCAACGAATCAAATATGGCCTGAATGACATCCCGAGTGTGATCACTGCTTACAGAGGCACTCACCATAACTCTCCATCAGTCGTTGCACTATACGATACAGGCGAATTCATCAAAGTCAAAGGATTCCGGCATATGGACTGGGTGGAAGCAGACCAAGACCCTGTAGAAGCCCAACCAGCATTCAGTACAGCAAAAACACCAGAAACAGAAGTTGAAGGTGCAATAGACCTCCAAGAATGGCTCGAAAGTCACCCTAGTGGTGAGTTAATCAAACCTTCCCGAATCACATTCGAAAACTGGTACCTCACTAAATTCTGCGAAGGCGAGAAAATCGTCTACGAGGAACCCGAACAGAACGCACGAATCATTGCAGATGGATGTGAAGTCACGCTCAAAGCAAATGGCGAACAGCAGACAGTCGAAGAGCCCTCACATCAACGAGCCAAGCGTGCGCTGCACAATTACATCTATTGCCATCCTGCTGTCGAAGATGGTGGCATAGAAATCGAAGTTCCATGCCCAGATGGATCT
>Ga0102936_1000820_pt1 | contig 12452 bp, 11 predicted proteins | sample SalPon2_A_H2O_MG_FD_78502 | JGI IMG/M metagenome (GOLD analysis project Ga0102936, IMG submission 78502) | Salt pond water microbial communities from South San Francisco under conditions of wetland restoration - Salt Pond MetaG R2_A_H2O_MG | ecosystem: Environmental > Aquatic > Non-marine Saline...
CGGCCACGTCGGCGACAGCGATACCGACGGCGCTGCGGGCCGCCGGCTGTCCGGGCGCGTCCTCGTGGCAGAGCCGCTCGATGCGCTGGCCCGCGTGGGGATCGCCGACCTCGCTGACAGTCTTCAGCAGGTCGGGAAGCGTCTCCGCGACCGAGTCGGCCGTCTCACCGAAGTACGGCGACGGGGTAACCGCGCCGTATCCGGTGGTTCCCTCGTGGGTGAGTTCAACGACGACCGTCTCACTCGAATCGGTCGTCCCCCTGGAGATACCGAACGGCGTCGACAGCGGCATGTCGTGGGCCTCGACAGTCCAGTTCACAGTATCGCGTCCAGTAGGTCGTCGGGAATCCCCTGGCGAACGGGGTCAGCCGCGGGCGCGTCGATGGCCTCGCTGTAGGCTGCCACGGCGTCACCGGCCCCGTCGTCGTCCATGCCCCGGGTGTTCAGCGCGCCGGCGACGACACTCGCACCGGAGACCGGCGCGGCCATCCGCTCGTAGAGGCCGGCGTAGTCGGCGGGCGGCGGAACCGCGAACGACTCGTAGCCGTGGACCCGCTCGCGGCCGGCCTCGTGACACATGACGAGCGCGTCCGGCGCCGACCCGTGGAGAATGCTCGTCGTCACGCCCGAGTACGCCGGATGGGTGAGCGATCCCTGGCCCTCGACGACGACGAGGTCCATCCCGACCGGCGTCTCGACCAATCGCTCGACCGCGCCGGCGGCGTAGTCCGAGACGACGCGGTCGATCACGATGCCCCAGCCCTCGATGACGACGCCGGTCTGACCCGTCGGCACGACGACGGCGTCGAGGCCCCGTTCTCTGGCCGCGTCCCGGAGTTCGTAGGCCGTCGTCATCTTCCCCGTCGAGCAGTCCGTGCCGACGGTCGTGACGACCGTCGCGTCGACCCCGCCCGCGGTCCCGTCGGCCACGGTGAGGTTCTCCGGCGGCTTCCGCACGTCGACGAGTTTTCCGCCGTGTTCGTCGGCCAGTTCGACGAACTCGTCGTCGTCGGCGAGGAAGTAGTGTAACCCCGAGAGGACGTGACAGCCCCGCTCCAGGGCCGTCCGAACGTCGGGTCGCCAGAACTCCTCGAACCCGCCGCCGATGGGCGCCACGCCGATGACCAGCGCATCGACTTCGGGGACCTCGTCCATCGACGCGACGATAGGGGCGTCCTGTACGTCCGGGAGGTGATCGGCGACCTGTTGGCCCGCGGTGGCGCGGTCCAGCACCGCACGGACCTCGTGGTCGCCGTAGCGGAGGAGGCCGACCGCAGTCTTGGCGCGGTCGGGAAACGAATCGTGGGCGAGCACGGCGACCTGCATACGGGAACGTCGCCGGGACAGTGCCTAAATCTAGGGGCGGCGGACCGTTAGGGCACGACCAACCGAACGGTCCACAGCGACCGCACCGCGTCGGCGAGTGCATCCTCGGGGTCGCCAGTCGCGTCGACGGTCCGCGTGCGAACGGCCCGGTCGTCGAACTCGTGGATAACCGACCCCTCGCCGACGACGTAGAGCCGCTCGGGATTGACCTCGTCGATAGCGGCCCTACAGCGCTCGACGTGGCTCGCGATCTGCTGGTCGCGCAGGCGCTCGAACCGGGACTGGGAGAAGCCGCCCTTGGAGTGTTGGCTCTTTAGTTCGGAGTCGAAGCCGTGGAACGCCGTCCGCTCGCGGCCGTCGTACTCCCCGAGCGCGAATAGATCCGAGCGAACGAGCGCGACGGTGTGGTCACCGACGGGTTCGAACCACGACCGCTCGCACTGGACGCGGTCGTCCCAGCCCGCGAAGGGCTCGGGCGGGACCGGAACGGAGAGACAGCACGACAGCAGGCCCGCGTCGTCGGTGACCGCCAGACACGGCGCGGCACCAGCCACCGCTTCGGTGCGGTCGCCGAACGCCGCCCGGACCTCGTCCGGCAGGTCGTGATCATCGGCGACGTAGGCGGTGAAGACGCCCTCCGGCCCCGTTCGAAACGACGAGAGCCGATCGAGTATCTCCCCGACGTGGCTCCCATGGAGCTGCTCGGCAGTGCGTTCGCTTCCCCCGCTCTCGGCCGACTGCAGGCGCTCGACGCGGTCTTCGAGTTCGATGACGCGGTCTTCGAGCCGGTTCTCCCGCTCTTCGGCCCGCTGGCGGGCCGTCGTCGCCTCGGCGCGCCGTTCTTCCTCGGCGTCGAGTTGCCGTTCGAGGTGGCGCTTCTCGTCTTCGAGTTCAGCGACGCGCTCTTTCAGCGACGCGCGTCCCAGCAACCGATCCAGCATTGACTGTACTGCATCCGGCGACCGGCTTAAAAGTGGCTGCCCGGGGTCGGCCGGCTACACGGCACTGTCCGGCACAGCGTCGCTCGTGTCCGCAACGGACAGCAGCTGGGCCGCGTGATCAGCCTTCGCGAGGAACACCTCGTGCAGACTCGGCGGGTTCCTGATGTCCGCGTCGTCCAGCACCGCCTCCGGGACCGCGAGTGTGTCCGCCGGCACCTCCTCGTCGCCTCGGACGGGGAAGTGACGCCGCCCCAGCTTCATCACCAGCGGCAGGTCTGTCCGTGTTACTCCCTCGTCGCCGTACAGCTGTTGATTCACTCGCTCGTGTTGGTCCCGACACATCGCGGCTCCACTGTCACGTGGCTCGACGTAGAGACGGCCGAGGTAGTAGCCGCGTGAGAACTGTTCGAACATCGGTACACGTGAACGATACACACGCATATATAAAAGCCTTCGGTAGCATCGTCTAATGCTGCGTATCTTGGTCCGGTTCTGGCCACAGATGGCTACCGATTGCAGGCGCTCACACATGGAAATCGGAACGCCATCGAACGGGTTTTCTGGGACATAGAACGTCGAACATCCAGTTTACAGCTAGTTTCAGCCATGTCGAGATAGAGATAGCTCAGGATGGTTCCAGAGTTTCGCTCGCTGGCACAATGCTCCAAGCTAACCGCCGCTATTTAAACGGCTTTGCGTTCGGGTCCCTTGTGAGTTTAGATCTAACCGGACCCAATTTGACCGGATTGATACGACGGCGGCTGCTATCTTCATACTCCTGCAATTTATGCATGTATTGCCAATAACTAATATGATTCCCTGGCCGAATTAGCTTAAAATCGTTCAGTATGTCATCATGATTGATACGTGGGTATTGCGTGAAGTGCTCGGTGAACTTCTTGAGCCCCAGAATCTCTGAATCGCTGGTGTGGACGCCACGGGAGGTCTGGTTCTGAAGCTGCTTATCCCAGAACTGAATCGCCCCTTCCCACGCCTTGAGTAGGGTTTCTCCGGCTGTAGCGGCCTTGTTACCTTTGTCAACCAGTTGTTGTTCTAGGGCGTTCGAATCCCAGTCAGGAGGGTCGGGCCGTTGTCCGGCCGTTCCAGTGGGTTTCTGCAGTGTAGATGGTTGTCCTCCTTGCTCCAGGGTGTTTGGCCGAGCAGAGAGGTCATCAAGGTATTCATCATCGATATTCTTCGTGTCTCGAATAGACATGCTCGTTGGAGGTGCGGGCTTACCCCATACACGCCCCTCATTGTTGAAATCATTGACAGCCTTTTCATTGAGTGGTGATAGGAATTTGTTCAGTGCAACCCGGCGAGGCCCATCATCATTTCCATCTTTGACTTCGACAAAGACATTACCGTCGTCATCAACTGTCATCCCATACACAACAATAACATGCGATCCTTGGTGTAGTGAAGGCTCTCCGGGCGTATCTTCGCGATAAAAGCTTTTTGAACCGATCAGAACGGGTGTGTCGAGCGTATCGAGTATGTGTATAAATTCCGCTTTCAGGGTATTCATATTTGGATCTGGGTTCAGAACTCTCTCTCGCATGCTTGGGAAAAGTCCCGACTTCCCCGCTTGCTGCAAATATTTCACCATATTTTGTCCAACTCGAAAATCCTCGTATTTCGGGTGTTCTTTACTGGTCTCACCTATATCAGAATCAAGGATGCTTTCCATCTCCTCTGGGTTTATATCTCCTTGTCTATCTTCATATAACTCTCCGAGACCATGTAGCAAACGTTTCATATAACTGTAGTCAAATATATATGCTCCTGGATCGTTTCGTTTTGTGCCCCATTCGTGTCGGCGTGCGATTCCCTCCCTATCTACCACATCCAGTACTTTCTGAAGGTATTTTGTTGTGGGCGGGTCAAAGCAAAGATCTTTGCGACGAGTATATGACATAGGACTCACTTTCTTGCTTTTCATAATTGTGTCATAACTGTCATCAACTGGCATTTGTTCAATAATATTTGCTATAGATGTCGTATCACGTCCATGTAAAGCCAGCAGTGCCTGTACTGCCGCAAACGCACAGGAGCCGCCAACCTGCCGTATCGCGCGTTTGATTCGCGTCTGTGTATCTGGATCCGTTCCCTCCAGTCGCTGTTTCCGCTTGTCAACGTCTCTTCCTTGCTTATGAACCTGCTCTTCTAGACCTGCAGGCATCTTTGCATCACCCATATCGGGCGTGCGTTGGACGTGTACGTCGGTGTCGGTAAGTCGCTGGATGCCCAAGTCCCCGCCTTGCATGACCCGCTGGGCGGTTTCCTCGGCTTCTTGTTCTAATTGTGGGTCGGGGTCGACTTCGAGTGCGCCCGTATCGGGCAGTAGCGAGACGGCACCGCCAGTTTGCTGGGCGACGTGGGTGAGTTCGTGACTCATGAGATGTTGGCCGGCGGGCGTGTCGGGGGAGGGCTGGTCCGAGCGAACAGCGACGTGATTGTTGACGGTGAAGGCTCTGGCGTTGAGTTGGTCACACGCTGCATCGGCGGCGGGACTGCGGTGGACGCGGGCGTGGTCGAGTGACTGCCCGATTTCGGACGCGACGGGCTTGCGAAGCGCCGCGTCGACGGGCTTGCCCGGGGCGGAGACGACATCCCGGACGCTGTCGGGCACTTGTGCCTGGCCGGCCGGGCTCTCGCGTGTGGCCCGCTGGACGGCAGACGTGTTCCGGCGTTTCGAGGTCTCGTTTCGCTGTTCGATGTCCCACGGGACAGGCGTGCCCTTTCGCTGCCGGAACGCCTGCATCTTCGAGGGCGTTCCCATCGCGTCGATGGGGATGCCCTCATCGGCCCACCGCTGGACCTGCGAGAGCGTGGCCGACTGTTCGAGTCGCTGCAACCGATCTGCCTGGCCCGGTGTGTCGATGTCGATGCCGTAGCGCTGTTCGTACTGCCCCCGCGTGTTTGGGCCGTTGCTTTGTGGCCCGACCGCGCTGTCGGACATCGATGACTGATCCGGCGTAACCGACCTCGAAGCGTCCCGAGAGCCGCGCTCTGTAACCGACTCGATGCTCTCGGGGGTGTCGCGTTGTACCGTATCCGAGGACGACTGATCCATCTGCTAGTTTTATGTTTGTAGGACTATGCATTAAAATTAAAGTAACGTCCTAGCGCGGACTCTCAACTGCGACTAACGGCTGGCCCACTGACAGAAGTGGTATGTAGCGCGTAGTCACCACGTGTCGCGGTTGGGGACTACCTGTACTCGAACCGACAGGGTTTCACGCAGCCGCCATACACTCCCTGTATGAGCGAGCGGGGGCCACTCCCACGGAACTACGCCAGATACTACCTGGAGAACGGGCCGAGCCTGGTGTGGCTCGTCGTCGTCAACGCTGTGGCCATCCTCGTCGGGGTTCGCTACTACGTCGAGACGATGCCGGACGTGTCGACGTTTCTCTGGCCGCTGTATGCAGACTCTCCCACGGCGCTGTTCCTGGTGACCCTGTCGCTGGTGACGCTTTGGCCTTTCCTCGGGGACCCGCTGGAGGAGGTCCCGACGAATCTACCGCTGGCCTATCTCCACACGATCGCGCTGGTGTGGCTGGTGAAGATGGGCGTCTGGACGGTCGTCGCGCTGAACCTCGGTTTCAGCGTGTACTTCCCCGCGCTGTGGGCGTACTTCGGAATTATCGTCACGCACGTGGGCTTCGTCGCCGAGGGGGCGCTGGTCCCACACTACGCGCGGACGACTCCCGGGGCGCTAGCGACGGCGCTGGTGTTGGCGCTTGCGAACGACCTGCTGGACTACGGCTTTGGCTACTACCCGCCGCTGCGCTACGACCCCGGTCCCGCGCTCGTCGTCGCTACCGTGGCGCTGTCGGTGTGTTCGGTAGCGGTGGCGGCTCGCTGGCTGCCGAGACTGGGTGAGAGGGCCGAATAAACACTCTTGGACTTGCTCAGTCCGTTTTGGGAGTGCGTGAACGACACGAACGAACGACCTGGTTTTTAAGTACGGATTGCCTTACTTCCTCGTAGATGACTCACCGGCACACACTGCTGGTCGTGTCGGTTGCCCTCGCGATGCTGGTTTCACCGACCATCTTGGCCCAAGAGACCGCGACGGCGACCCGAAACACGACCAACGAGAGCGGGGAGACCGCTGGGATGGGCGCACAGCTGACGGCCTTTACACAGTCGAGCTCTACCGCTGTGAACGAATCCGTCGAAAACGGGATGTGGAAGGCGGGATTCAACCGGTCGAACGCCAGCGACAGGCCACGGCTCGTCACCGAGCGCAGCGGGGCGCTGGAACGCCGACTGGACCGACTCCAGCGCCAGAACGAGAGCGTACAGGAGCGATACGAGAACGGTTCGCTTCCACAGCCCGCCTACATCGCCCAGCAGAGCCGCCTCAGCGCTCGTATCGACGCGCTGCGGACGGCGGTAAATGACACCGGTGAGGCCGCGGCCCGGGCGGGTGTGAACGACAGCAGGCTGGCGGGCCTCCAGCAGAACGCCGCTAATTTGACCGGGCCGGAGGTGGCCACCATTGCCCGCGGGTTGGGTGGCGGGCCGCCAGAAGCTCGCGGGCCGCCGGAAGACCGAGGGCCACCAGAAGCTCGCGGGCCGCCAGAAGACCGTGTGGAAGCCCGCGGGTCGCCAGAAGACCGTGCGGAAGCCCGCGGGTCGCCGGAAGCCCGCGGTGACCGCCGCCCGTCGGTCGATGCGAGCGACCGCGAGCAGTCCGGGAACCGGATACGGGGTGCTGACGGGGGCGACGAGCGCGGGCAGTCCGGGAACCGGATACGGGGTGCTGACGGGGGCGACGAGCGCGGGCAGTCCGGGAACCGGATACGGGGTGCTGACGGGGGCGACGAGCGCGGCCAGTCGGTAAATCGACCACGGGGCGGTGATGCGGCGGCTGACAACGATGGTAACGACATTGGGGGCAATCAATCGGAGCAGGTCACAAACGAGACGGGTGACACCGCGGGCAGTCAGGGCGCTGCGGACGGCACCGCGGGTAGTCAGGAAAACACGAGTGACAGGGGACGCGGCACCGACCGCGGCCCGCCCGACGACGCGCCGGGCCAGCCCCGGAACTGACGGCCAGTCGAGAGTCACGCTTTTTTACTACGACCCGTTACGTCAGGTGAATGGACTCCGCCGAGTTACTGGACTTGCTTGGAAACGCCAACCGCCGGCGGATTCTGCGGCTCCTCGCACACAAGCCCTGTTACGTGACCGAGATCAGCGAGTATCTCGGCGTTAGCCCGAAAGCCGTCATCGACCATCTCAAGAAGCTCGAAGGGGCTGGACTGGTCGACTCCCGGACTGACGACCAGCGCCGGAAGTACTTCTCTATTTCCCGGAACCTCCGGCTGGAGGTGCGGGTTTCGCCCTACGAGTTCGGAACCAAAAGCGCCTATCCGGCAAGCACGGGGCTCGACATCTCCACCTGTCGGCACCTCTCTATCGATGTTGACGACGAGGGTGGCGGCGACCTCCGAGATATGGCCAGACAGCTCGCGCGCCTCGAACGGCTGGAAAACGAGCTCTCGCTGGCCCAGCGGTGGGTCCAGGGCCGGGTGACCGACGTCCGCGATCGCTTCGACGAGACCGTCGAAAACGGCGAGGGGAGGCTGTACGCCGAACTGGTGAGCGCGCTCACCCACGGGCCGAGGTCGGTGCAGTCACTGGCCCGGGAGGTCGAGGCCCCGCCGGAGCTGGCGGAGAAGGCGCTCGGTCGTCTCGCCGACGAGGATGTCGTCGAGCGGACTGACGACGGCTGGCAGTTGCGGTGACATCCTCCGCGCCGTGAACGGAGAGGGATCTTCGCTCCCTCAGGCAGTCGGCCGCAGGCCGACGACGCCGCGATTCTCTCGCTGAATCAAGATAGCTCACAGCGCTCTTTCCGCTCGGTCAGTAACCCGCGGCGACACTCGCGCGAGTCCTCCGTACATTTCTGTGAGGGGCGCGGCGGCGACGCGCGCTCCGCTTACCTGGTTCGCTCAGATATCGCGGGTCAGCCCGTTCCGCAGATCGCGGCCGAAGTAGTGGCCCACCAGAGAGAGAACCAGCCCGACGGCGGCGGCGACGGCGAACAGGCGCGTGCCGTCCAACCCGGCCAGTACCTGCGGGAGCAGCGATGTGACGACCGCCAGGCCTGCGAGCAGACCGCCAACGACGGCCGTCTCGACGTAACGACGCTCGCGGTCCAACAGTCCGTGGAGGAACGAGCCGAGGGGGATGCCGGCGAAGGTAGTGAACGGAATAATCGGGATGAGACTTCCAAGGGTCATCCCGCCGCCGATGGCGACGAACGCGACGATCAGCGCCCGGACCGAGAAATAACTCCCGCCGGACGCCTCGCCCGTCGCTGTGGCTTCGTCCGCCAGCGGGCCGGTGTCGGCCGCGTCGGCTTCTGCCGCCTCCGTCGACTCGGCGTCCCCGTCCCCGCCACGGGTTCGCTCAGCCGTTCGCTCGGCCATACTCCTACTCTGCCCGCTGGACGTATGTCCTTTATGGACCAGTCAGACACGCGTCTGCCGCTGGCGAATGCCGGCAGGTCGGCCGGTGATTGCCGCTGGCGAATGCCGGCAGGTCGGCCGGTGTTTGCCGCTTGAGAGCGCTGACTCGCGCTGGCCCGTTGGGACTGACGGCGACGAACGAGTGGGTTCAAGTCACGTCGGCCAGAACTGGCGGACATGAACGCAGGCGACCGGGTCCGCGTCGACCGCACGGGCCAGCGCTACGAGGGCGTCTTGCTCCCCTCCAGTACGGACGAGCACCTCGTGGTCAAGCTCGACGGGGGGTACAACGTAGGTATCGACCGCGACCAGGCGAGCGTCGACGTGCTCGAAGCCGACGTCTACGACGTCGAGAGCGCACAGGACGAGGAATCGAGTTCCGAAATCGAGTTCGACGACGAGCTCCCGACGGTGTCGCTCATCTCGACGGGGGGGACCATCGCCTCGACCGTCGACTACCGCACCGGCGCAGTGACGGCGCAGTTCGACGCCGAGGACGTGCTCCGGGCGGTGCCGGACCTGGCGGGGATGGCCAACTACCGCGGCCGTGTCGTCGCCAACATCCTCTCGGAGAACATGACCCCCGCCGTGTGGCGAGAGCTCGCCAGCGCTATCCACGGCGAAATCGAGGCCGGGGCCGACGGCGTCGTCGTCATGCATGGCACCGACACGATGCAGTTCACCGCCTCCGCGATGGCCTTCATGCTCGATACGCCGGTCCCGATCGTCTTCACCGGCAGCCAGCGCTCGGCGGACCGCCCGTCCTCCGACAACGTGATGTACGGCGTCTCCGCGGTGGAGGCCGCCACGAGCGACTGCGCCGAGGTGCTGGTCTGTATGCACGAAACCGAGTCTGACGACCGGTGTGCGCTCCACCGTGGCACCCGCGTGCGCAAGAACCACACCTCCCGGCGGGACGCCTTCGAGACTGTCGGCGCGAACCCGCTGGGGATCGTCGACTACGACACCGACGGCGACAACGCGGTGTCGTTCCGACGCGAGTACCAGTCCCGTGGCGAACAGGACCTCGCGCTCAGCGACGGTCTGGCCACCGACGTCGAACTCGTCAAGTTCACGCCGGGCATGGACACTGCTGTCCTCGAAGCCGCGGCCGAGGGCAGTGACGGCTTAGTCATCGAAGGCACCGGGCTGGGCCACGTCAACACCGACTGGATATCGGTCATCGAAGCGCTGGATATCCCGGTCGTGATGACCAGCCAGTGTCTGGAAGGCCGGGTGTGTGACCGGGTCTACGACACCGGCCGGGACCTGCTCGACGCGGGCGTCATCGAGGGCGAGGACATGCTTCCCGGCACCGCGAAAGTCAAGCTCATGTGGGCGCTCGAAAACAGCGAGGACGTTGCCGACGCGGTGGCCGAGCCGCTGGCCGGCGAGATTCAACAGCGCTCGACGCCGTGGCTGTGACGCCGCTGTAACTTTTTGCCGCTCGCCGCCGTACCGACTGCATGGCACTGACCGTCCGCCAGGCTCGCCTCGACGACGCTGATGCCGTCGTCGCGTTCGCCGAGCAGGTCTGGGCGGACCGCCCGGAGACCGCCGATTACGTCCCCGACGTGTTCACGTCCTGGGTCGACAGCGACGGCCCCGACCAGCACACCGTCGTCGCGGCGGTCGACGGCGCCGCCGCCGGCGTGTGCCAAGCGGTCATGCTCACGGAGACGGAGGCGTGGTTCCAGGGGATGCGCGTCGACCCGGACCACCGCGGCGAGGGGCTGGGGCTGGCGATGGTCGGACACTGTTTCGACTGGGCGCGCCAGCGGGGCGCGACCGTCGGGCGCAACATGGTCTTCTCCTGGAACGACGCCGGCCTGGGCCAGTCGGTCGCGGCGGGATTCGAGCCGGACACGTCCTTTCGGTTCGCACACCCCGAGCCCGAGGCCGACGCCGAGCCCGACGGTGCCGTGACGAGCGACCCCGCCGCCGCGTGGAGCTACTGGACCGCGAGCGACGCCCGGACACACCTCTCGGGGCTGGCGCTTGACCCCGACCGGGCGTGGGCGCTCTCGGAACTGACCCGCCAGCGACTCCACCGGCTGGCCGACGACGAGACCGTCTTGGCGGTCAAAGACGGTGGGACGACGGGCATGGCCTGCCGGACCGGGACCCGGGATGGACCCGACGGCGACCGACTCGCCGAATACGCGGTCGGCGCGTGGGCCGACCGGACCGCCGCCGCGGCGGTGTTCGACGCGATTCGGGCCGACGCCGCCGAACTCGGTGTCGACGGGACGCGGGTGTTGCTTCCCGAGACCCCGCGCCACGTCGCCGAGGCCGCCGCTGTCAGGGCCGAACCGGCCGACTGGCCCGACTTCGTCCTCTCGGCAGACCTGAGCTAGAAGCTAGTGGCAGTGTCGCCCCGTGCGCTGTGGCACGCGAGCGCCGGCGAGCACCGATACCGGTGGTTGTGCACTCCCTGGTACCAGCCGGAATCCCCCTCGAACCGTTCACCCACCGCTCACGGGCGGGAAGAGCGCGAGCTCGGTGTCCCCGGTGAGTTCGGTCGCCAGCCCCTCGCGGGCGGCGAAGGCGTCCTCGCCGTCGACCAGCAGCCGGATGTGGTCGGCCAGTTCGCCGTCTTCGAACAGCTCCGCGCGCAGCGCCGGCTCGGTCTCGACCAGCGCGGCCAGGGCGTCCTCGACCGTCGCGCCGGGGTCGACGTCGACGCTGACCGTCTCGCCGTCGGCGGCGTCACGGAGGTGTGCGAACAGCTTCCACTCCATACACGACCGCGGAGAGCGCGCCTCTTCAGCGTTGTGACACCGCGCGGTCTCAGCGCCGCTCGTCGGCGCCACCGGGGTCGTCGTCGCTGTCCGGCGTGTCGTCGGGCTCGCCCGCATCCGCGTCATCGTCCCTAGACTTGCTCTCGCCCGCCGCGAGGAGGTCCCCGTCGGCCGCCGGTTCGTCGGCGCCCGTCCCGGTGTCGCCATCGCCGTCCGTGGACTCCTCCGGCGGCCGCTGTCGGTTCGCGGCCGTCTCGACGCGGCGGAGCGCCTCCGGCGTGGCGATGGCGTAGATGACGTCCCCGTCGGCGAGCACCCGCTCGCGGGAGGGAATCGGCTCCGGCGGGCTGTCGGGCTGTGTGATGGCCGCGACGGTGACGCCGAGTTCGCCGATGGGCGTGCCGGCGAGTTCGCTGCCGGCGGGGACGGTGATGGTCCCCATCGTCTCGTCGGCGGCCCGGAGCAGCGAGGCGAACTCGCGGTCCGGACGGTCCTGGACGGGGAGCGTGACGAGCTTGTACTCCTTGGTCGGGTCGAGTTTGGGCGTATCCGCCGCGTCGATGGCGACGGTCACCACGTCGCCCGCGACGCCGCGCAGTTCGCCGGTCAGCACGCGCTCGTCCCGGTCGGTGTCCCACACTTGGACGAGGTCGCCCGAACTCGCTGCGTTGGCCGGGTCGGCCCGCACCGCGACGGCGTTGGTCGCCGGGGGGAGCGTCGGGCCGATGCCGGCCGCCCGCGAGCCGACGGCGATGTAGTCGACACCCCCGTCGTCGTCGAGTTCGAGGTCGACGTGGCCGACGCCGTAGTCGGTCTTCAGCCGCGCGACCAGTCGCTCTTCGAGTTCCGCCTTGCGGAGGCGCTTCGGAAAGAGGAAGCGCCGGTCGGCGAGTTGCTCCTTGGTCGCATCGGGCATCGGGTCGTAGCCGACGATGTCGTCGATATCCGACGGC
>Ga0102936_1000824_pt1 | contig 12419 bp, 10 predicted proteins | sample SalPon2_A_H2O_MG_FD_78502 | JGI IMG/M metagenome (GOLD analysis project Ga0102936, IMG submission 78502) | Salt pond water microbial communities from South San Francisco under conditions of wetland restoration - Salt Pond MetaG R2_A_H2O_MG | ecosystem: Environmental > Aquatic > Non-marine Saline...
CGAGGGGTCCCGCGAGGTCCGGCTCCCGCACGAGACCGGGGTGTCGCTCACGACCCGCGAGCACGAGGAGCCGTACAAGGCCGTGAGCATGTCGGAGCTGATGACCGAGGCGAACTACCTGAATCCCGACGTCGAGGTGATCGCCGAGATCAACACGCCCGCGAGCTTCGAGACGTTCGCCGAGACCCTCAACACGGGTCACGGGGTGATCGGCTCCACGCACGCCGAGGACGTCGAGGCGCTCGTCAACCGCGTGGTCGAGCGGGGGCTCCCGCCGTACCTGCTCCGCGAGATCGACCTCGTCGTCTTCCCGCGGCAGGTCGGCGGCGAGCGGTACGTCTCGCGGGCGGTCGAACTGCTCTCCGCCGAGGAGTACGAGGCGCTCGACCCGGAGGCGAAGCGGAGTCCGGCCGGGAGCGCCAAGCGCGGCGGCGCCGGCGTCGTCGACAAGGGCGGCGAGGCGGTGTACTACAACACCGTCGCCTGGCGCGACGCCGACGGCGAGTTCCGGTTCCCGGGGGCGCCCGAGGCCGACGCGTCGGCGGCCCCCGGAGAGGGACCGCGCCTCCACGCGTTCGGTCGGGTCGCGGACCACACCGACCGCGAGGCCGACGCCGTGCGATCGGAGTTCGTCGCCAAGCGCCGGTACGTCGAGTACCTCGTTCGGGAGGGGGTCGACGACGCCGACGCGCTGTTCGAGTTCCTCGCGGACCTCAGGACGGACGAGGCCGCGACCGTCGAGCGCGCGGCGCGGACCATGGACCGGGCGACCGGCCGACGCGGGCGGAACGACGGCCGCGGCGAGACCGCCGGTCGCGAGGACGCCGACGGGCGGGGGCGGCCGTGAGCGGAAGAGCGACCACCGACGGCGAGGGAGGGGGGACCGGCGACGTCGTCGACGCCGCCGAGACGGACGGGTTCCTCCGAGGCGGGCGGTCGGCGGTGATCGATCGGGCCCTCTACGCCCTGTTCGCGCGGCACGCCGGCGACCGGCGACACGACACCGACCGGAAGCGCTACCGCGGGACGGCCTTGGACACGGGGTTCGAGACGTACCTGTCGCGGGTGTACGGACTCTCGTGGCTCGTCGCGTTCGCGGTCGCCGGCCCGACGCTTCTCGTCGCGATCGGTGCGGCGCCCGACCTGCTCGCGGCCGTCGAGGGGCGGCTCGGGGGCGCCGCGCCGGTCTCGGTGCCGCCGTCCGAGGCGGTCGCCGTCGCGCTCGCCGCGGTCGCCGGGCTCCTCGCGAAGCGGCTGACGGTGCGCCTCGGCGGACTCCACCTGCGGTGGCTCACGGCGACGCGCCGGACGGACATCGAGCGGACGCTCCCGGCGGCGGTCCGGTACCTCGAACTGCTCGCCTCCGGGAGCGACGGCCCCCGCGAGATGATCGAGAAGACCGCGGCGAGCGACGCCTACGGCGGGACCGCGACGTCGCTGCAGAAGGCGCTCAACGCGGCGCGCCTCGCCGGGAGCCTCGACGAGGGGTTGCGGCGGGTCGCCCGCGACACGCCCTCGCGCGAACTGCTCGCCCCGTTCCTCCTGAAGTTCCGCAAGCACGCGGCGACCGGCGACGCCGCGCTCGCCGACTACCTCCGGACGGAGAGCCGGATGCTCGCGCACCGGCAGGACCGGGCCCGCAAGCGCGCCCGGCGGTTCCTCGAACTGCTCACGGAGCTGTTCGTCGCCGTGCTGGTGCTGCCGGCGCTGCTCGTCATCGGGGCGACCGCGCTCACCGTCGTCGTCCCGGAACTGCTCCCCCCGGTCGACACGCCGGTGGGAGTGGTCCCGACGCGGGCGGTCGTGTTGTACGGCGCCGTCTGCTTCCTCGTCGCCATCGGCCTCGCCGGCGCGGTCGCGGTCGGGACGCTCCGCCCGCCGAACCAGCGCGCGAGCTACGACCTGCCCGGCTCGCCGCGCGCCGTCCTCGCCTCGGCCGGTCGCAATCCGGCGAGCGCCGCGGCGGTCTGTACGCCGCCGACCGTCCTGCTCGTGATCGGCCTCGCGCTCGCGGGGTACACGCTCGTCAACGTCGTGCTGCTCTCGTACGCGGCGTTCGCGGTGCCCGTGGGGTGCGTCGCGGTCAGACGCACTCGGATCGACGACGCGAAGGACCGGGAGCTGGCCGACTTCGTCCACGCCGTGTCCGGCCACGTCGCCCACGGGCGGCCCCTCTCGGACGCGGTCGCGACGGTTGCGCGAGACGTCGACCTCGGGGTGCTCGACGACGACGTGGCCGCCCTCGCGTTCGCGCTGGGATCCACGACGGCGACGGGGGAAGCGCGGACGGGGAACGGGGGCGGAGGCGGGGAGGCCGCCGACGTGCGCGCGGCCGCCATCGACCGGTTCGTCGACCGCGTGGGGACCCCGCTCGCCGAGGGGACGCTCGGGCTGGTCACCGGCGCCCTGAACGCCGGGAGCGACGCCGACGCCGTCTTCGAGACGCTCCGGATCGAGGTGGGACAGCTGTACAGCGAACAGCGCGCGCTCCGCTCGTCGATGCACCCGTACGTCGCGGTCGGCTGGGCGGCGGCCGCGCTGGTCGCTGGCGTCGTGGCCGTCGTCAACACGCAGGTGATCGACGCGGCGCGGCTCGCCGACCTCGCCGCGGCCACCGACCTCGTCACCGAGCCGGCGACGGTCCACCCGGAGCTGGAGCGCTTCCGGCTGTACGTCGTCACGCAGGCGACGATGCTGGCCTCGGGCTGGTTCGCCGGCACCGCCTCTCGCGGGCGGTACGAGGCGCTCCTACACTCCGGACTGCTCGTGGGGATCTGCTACGCCGTCTTCGCGCTCGGCGGGCTGTTGTAGCCGAGACCGCGACGCAGTTGCGACGGAACGTCGCGTGCCGACTACCCGCGCATCAGCTGGAGCACTTCGTCGACGACGGCCGGTTCGACGGCCACGACGTACCGGCTTCCCGGCGTCAGCCTCGTGTCCGGCTTCGAGATCTGGTTGCCGTCTGCGCCGGAGATGACCAGCGTTCCCGCCGGGAACGCGATCTCAGCGAGCGTCCGCCCCGCCGCGGGCGCGCCCTCGGCGACGCTGATCTCGAGGATCTCGACGTCGCCGGTGACCGACGGGAGGCTCTGGACCTCGCCCTCGGCGGTCTTGTTGGCCGCGGCTCGCGCGCCCGCCGCCTCGGGGTAGACGACGGCGTCGACGAACCGGTCGTACGTCCCGTCAGTCTGCCGGTCGACGCGGGCGACGGTCCTGATGTCGTCCGTGAGCCGCGTGGCGAGGAGACAGACCGCGAGGTTGAGCCCCGTCAGCTCCGTCAGCGCGGCGACGGTGTCGGCGTCCTCGATACCGGCCTGTTCGAGGATGTCCGGGTCGGACGCGTCCCCCTCGATCACGGTCGCGATCCAGGCGTCGGCGATCTCCTCGACGCGGTCGGCGTCCTGTTCGACGATGGTCACGTTCTCGTCGCGGGCGGCGAGCACCTCGGCCGTCTGAAAGCCGACGCGGCCGCCCCCGGCGATGATGATGTCTCGTGTCATAGCGGTCCTCGGTCAGTCCTCACCCGGTCCGCCCGCGGCGGCTCGGTCGGCCGCCGCCTCCGTCTCCTCGTCCGCCGCCGCCCGCGCTCGGTACCGGTTGAGCGCGACGTACATCGCCGCGCCCACGGCCAACCACCCGACGCTCAGGAGGAGCGCGAGCAGGTCGGTCCGCAGCAGGAACCGGATCAGCACGACGGCGAGGATCCCGTTGAGGACGATGGCGAGTATCGGCGGAATCGGGTAGTACGGGATTTCGTACGGGCGGTTCATGTTCGGCCGCTCGCGCCGGAGCCGGATCACCGCGACGTTGACGATGATGAACGACAGCAGGAAGAAGAGGCTCGACATGTTCCCCGCGCTCTGCGTGGGGAGGAAGACGGAGCCGAGCATGACGACGGCGCTCAGTAGCACCGCGACGAACGGCGTCCCGAACCGGTGGTGGATCTGGCCGATCGACGGCAGGAGCTGGCCCTCTCGCCCCATCGAGAAGGCGACCCGCGACGAGGCGATCACGACGGCGTTGAGCGCGGTGATCGTCGAGAAGACCGCGCCGAAGACGATGAGCGCGCCGCCGTTCTGAATGAGAGGCACGTCGGTCGGCATAAAGGAGGTGGCCGCCGCAGCGATGCCGGCCTCGCCGGCGGCGGCGAGCTCGCTGGCGCCCAGCGTCCCGATCGCAACCGTCACGACCAGGAGGTACACCACGACCGTGGCAGCCAGGCTGACGAAAATCGCCTTGGGAATGTTCTCGCGCGGGTTCTCGACCTCCTCGGTGACGGTCGTGATGAGGTCGTACCCCTCGAACGCGATGAACGTCAGGCCCATCGCGGGGAGGATGCTGAACGCGCCGGCCCCCTCCGGAAACAGCGGGTCGAAGTTCTGGAAGGTGAAGCTCGTCTCGCCGCCGCCGCCGGCCGAGAGGAACCCGAACGCGACGAAGACGACGAGGATGGACACCTTGACGATCGTGAACACCGTCTCCGCGCTCCCGCTCGCGGCGGTCGACGCCGCGTTCATGCCCACCAGTCCGGCGACGGCCACGAACGCGAGAATGAACTTCGCCGGGACGGCGACCCCCACCAGCGGGAGGAGCACCGCCCCGACCTGGTCCGGCGGGGCGACCACGCCGTACACGTGGAGCAGTTCGAGGAAGTTCGGCGCGAAGCCGAGCGCGTACAGCGCGCCGGCGATCATGTACGCGAACCAGAGCATCCACCCCATCATGAACGAGCCGAAGTCGTCGAATATCTCTCGCACGAAGGCGTAACCGCCCCCGCTCTTCGGGATGGCAGACGCCAACTCCGCGTACGAGAGCCCCGTGAAGGCGGTCACGACCCCGTTCAGCAGGAAGACGAGCAGCGCGGCCGGGCCGGATATCTCGGCCGCGAGACCGGTGAGCACGAAGATGCCCGCGCCGATCATCGCGCCCATCCCGATCATCGTCGCGTCCAGCAGGCCCAGTTCGGCCTCCGGCTGCCGTTGGTCGTGGCTACTCATTCGGGTAATCCCCGCTTTGACGTGGGAGAACGGTCATTTCGCGACCATATTCGTAACCACGAACGAATACATATTAATCTGACCCCGCGCGTCTCCGGCCGTCAGGCGTCCGACCGCGTCGACGACCGCCCCGCGGCGTCGCGGCGAGACGAGCGAGACGCGCTCGGTGCGGTTTAAAAGGGCGTAACCTACAATGGGCTGGGTTCGGTAGGTCGGCGAATGAGCGCGGACCTACGAATCGTGATCGTCGGCGGGCAGCACGTCGGCTATCACGCGGCGCGGCATCTCTCCGAGCGAGGGCACGACGTCGTCATCGTCGAGAAGGACCGCGACCGGGTGGAGTTCCTGAGCGACCAGTACGACGCGACGGTCATCCACGGCGACGGTGGCCGACGGTCGATCCTAGAGCAGGCCGGCCTCGGCCGGAGCGACGTCGTCGCGTCGCTGACCGGATACGGGGCGATGACGAACATCGGGATCTGTACGGTGGCGAGGGACATCGCCCCCGAGGTCGGGACCGTCGCACGGATCGATCACGGTGACAGAGACGAGTACGCCGGACTGGTCGATCGCGTGGTGTATCCGGAGGAGCTGGCCGCGCACGCGGCGACGAACGAGATCGTCCACGTCGCGGAGGGCGGCGTCCGGACCATCGAGGCGGTGACGGGGGACCTCGCGCTGCTCGAACTCACCGTCGCGGCCGACGCCCCCGTGGCCGGCCGGGAGCTCCGCGACGTCGCCTTCCCTCGCGGCGCCGTCGTCGTCGCCGGACGCGACAGCAACCAGCTCCCGGGGCCGGAGATGGTGCTCGAGCCGGGGCTCCGATACGTGGTCGCCGTCAAGGCCGACATCAGCGACGAAGTCGTCCGACTGCTCAGGGGCTGACCCCGAGCCGCCAGCCTCGGTGCCGCGGGCTGCGACGCACCCGCGCCGCCGGACGCGAGCGCGGATGCCGATCGATTAAAGTCGACTTGTGCTAACCAACCGCTAGTGGTTGTCACCGACGCGAGCGCCGACGGGCGAGTTCGATCGACGCGGCGAGCCGGGGGCGCCGCGTGACTGACGCGACGCTCGCGGTCGTCGCCGGCGCGACCGAGACGGCCGCCATCGAGGGCATCAGCGCCGCGGGCGCCGACCCGACGCTCCGTCGACACACGCCGAGCGCCGACCTCGAAATCGTCGCCGGCGGTCGCCCCGCCGCCGACTCGCCGGTGCCGGTCAGCCCGGCCGGCTGTCCGACGCCGGCGGTCGTCACCCGAGCGGTCCGAGAGCTCGTCGACTTCGGGTTCGTCGGTATCGACGCCGGCCTCGCCGTGCCGACCGCGCCGGCGTCGGAGACGCTCCTCGACGCGAACGCGTCCCCCGGCGGCGACGTCAGAACGGCGGAGCCGGCCCCTGACGCGGCGGCCGTCTTCGAGCGCGGGCGCGAGCTGGCCGGGGCGGTCGCGGGCGACGAGAACGATGGCGGTCGGGACGGCCACCCGGGAGAGCTCCTCGTCGGCGAGACGATCCCCGGCGGGACGACGACCGCGCTCGGCGTCCTGACCGCGCTCGGCGAGCGCCCGGTCGTCTCCTCGTCGCTGGCGGCGAACCCCCTCGCGAGGAAGCGGTCGGTCGTCGAGGAGGGGCTGGCCGCGAGCGGGCTCTCGCCCGGCGACGCCGCGGGCGACCCGATCGAGTCGGTCCGACTGATGGGCGATCCCGTGCTCGCCGCGGCCGCCGGCCTCGTCGTGGGGTGCGTCGAGCGCGGCGTCGACGTGACCCTCGCCGGGGGCACCCAGCTGGCGACGGTCGCCGCGCTGGCGCGCCACGCCGGCGTCGACAGGCGGCTCCCGCTGGCGACGACCGCGTTCGTCGCCGACGATCCGACGGCGGACGTCGCGCGGCTCGCCGACGACCTCGACCTCGCGCTGACCGCGACCGACCCCGCGTTCGGCGCGAGCGACCACCCGGCGATGCGGGCGTACGCCCGCGGCGAGGCGAAGGAGGGCGTCGGGATGGGGGGCGCGCTGGCGCTCGCCGACCGAGGGGCACCGGCGACGAGCGCCGTCCGCGACCGCGTCGCCGCGGTCACCGGCCGACTGCTCGCCGAGCGCGGGGCCGACGCGGGCGGCGCGACCGACGCGAACGGCGCGGTGGGAGGTGGCTCCCCGTGAAGGGGGTCGTCCTCGGCGGGGTCGCCTCCGGCGTCGGCAAGACCGTCGCGACGCTGGCGGCGATCCGCGCGCTCGACGACGCCGGGCACGCGGTCCAGCCGGCGAAGGCCGGGCCCGACTTCATCGACCCGAGCCACCACGAGCAGGTCGCCGGGCGCCCCTCGCGGACGCTCGACCTGTGGCTGCAGGGCGCGGCCGGGCTGCGCCGGAACTACGCCCGCGGCGAGGGCGACGTCTGCGTCGTCGAGGGCGTGATGGGGCTGTACGACGGCGACAAGTCGAGCACGGCCGCGGTCGCCGAGGCGCTCGACCTCCCGGTCGTCCTCGTCGTCGACGCGAGCGCGGGCATGGAGAGCGTCGCCGCCACCGCCCTCGGCTTCCGGGCGTACGCCGACCGCACCGGGCGCGACGTCGACGTCGCCGGGGTTATCGCCCAGCGCGCGCACGGCGGGCGTCACGAGGACGGGATCCGCGGGGCGCTCCCGGACGAACTGACTTACTTCGGCCGGGTCCCGCCGAACGACGACCTCGCCGTCCCCGAGCGCCACCTCGGCCTGCACATGGCCGCGGAGTCGCCGGTGCCCGAGGACGCCCTCGACGCGGCCGCCGAGGGGCTCCGCACCGAGCGCCTGCTCGACGTCGCGCGAGAGCCGGAGCGGGCGTCGGAGCCGCCGGAGTCACGTGCGCCGAGCGAGGCCGCCGACGGCGACCGCCCCCGCGTCGCGGTCGCCCGCGACGACGCCTTCCGGTTCGTCTATCCCGCGACGGTCGAGCGCCTGCGGGAGCGAGCGGTCGTCGAGCCGTTCGCGCCGACCGCTGGCGACCCGCTCCCGCCGTGCGACGGGGTCTACCTCCCCGGCGGCTACCCGGAACGCCACGCCGCGGCGCTCGCGGAGGGGCCGGCGCTCGACGACGTCGCCGACGCCGCCGCCGAGGGCGTTCCCGTCCTCGGCGAGTGCGGCGGGCTGATGGCGCTCGCCGAGTCGCTGACGACCGCCGGCGGCGAGACCCACGCGATGGCCGGCGTCCTGCCGGCCGACGTGCGAATGCGCGACCGATACCGGGCGCTCGATCACGTCGAACTGCGGGCGCGGCGGGACGCGCCGACGGCCGCGACGGGCGAGACCTTGCGAGGCCACGAGTTGCATTACTCCGCCGCCGACGTCGCGAGCGACGCGCGGTTCGCCTTCGACGTGGAGCGCGGGACGGGGATCGACGGCGACCGCGAGGGGCTGATCGAACACCGAACGCTCGGAACGTACTGTCACGTCCACCCCGAGAGCGGGGCGTTCGACGCGTTCCTCGACGGGCTGTGACCGCGATGTCGACCGGACATCTCCTCGGCGCGCTGGCGGTCGCGGTCGCCCTCGACCTCGCGTTCGCGGAGCCGCCGGGCCGGGTCCACCCCGTCGCGCTGTTCGGGTCGCTCGTCGGCGCGGTCGACCGGGAGTGGTCGCGCCCGCGGCTCGTCGGCGTCGCGGCCGCGGTCGGGCTCCCGCTCCTCGCCGCGGCGGTCGGCGGCGGGGCCGCGTGGGTCGCCTCCGTCGCGCTCCCCTCCCTCGCCGTCCCCGTCGGCGGCGCGTTGCTCTTCACCGCCGTGAGCCTCCGGATGCTCCGCGAGGTCACCGCCGACGTGGTCGCGCTGACCGAGTCCGACCCGGACGCGGCCCGCGAGTCGATCCGGGCGCTCGTGGGGCGCGACGCCGCCGACCTCTCGCCGGCCGCCCTCCGGAGCGCGGCGGTCGAGAGCGCGGCCGAGAACCTCGCCGACGGGTTCGTCGCGCCGCTCGCGGGGTTCGTCGCCGGAGCGACCGTCGGGCTGGCCGTCGCACCAGCCGCCGCCCTCCCGCTCGGCGTCGCCGGGGCGGCGTGGGTGAAGGGAGTGAACACGCTCGACTCGATGCTCGGCTACCGGTCGAAGCCGGTCGGGTGGGCGAGCGCGCGGCTCGACGACGCCGTCATGTACCTCCCGGCCCGCGCGACCGCCGCCTGCCTCGCCGTCGCGGCCGGGTCGGTCGGCGCCCTCTCTCGGGCCCGACCCTGGGCGCGGGAGCCGGGGTCGCCGAACTCCGGGTGGCCGATGGCGACCGCGGCGGCCGCGCTCGACGTGCGGCTGGCGAAGCCGGACCACTACGCGCTCAACGCGACCGCCGAGGCGCCGAGCGTCGCCGACGCGGAGCGGGCGGTCCGGCTCGTCGGCGTCGCCGGCGCGGTCGCCGTGGCGGGGACGGCCGGCTGGCTGCTCGCGGCGGGCTGGCTGCTGGCCGGCGACTGGCCCCTGTCGCCCGCGGGGGTGGTCGGATGACGGCGGCCGCGCTCCGCGGCGCGCTCGGCTTCCTCACGCGGATCCCCGTCGGCCGAAGCGAGGAAGCGTGGGGGGCGTTCGGGCGCGCGCCGTGGACGTTCCCGCTCGTCGGCTACCTCGTCGGCGGCCTCGTCGCGCTCCCTCTGCTCGCGCCCGTTCCGGCGGCGACGACCGCGCTGGCGTTCCCGGTCGCCGTCTACGCCGTGACCGGGATCACCCACCTCGACGGGGTCGCCGACCTCGGCGACGCGGCGGTCGTCCACGAGAGTCCCGAGGAGCGCCACCGGGTGTTGAAAGACTCCGCGCTCGGCGTCGGTGGGACGGTCGCGCTCGTCGTCGTCGTCCTCGGACTGGCGACCGCCGCGTTCGGGTTGGTCGAGGCCGCGACCGCGGCCGGGACGCCGGGCGTCCGCGACCGCCTCGGCGTGGCGATCGGTATCGTCGTCGCGGCCGAGGTCGGCGCGAAGGCCGCGACCGCGACGCTCGTCTGCGTCGGCGACGCGGCCCACGAGGGGCTCGGCGCCGCGCTCACGGCGGAGAACGCGGCGAGCGCCGCGCTCCCCGTCCTCGCGCTCGCGGCGCCCGCGGCGTTCCTCGCGTGGCCGCTGGTCCTCCCGGGAGTCGCCGCGCTCCTCGCCGCGCTGGCGACGGCCGGCCTGCTCTCGCGGTGGGCCGGGAAACGGCTCGGCGGCGTCTCCGGCGACGTGCTCGGCGCGACGAACGAACTCGCGCGGGTCGCCGCGCTGCACGCGGGGGTGATCGCGTGGACGCTCTCGTGATGTGCGGCGGCCGCGGCACCCGCCTCGGCGGCGACACGGAGAAGCCGCTGACCCCGATCGCGGGCCGGCCGATGGTCGACCGCGTGTGCGACGCGCTCGCCGAGAGCCGGATCGAGACGGCCCACGCCGTCGTCTCCCCGCACGCCTCGGCGACGCGCGCGCATCTCACCGACGAGGGGACGGACCGCTCCGTGATCGACGCGCCGGGCGACGGCTACGTCGCGGACCTGCGGTACGCGATGGAAGCGGTCGGCGCGGGCGACGCGCCCCTCCTGACCGCGGCCGCCGACCTCCCGCTCTTGGACGCCGCGGCCGTAGACGCCGTGATCGACGCCGCGCTGGCCGCCGGCGACGGCGACCCGCCGGAGTCGCTCACCGTCTGCGTCCCCGCGGCGCGCAAGCGCGACCTCGGCGTCAGCGTCGACGCGGCGACCGAGATGGACGGCCGCGAGGTGGTCCCGGCCGGGGTCAACGTCGTCGGGGGCGGAAACGGTGGGTCCGGCGGCGGCGACGCCGCGGTCCACCTCACCGAGGACGTCCGACTCGCCGTCAACGTCAACTACCCGTCGGACGCGCGAGTCGCGGAGCGACTGCTCGCCGACGGAGACCACAGCCATGGAATATAACACAGCCATCGACCTCGACCGCGCGCCCCACGGGAGCAGCGACGACCCCGCCCTGCTGGACTTCTCGGCGAACACGAACCCGGAGGTCCCCGAGGGCGTCGAAGCGATCTACCGCGACTCGTTCGCCGCGGCGCGGGGCTATCCGCCGGAGCCGCCGGCGGCGTTCCGCGAGGCCGCGGCCGACTACGTCGACTGCGACCCCGAGGCCGTGGTCCCGACCCCCGGCGGGCTCGCCGCGATCCGGGCGGCGGTCGCGCTCGCCGTCGGCCCGGGCGACACCGCCCTGGTCCCGGCGCCGAGCTTCGGCGAGTACGCTCGCGAGGTGCGACTCCAGGGCGGGGAACCGGCGTTCGTCCCGGCCGCCGACGTGCTCGACGCCGACCCGAGCGGCCACGCGCTCGCCGTCGTCTGCACCCCGAACAACCCGACCGGGACCGCCTACGACCGCGCGGCGCTGGAGCGGTTCGCGGCGCGGTGTCGCGACGCCGGCACGCGCCTGCTCGTCGACGAGGCGTTCCTCGGGTTCACCGACCGGCCGTCGCTCGCGGGGACCGAGGGGGTCGTCGTCGCCCGGTCGCTCACGAAGCTGTTCGGGCTCCCCGGGATCCGGACGGGGTTCGCGGTCGCGACGGGCGAGTTCGGCGCGGCGCTCGCGAACGCCCGGCGCCCGTGGAACCTGAGCGCCCCGGCGCTGTCGACCGGCGCGTACTGCATGCGGCGTGACGGGTTTATAAGCGAGACGCGAGAGCGCGTGCGATCGGAGCGGGCGCGGATGCGTGAAGCGCTCGCCGAGCGCTACGGGGTCTCGCCCTCGGGCGCGCCGTTCCTGCTGCTCGACCTCGGGGGAGACGCCCGGTCGGTCGACGCGGTGCTGCGGGACGCGCGCGACCGAGGCGTGGCGATTCGGGACGCGACCACCTTCCGCGGCCTCGACTCGCACGTCAGGGTCGCGGTGCGCCGGCCCGCCGAGAACGACCGGCTACTGGCGGCGCTCGGCGTCGGAGACGAGACGGAGGGGGAACGGGCGGCGACCGGCGACGGGGAGGGCGGCGATGTTTGAGGCGACCGTGCGCGACGGCGTCCTCCGCCTGCGGCGCCCGGGGACGCGCTGGCTCTCGACCGGCTGGGACGGCGGGCGCTCGCGCGGGGCCGCCGCCTACAACGTCACCGTGCCCGAGGGGTTCGACCGGACCGACCTCGGCGCGTACCGCGACGAGCGGCTGGCGCGGGCGGGGTTTAAAAAGGAGCGTGGCGCGAGAGGCGACGACGGGGCCGACCCCCCGACGCTGTTCACCGGCGTCGCGATGGAGCACGCGCGGGGCGCGCGCCGCGGGCCGGTCGTCGCGTACGCGACCGTCGGGCTGTCGAACCCGGCGATGCTCCCGATGGACCCGGCGGGAGAGCCCGACGACGGTCCGGTACGCGAACCCGGTGCGGCGGCCGCGGAGTCCGCCCGCCGGCCGGGCACGGTCAACCTGGTCTGCGGGACGACCCGACGGCTCGCGGCCGGCGCGGCAGAGAACCTCGTCGCCGTCGCCGCCGAGACGAAGGCGGCG
>Ga0102936_1000830_pt1 | contig 12387 bp, 15 predicted proteins | sample SalPon2_A_H2O_MG_FD_78502 | JGI IMG/M metagenome (GOLD analysis project Ga0102936, IMG submission 78502) | Salt pond water microbial communities from South San Francisco under conditions of wetland restoration - Salt Pond MetaG R2_A_H2O_MG | ecosystem: Environmental > Aquatic > Non-marine Saline...
GACCCGCGCCGACGACGGCGAGGTCCACCGCGAGCGTGTCGTCTGGTACCATATCTGTCAGGCGGGCGCCGGGACATTAGGCGTTCCGACGAATCCGCCGAAACGGACCGGCGCCGAGCAGCTACCCTGGCTATACTTTAACTGTCAGAGAGTAATATATGGTACCATGGCACGCGCTATCAGCGGCCACGGTTACACGTGGGTCGGATCACCGGCGACGGGCGACGACCGGCCAGCCGGAAGCACGGGCGCCCCGGCCCCGCGAGGGTGATGAGATGCGGACCGAAAACGGACTCCGGCGGGCGCTGGACGCCGGCGAGCAGGTGCTGGGCGCTAGCGCGGCGACGTACTCGCCGACAGTCGTCGAGATACTGGGCGACGTCGGCCTCGATTTCGTCTGGCTGGACCTCGAACACGGCGGTCCCAGCCCCTACGACAGCACGGCCCTGGCGGCGCTGACTCGCGCCGCCGAAGCGGGCGATATCGAGCTGTTGGTCCGGCTGCCAGAGCCCGAGCCCGCGCTGGTCCGGAAGGTGCTCGACGCCGGCGTCCGGACCATCCTCCTGCCCCGCATCGAGACGGCCGAGGAGCTCCGGGCGGCAGTCAGGGCCGCCCACTTCGCGTACGACGGCGACGTGGGCGACAGGGGCGTCGGCGTCGGTCGGTCGGGTAACTGGGCCGGCTACGTGGACAGCTACGTCGGCGGCGAGGACAGCGAGGTGCTGGTCGGGACGATGATAGAGAACGAGCGGGCCGTCGAGAACATAGACGACATCCTCGCGGTCCCCCAGCTCGGCTTTGCCTTCCTCGGTCCCGCCGACCTCGCGATGTCGCTCTCGGAGGGCGACCCGCTGGCGAAAAACGAGGCGGCCGTCGAGGCGGCCATCGACCGCACACTCGAAGCCTGCCTCGACGCCGGCGTCCCCGTCGGCCGTATCCGCAACGACGTGAGCGGGGCCCAGGAGGCCGTCGAGGCCGGCTACCAGCTCGTCCGCATCGGCGGGGACACGGCGTCGGTTCGTGCGGTGCTCGGCGAGCGACTGGACGCGCTCAGGGACTGATACTGCCGGCTGTAACAAACGGAAATAATTCGCTACCCCGGGGTAGCGAATAGTTTCACGAACGTACAGCCGGCAGTATGAGCTACCCCGGCGGTGGGTCGGTGTGGCCACGACTGAGCGAGCCAGAGAACGGTCTCACCGGACGGTCGCCGCCAAAGAAACCGGCTGTGGCGCGGTGCTATCGGCGGTCGGACTCCGGGTTGTGTTTGCGACGATACGTCCCGACCATCTTCCACAGCGTGTCGTCGATGCGACCCCCGTCGGCTTCGTCCTCGAGCTGCCGGTACAGGTTCTCCGAGACTTCGATGCGAGGCATCACCAGTCCCTACCCACTGGGAGTAAATAAAATCTAGCTGACACGGAACTGAGTAAATCGTTCGATTCGGACGGGTAACACGTTCGAGGGACGACAGGCGGACCTGTTCACGACGAAACTGGTCCGGGGAGCGTGCCACAGTGTTCCCACTGGCCGACCCGGGCGCCGGGTTCCCCTCAGTACGCGTTCGGTCGCTCGCGTGACGGCCGCTGGGGGGTCCCACTCGACATATCGGCGACACACTCCCGGCAGAACTGGTACTCCTGCTCGTTGCGCGCTCCGCAGTGGGCGCAGGTGACCATCTCCGGCGGCTCGTCGCTGGTGGCCGGCGTCGTCGCTCCGGGGTCGGACTGTGCGGCTCCGCTCGCGGGTTCGCCCTGACGTCGGTACGCGTACAGCATCGTCAGGATGTGCACGCCCACGAGCAGGGCGATGCCACCGTACAGCCACTCGCTCCCGAGCATACGTAACGATAGGGTGACGCGACACTTGAGGGTTGTGCATAGTTGACATGGCGAGCGTTCAAGTACGGTGCCGTGGCCACCACCGTTCGATGGGACGCCGGACACTCCTCGTCACGCCACGTGGCGCCGACCGGTTCGACTGCCGGTACGCACACTGGGGCGCGGGCACGGACCCGCACGCCCAGTCCCGTCGCCTCGGGCGCGGCTGGTCGGCGGCCGACGTACTCGAGGAGATAGACGCCGCCTACGACCGCGTGCTGGTTCGGGACGGGGCGTCCAGACAGTACTGTGTCTGCTGGCTCGACCCGACGCTGTCGGACCGCGACGACGTCGCGCTGGCGCGGACCGACGACCCGGCGGCGTTACGGGCCCGCTGGACCGAGGCGAAGAGCCTCGCCGTCGAAGCGGTCGCCGACGGGCTGGCCCCGCGCACCGCCCGGATGGGGCTCCTGCTCGGGCTGGCGGGGCGGGCCGACGCCCTCTACCGGGGCGACGACGCGTCCTTTTTACGCGACGGCCGTTAACCGCACGACGTGACCGCCGACAGCGCCGTCGAGACGCTCTCCTACCCGGACCCCGAGACCGCTCGCGACCTGGTCGCCCGCGCCGTCGACCGGGGCGCGCTGGTGACGCTGTTCGGTCGCTGTACGGTCGAGTACGACGGCCGCGCGTCGAGTTCGCTCGGGCCGGGCGACCGCCACGTGACGCTGAAACCCGACGGGGCGGCGCTGGTCCACACCGACGAGGGCCAGCAGCCGGTCAACTGGCAGCCGCCGGGCTGTGACCACTCGGTCGCCGTCGCCGACGGCGCCCTCGAGCTCCTGTCCGAACGGGCGACCCCCGAGGAGACGCTGTCGGTGACCTTCGAGACGGTGGCCCACGCGGCCGCCTTCGACGTCACCGACCCCGAGGAGCTCTCTCTCACCGGCACCGAAGCCGACCTCAAGGACCGCATCCTCGCGGACCCAGAGCTGGTCGAGTCGGGGTTCACGCCCCTGGCGACGGAGCGGGAGACGCCCGCCGGTGCCGTCGACATCTACGGCGAAGACGCCGCCGGCCGGACCGTCGTCGTCGAACTCAAACGCCGCCGCGTCGGGCCGGACGCGGTCGGCCAGCTGGACCGGTACGTCGACGCCCTGGAGCGGGACCTCCACGCGGGCACCGCGGTCCGGGGTATCCTGGTCGCGCCGTCGGTGACCGACCGGGCGCGGCAACTGCTCGCGAAGAAGGGGCTGGAGTTCGTCTCGCTGGAGCCGACTCAGTAGATTTCGACCGTCGAGCCTGACACCACGACCCGGTGGCCGGCGTAGCTGAAGGCGACCTGGGTCTCCCCGTCTGCCGCCGACGCCACGTCTGCGAGTGCATCCAGATCGACGACGTCGCCCAGGGGCGAAAGCGACTGCGGGTCCTCCGCCTCGACGGCCGCGACGGCGCGAACGATAGTCATCTTGAGTGATTCGTCGGTCGCCGTCGCCGTCCGCATCGGCGGGTCGCTCGTCCTGTCTCCTGGGAAGCTCATGCCTCTATTGTTTACCACTTTAACTGATAAGTTCTATCCCAAATATATTGGTTAATGTAAACAATCACTCGACGCGGTCCGCCAGCTCGGCCAGCGTGTTCAGCGCCTCCAGTGGCGTCATCGTCGCCACGTCGAGCGACCGGAGCGCCGCCTCGACGTCCGCTGGGGTGTGCCCGTTCGCCAGCGCCGACTCGCCGTCTGTGGTCGCCGCCACCGCTGTCCCGTCGGCCGACTGGGCGGCCTGCTGGGCCGGGCCGTCGGACTCCGCGTCGGCCAGCTGTTCGCGCGCCCGGGCCACGACGTCGTCGGGGACCCCCGCCATCGCGGCGACCTCGACGCCGTAGGACGCGGCGGCCGGCCCCTCGGCCAGCTCGTGGTCGAAGACGACCGCGCCGTCCTCCCGGGAGGTCTCGAAGTGACGGTTGGCGACGCCGGGCAGGTCGTCGGCCGCGGCCGTCAGGTCGTGGTGGTGCGTCGCAAAGAGGGTGTAGGCGCCGACCTCGTCGTGGAGATACTCTGTCACCGCCCGCGCGATGGCCAGGCCGTCGGCCGTCGAGGTCCCCCGACCGACCTCGTCCAGCAGGACCAGCGAGTCGTCGGTCGCCGCCGTCAGGATGGTCGCCAGTTCGGTCATCTCTATCATGAACGTCGAGCGCCCGCCGGCGATGTCGTCGCTGGCGCCGACCCGGGTGAACACCCGGTCGAGGACGGGGAGGTCGGCCGACGCCGCGGGGACGAACGACCCGGTCTGGGCGAGCACACAGACCAGCGCGACCTGGCGCATGTAGGTGGACTTGCCGCTCATGTTCGGGCCGGTGAGGACGACGAAGTGGGGCGCTCCGTCTCCCGACGCCGGCTCGCCGCCCCCTCGCCGGCTCGCCAGCCGGGTGTCGTTGGGCACGAACGACGCCTCGGTCCGCTCGACGACGGGGCGGCGGCCGGCGTCGATGTCGATGCTGTCGGCGCCGACCGTCGGCCGGCAGTAGCCGTGCGTGGCCGCCACCTCGGCGAACGCGGTCAGCACGTCCAGCCTGGCCAACCGGTCCGCGAGCGCCTGGACGCGCTCGGCCTCGTCCCCGACCCGGTCGCGGACCCGACAGAACAGCTCGTACTCCAGGTCGTCGGCCTCGGTCTCGGCCCGGAGTATCTCCTCCTCGCGCGCTTTCAGCTCGGGCGTGACGAACCGCTCGCTGTTTTTGAGCGTCTGGCGGCGCTGGTAGTCCTCGGGCACCGAATCGAGGTTCGCGTTCGTCACCTCGATGTAGTAGCCATGCACCGCGGTGTGGCCCACCTTCAGCGAGTCGATGCCGGTGCGCTCGCGCTCGCTCGTCTCGAGGTCGTCTATCCACTGCTTGCCCGACCGCTCCGTCGACCGGAGCGCGTCGAGGTCGTCGTCGTACCCCGACCGAATCACACCGCCCTCGGTGACCTGCTGGGGCGGGTCGGGCCTGATGGCCGCGTCTATCTCCTCGCGGACCTCGGTCAGCGGGTCCAGCGTGGCGTGCAGGTCAGCGAGCAGGCGCGCCTCGCTGTCTTCGAGCACCTCGCGAATCTCCGGCACCACCGACAGCGTCGCCGCGAGCGACCGCAGGTCGCGGGCGTTGGCCCGCCCCCGCGAGACCCGCGAGATGAGCCGCTCGATGTCGTACACCTGGCTCAGCAGCTCCTGCAGTCGCTCCCGCGTCCCGGGCGCCCGCTTTAGCTCGCCGACGGCCTCGTGGCGCGCCTCGATTCGCGTCTCGTCGAGCAGGGGCCGGCGGAGCCAGTCTGTCAGCGTGCGCCGTCCCAGCGCGCAGGCGGTCTCGTCCAGCGTGTCCACGAGCGTCAGGTTCCCCGTGCCCCGGACCGAGCGCCGGTCGAACAGTTCGAGGCTCTCGACGGCCACCGCGTCCAGCAGCATGTACTCCCGCGGGTCGTACCGGGTGAGGTGGTTCAGATAGGAGAGTGTCCCCTCGGGGTCGACGTCGGGGTCGACCGGCTCCCCGTCCGGGCCGACCGCCCCCGTCTTCCCGCGGGTGTACTCCGCGTAGGACAGCAGGGCACCACAGGCCCGCACCTCCGCGTCGCCAGCGAGCAGCCGGTCGGGCGGCCCGAAATACCGCCCGATGCGCGTCTCGGCCCGCTCGCGCGAAAACGCGTCGGTGTCGTACTCGGTGACGAGACAGGAGCCCCCAAACACCGTCTCGTCCACGTCGACGTCCGGGCCGACGATGGCCTCGGCCGGCCCGAAGCGGCTCAGCTCGTCGGCCACGGCGGTCTCGCTCCCGACGCTCCTCGCGTAACACTCCCCCGTCGAGATGTCGACGAGTGCGAGCCCGTAGGACTCCCCCGCCGTGAGGGCCGCGACGTAGTTGCTGTCGGCCCCGCCGAGCAGTTCCGCCTCGGTGAGCGTCCCCGGCGTTACGACCCGGGTCACCGCCCGTTCGACGACCCCGCTCACCTCCTCGGGGTCCTCGACCTGGTCGGCGATGGCGACCCGGTAGCCGGCGTCGAGCAGCGTCTCGACGTACGACTCCGCGTTGTCTATCGGGATGCCCGCCATCGCGTACTCGCCCGTGGAGTCCGTCCGCTGTGTCAGCGTAATCTCACACAGCCGGGCGACCCGTTCGGCCGCCTCGCAGAAGGCCTCGTAGAAGTCCCCCACCTGGAAGAGCACGAGCGCTTCGTCGTACTGCTGACAGAGCTCGTAGTACTGCGCCATCATCGGCGTCAGCTCCTCGTCGAGCTCGGTCATCTTCGCCGGTGGTCCGAGCGCCGCGTCCATGTCTCCCGTGGGGTCGTCGGTCCAATTATACTCCACGGTCTTCCCGACCCGCCCGGTTTTGTGTCTCGACCCCGTATCCCGGCTATGCCGACCCCCGACGCGCCCGTCTCGGTCGAGAGCCGCGACCGGCTCGACGCCCTGCTCGCCGACCACGAGAGCGTCCTCGTGATGGTCAGAACCGCCGGCTGTGCCGTCTGCAAGTCGATGTCGCCGATTCTCGACAACGTCGCTCGCGCGACGGCGGTCACCGTCGCGGAGTTCAACCCCCGCGAGGACCTGGATGCCGTCGCCGATTTCGACGTGCGCAGCGTCCCAACCTTCCTGCTGTTTCGCGACGGCGACCTGGTCGACCGCCGGGCCGACGGGTTCGTCCCGACCGCCGACCTCGTCGATTTCGTCGAGGCGGCCTAGTCCTCGGTCAACCGGACGGTGACGACCGGTACCGGCGACCGGCGGACGACCTTCTCCGCGACGCTCCCGATGAGGTAGTGGTCCAGCCCGGTCCGGCCGTGGGTCCCCATCACGACTATGTCCATCCCCTCGCTCTCGACGTAGTCGAGAATCGCCGCCTTGGGGATGCCCTCGACGACCGCCGTTTCGACGGTCACCGCCGGTGACAGCGCCGCCACGGTGCCCTCGACGGCGTGGTCCGCACGCTCCCTCTCGGCTTCCTCCCAGGCTGCCGCCGAGAGCCCGCCGGCCGGGCTCTCGAAGCGGTTTCGCGTGTCGACGACCGAGAGGACGTGGACGGTCGCGTCGAACCGCTCGGCGAGCGCCTCGGCGTGGGTAGCGGCCTGTGCGATGCCGTCGCTCCCGTCGGTCGGTAGCAGGATGTCGTCGTACATGGGTTGACAGAGGGACCGAACCGACTAGAAGGCACCGGAGGCCATCAGGAACAGCGCGACGGCGATAACCGCAAAGAGGACGCCGACGCCCTGTTTCAGCAGTTCGGTGTCGACCCTCGCGGAGACGTACGGCGCTATCTGGCCGCCGGTGACCGTCGCCGGGACCGTCCAGACGACCATGTTCCAGGGCGTCGACGCGAGGCTGATGTTGTGTGCGCCCGGGACGAACTGGCCGCCGAAAACGTGGACGAGCGACGCCAGCACCGCGGTGAGCGCGACGACGATGTGGTTGGTCCCGATGGCGACCCGCACCGGCACCTCGGTCCGGAGCATCGAGATGATGCCCAGTTCGCCGACGCCGAAGCCGGCCAGGCCCTGGAAGACGCCGCCGATGCTGTAGTTGCCGAAGCGTTCGAGCCAGCCGCCCCGGGAGTAGCTGTAGTCGTTCCCGTCGCGGTCGACGCGGGTGACAGTGCCGTCCTCGGCCGTCTCGACGCCGGCCGGGCCCAGCTTGTCGTCGTCGTCGGGCAGTTCCGGGCCGCCGTCGGCCGAGACTTCGGCCTCTTCGTCACCGCTCGCGCCGGGCTCCTCGTGGCCCAGGTCGGCCTTGAACAGGAGGACGGAGGCGGCGATGAGCGCGATGCCGAGCAGGGCGTGGAAGATAGGTGCGGGGATAATAAAGGAGAGGAGCGCGCCGGCGACGACGAACGGGACCGCGCCAACCACCAGGGTGAGCGCGAGTTTGCGGTCTACCAGCCCGTACTGGATAAACGCCAGCGCGGAGCTAGAGAGCCCGAAGGACTCGCTGATGAGGCCGATTTTCACGAGCGTCTGGGAGTCGAGCGTCTCGCCGGCCAGCAGGGGGAAGATGAAGATGAGGAAGGGGACAAACAGCGCGGAGCCGCTGATACCCACCGTGTTGACGATGGTCGCACCCAGGAGGAAAAACAGGAAGAGCCACCAGTACTCAAGCCAGTAGTCGGCCCCGGAGCCGTTGGTCGGCGCACCGAAGTACACACCAGTCACGAAAAGCAGCGGCGCGAGGAACACGAACACGTGCTGGTACTTGAGAAAGGTTTTCTGGAGCTGGTCTGACGATGACGACGTGGTCATTGAGGGGTGAATCCCCTGTTGGGAATTCTGGTATAAAATCGTTGTTCTATCCGCTATCTGTCCGGATGGTTCGTGTAGGACCGACCGGGACGCGTCGTGCTGACCGGACTGGACACGGACTCACCAGGTTAGTTCAACGACGCACGCGGGCGAGTAAAGATTCCTAATATTTATTATCTCGGGTATGGTAGCACTTACCGCAATGAGTTATCCAGAAGGGCCACTCGAAGGCGAGCAGGCGGTCGATCAGAGTCGTGACGCGGCCGACTCGGCCCCGACGGACGGACTCGTCGCGACGCTGACGCGGACGTTGCGACGACATTTCGGGACGTGGGGGCGACGGTACGTCGAGATGCGCGTCGACGCGCAGACCGGCCGTCGCGGACGCTGACCGGCACCTGTTTTCACACGCCGTCGACGAGTCGCTCTAGCTGTGCCGGCGGCACCGCACCGCGGGCCGCGTGCCCGTCGTAGGCGAACGTCGGGACGCCGGTGACGCCCTGTCGCTGGGCCGCGGTGAACTGCTCGCGGACCGCCTCGCGTGTGGCGTCGTCGTCGAGTAGGTCCTCGACCCGCGACGGGTCGATACCCGCCGACTCGGCGACGTCGGCCAGCACGTCGGCGTCGCCGATGTCGCGTCCGTCTCGCCACAGCGCGTCGAGGACGCCCTCGTCGAACGCCAGCCACGTCTCGTAGGGCTCGGTCTCCTTCAGGGCGTAGGAGACGACCTGTGCGGGCAGGGAGTCGACGTCGGTCGCTATCTCCAGGTCCATCTCCACGTCGTATTTCTCCTGCAACCGGCGCACGCCCTGTTTCGCCTCCTCGAAGTACGCCTCGTCTTTCCCGGTGTCGACGCTGTGGTCGATGGTGCCGTCGGCCCGGCGCTGCTGGCTCCGCAGGTCGAACGGTCGCCAGTCGATTTCGAGGGGTGTCTCCCGGCTCGCCTGATACTGCTCCAGCGACGCCCGACCGAGATAACAGAACGGACAGACGTAGTCCGAATAGACGGTAATCCGTTCGCTCGCTTCACTCATACACCGGACGAGGCTGCCAGCGAGTATGAACGGCAGTCGGGTGTGTACTGAACGCGCACACCCGCGTCAGTCGCCGTCCCGGAGCCGCGCTGTGACGGCATCGAGGTGGGCCATCCCGACGACGGCGACCACGTCCCCGGTTCCACGCAGCGCCGCGAGCCGCTCGGTCATGTGCCGTTCGCGGGCCGAGCGAACGACGGTCGCCGCCGGCGGCGGGGTGAACGCCCGGAGCATCGACGCCGCGGTCTCGACCCGTCGGCGCTCCTCGGCGGCCTGCTTGGCCGGCGCGCCGCTGTGGCCGGTGTCGTACGCCGTCGGGGCGTCGACGGCGACCTGCAGTGCGGTCACCGCGGCTATCGCGGCCGCGATACGGCGGGTAACCGCGGTAGCCGTGACCGACCGCAGATCCGCGACGGCGTCCACCACGGTGGACAGCGACGCCCGCTCGGCGTACAGCTCGGCGGCGAGACGCCGGACGAACCCGGTCGAGGGACCGTCGACACCGACGACGCGGTCCGTGTCGGCCGCCTGTATCGCGGCGCTCATCTCCCCGCCCAGCGTCGGCGGCGTGCGCTCCTCTGTGGCGTGGTGGGCGGCCAGCGGGACGGCGAGCGGTGCCAGTTCGAGCGCGAGGACCGCCGGGTCGACAGCGTCGACCACCCGCCGCGCCCGGTACGTGCTTGCGGGGTGGTCGTGGAGGACGCCGACGAGGACGACCGCGCCGTCGTCGCCGTCGACACGTTCGATAGCCGCCTCGTCGAGCCGCGGGTCGGCCATCGTCGCCGCCGGGAGTGGGTCGCTGGTAATATCGACTACACGGCGGAATGGCGGCATTACTCTTCCGGCTAGTATAGGATAACTAACTATTGGGTCGGCCTGTCGATACGACGCTGTACGGCGGCGCTCGGTACGATTATCCTACCGATGGTACTGTCCCTGGAACGTTTACGTGTGAGATTTCAAACACGTGTATGGTGAGTGACCGCGTCATCGAACTGCTCCGCAAGGCGTACAGCGACGAGATAGAGACGGTGATGAACTACCAGACGAACGCTATCGTCCTCGACGGCGTCCGTGCCGAGGAGATAAAAGAGAGCCTCCAGACCGACATCCAGGAGGAACTGGGCCACGCGGAGATGCTCGGTCAGCGCCTGAAACAGCTGGAGGCCCAGCCACCGGGGTCGGCCGAGTTCGTCGCCCGACAGGACTCGCTGCAGCCCCCAGAGGACTCGACGGACGTCATCTCGGTCATCGAGGGGGTGCTCGACGCCGAGGGCGACGCCATCGAGACGTATCGCGACCTCGTCCACGCCGCCGAGGACGCAGACGACCCCGTCACGGAGGACATCGCGGTGACGATTCTCGCCGACGAGGAGGCCCACCGGACGGAGTTCCGCGGGTTCCGCACGGAGTACCGGTCGGACTGAGCCGGGCGAGGGCGCGTGCGGGGCCCGAAGACGACACGGTACGCGCGGTAAGCGTCGCCCGGGAGCCGGTTCGGCGGCTATAACAATGACGCTGTCGCGCGAACTGCGACTGCGATGGCACACACCGAACTCACGGAAGACGACGAGGGGAAGAAAGTTGTTAACGCCGACGGCGACGAGATCGGCGTCATCTCGGGCTTTCGGGGCGGGCAGGCCTACGTGGACCCGGACCCGGGACTCACAGACAAAATCATGTCGACGCTCGGGTGGGCCGACGTCGACGAGGACGACTACGCGCTCGATACCGACCAGGTAGAGGCGGTCACGGACGACGAGGTCCGGGTCGGTTCCGGGCTGTAGCCACCGGGGACGTCACTTTTCACGCTACGCGACCGCCCGACGCAGGGTCTCGACCCGTTCGACGACCGTCGCCGCGCCGTCGGCCACTACGACCACGGACCCTTCCACGCCGACCGCACCGGGGTCGACGACGGCGACCGGCGCGTCGTCGGCGTCTGCCACCGCGCGCTCTACGCGTGCCGCCGGGGAGGCGTCGGCCGGCCGCTCGTCGTCTGCCACCCTCACGACGGGCCCCTCGAGCGCGTCCAGCTCGCGCTCTACGTCGTCGGTCAGCCGGCAGGTGACCGCGAACCGACGGGACGGCTCCCGCTCGCGGAGGGCAAGGAGCAGTCGAGCAAGCTCCGGGTCGGCGTCGAAGCGGACTCCGCCGGTGGGCCGGGGCCCCCGTAGCGTCTGCGTGATACGTCCGTCGACAGCGGCCACCTCGTCGGGTCGCTCCCCGTGGGGGGTCACGGCGGCGACGCGCATCCCAGACTCCGGGACCAGCGGGGTCGGGTCGGCGTCGACCAGCGCCGCGACGACGCCCTCGACGGCCTCGCTGGTGGCCTCGCGGGCGGCGTCGTCGCGAAGCTCGACCGTGTGGTGGACCGCGCCCGGCCCCTCGCCGACGTCGATGTTGTACCGCACGGCCCGCGAGAGCAGGTCGATACCGCTGGCGACGGCGTCTCCCAGCCCGTCGCCGTGGGCCAGCCGGGTCGCGATGGCCGAGGAGAGCGTACAGCCCGACCCGTGCGTGGCCGTGGTGTCGACGCGGTCGTGCCGGTAGGTCGTCGTGCCGTCGGGCGTCACGAGCACGTCCACGACCTCGTCGCCGGGGACGTGGCCGCCCTTGACCAGCGCGGCGTCGGCGCCCATCTCTACGAGCTCCCGGCCCGCGGCCGCCGCGGCCTCTGGGTCGTCTATGTCCCGCCCGGTCAGCACCTCGGCCTCGTCGGCGTTGGGCGTGACGAGCGCCGCCTCGGCGAGGAGGTCCTCGTAGGCGTCCTCGGCCTCGGCCGCGAGCAGCCGGTCGCCGGAGGTGGCGACCATCACCGGGTCGACGACGAGGTTCGGGAGCTCCGGGGCCCGCTCGGTCACGAGGTCGATGACCTCATTCGTGGCGAGCATCCCGGTCTTGACCGCGGCCACGTCGAAATCTTCGCACACGGCGCGTATCTGGGCCGCGATCTCCTCGGTCGGCAGGAGGTGGCTCCCCTGTACGCCGGTGGTGTTCTGTGCGGTGACGCTCGTGATAGCACTGGTGCCGAAGGCGCCTCCGGCCTCGATAGTCTTCAGGTCGGCCTGGATACCGGCGCCGCCGCCCGAGTCGCTCCCGGCGATGGTGAGCACGACGGGCGGGGTCACCGGCGACTCTGTCCGTTGCATAGCCGTGGCGTCGGCCGGTGGCCCCAAAGGGGTGCCGACTGGGCGGCGAGAACCGTCGGTAAGCGGGGCCCCAGTCCGACCCAAAGCGGCTGTTACCTCGGTACAGGTGGCAATATACC
>Ga0102936_1000832_pt1 | contig 12366 bp, 13 predicted proteins | sample SalPon2_A_H2O_MG_FD_78502 | JGI IMG/M metagenome (GOLD analysis project Ga0102936, IMG submission 78502) | Salt pond water microbial communities from South San Francisco under conditions of wetland restoration - Salt Pond MetaG R2_A_H2O_MG | ecosystem: Environmental > Aquatic > Non-marine Saline...
ATGCTTTCAATACTGTAATTAAATAGTCTTGTCAAGCCTTCGAGCTCAATACTCTGGTTAATATCTTCTAATTCCCCAAATGTTCCGTCAGAGGTAGTAAACTCTATTTCTAGACTTTCTTTTTCCTCAAATTCTTTTTTGAACGAAATTTTGCCTGGTACAAAGTATTCTTGTTTTTCTTCTGGATAATGCTCTTCGTTATAGGGTTTTCCATTTACTTCAAAATCTTCTTCGCTCGATATCATCAGCTTTCTTCCTTTCCTGGAAACAGTCACTCGGTTAGGTCCTGTTTCAACATCGTAATCAGATTCATCAATATCAATGGATTTCTCTCTAATGTCCACTCCTGGTTCAAGCACTACGTGTACAGCTTTCTTTTTTTCGAGCTTGTTTTCAAACTCTAACTCTAATTGTATTCCTGGAACTGTCGCTGGCGCCTTAACTTTTTCCTTTATTCTTAGACTATCTGTTTCGTGGTGAAAAACCATCTCCTCGCCGTATTCTGTGGCTTGAAGTGTTTCTGGTCCAAGCCAATCTCCGTTTACCTTGAATGCGTAATAGTCAAGGAATTTGTAGGGTGGAGACCACATTCCACTCCACTTGGTCTTGAACCCGGTGTCAAGATGCCTATCTAGAAAACAATGTAGGTTGGATACCACACCCTTGTTTTGCTCAAGGTTTTCAGTTAAATGGTATTTCATAACAATTGACTCGGCGCCTCAAGGTATAAAACCCGTATTTTAACCTGAAAGTGGCAAAATAAACATTCGACGTGTTTTAATACAGGAAGCCACAATAATTTCACATGAGTCCTGAAAACCTGATAGAGGTTTCTTTCGAAGTAGCTAACAAGGTCGGAGGTATATACCAGGTTCTGAAATCCAAGTCTGGTAAGATGCAGGATTTCTATGGTGAAAACTACCTCGCAGTGGGATTCTACAACAAGGAATCAGCACGAGAAGACTTCATAAAAACAGAGGACCACGAATTCGAGCAAATATTCAACAAACTAAAGGAGGAAACAGGTGCAAAATACCACTACGGTGTATGGAACGTATCAAATAAACCAAGATGCATACTTGTAGATTCTCAAGGTTTGAATAAAGACGTTGATGAAATAAAGACTTTTTTGTGGGAAGAATTCCAGATTGATTCTCTGGAATCTGGCAGAGAGTTTGAAGAACCACTTGAATGGTGTTACGCCGTTGGAAAACTAATCAAAAAACTTGAAGAACATATGGGTGGTCATACTGTGGTTCAACTGCATGAATGGCTTTCAGGAACGGCCATGCACTACTTTGAAAGCCCAGTAGTGTTTACAACTCATGCCACTGTATTGGGGAGAGCCCTTTCAAGCTCAGACTTCGACCTGCAATCTGCAGTGAATGAAGGAAAAGTTGATCAAGAACTGGCAGAAGAAAACGGAGTGAAACCAAAGCATCAAGTGGAAAAAGTTTCTGCAAGTGAAGCAGATATCTTCACGACTGTCAGTGAAGTCACAGGCAGGGAGGCAAAAGCTGTACTGGGTGTTGAGCCTGATAAGATACTTCCAAATGGTTTTAACGTTGAAGAGTATCCAAGCCTAGAAGAACTGTCCTATAACCATACTGAAAAAAAGCAGGACGTAAAGAAGTTCCTTCGAGCTTATTTTGAGCCTTATTATGACGTAAACTTGCAGGATGATCCGAGAATATTGTTCACTTCGGGCCGGTACGAGTTCCATAACAAGGGTATTGATCTGTTGATTGACGCTCTTGGGGATCTCAATGAGAGAGATGGGGAAGAGTTCTTCGTCTTCTTTTTTGTCCCTGCAGATGTTAAGGGTCAGAAACGTGAGGTGCTGGAAAATATCTCAATTTTTGAAGAAATCGAACAACAGGTTGACTCTTTAATCCCTCAATTGAGAGAAAAAATTCTTTCGTCAATAACTTCTGGAGAAACACCAAGTGAAAACATCGATGAAATCATTCAAACTCAAGCCAAGTTAGACTCCTTGAAAAGCAATTTTCATTCCCAAAAAGAGGAAAATCCTCCTCTGTGCGCATATGACCTTAATTACGAGGGAGACGACATTCTAGATGCTTTAGAACGAAATGGCTTAACTAACTCTCCAAGTGACAGGGTGAAAGTGATTTTTTATCCTTCTTACCTGTCAGTAGGTGACAAGCTTCTAAACTTGGATTATCAAGACGCGGTTGTGGCATCATCGGCAGGTATTTTCCCAAGTTACTATGAACCATGGGGTTATACACCGGTTGAGACAGCGGCTAACGGAGCACTTTCCATAACGACTGACATGGCTGGGTTCGGGCAATTTCTCGAGGAAAAAACTGAGGCAAATGAAAGGGAAGGGATTAACATTCTGGAAAGAAAAAACAATCAATACAATGAATCAAAAGATGACCTGGCTGAAATGATAGATGAAATAGTGGGTTTATCTAAGACTGAGATAACGGAGAGGAAACACGATGCCAGGAAGCTTGCGCAGTTAACTTCGTGGCAGAAATTAGGTGAAAACTATATGGAAGCACATCAGAAAGCGGTGAAAAAACAGAAATGAGTTTCGAGATCGAGATAGAAGGGATTGATGAACACGAGAAAGAAGTAGAGGAGATAGAACCAAATTTTGAACAGGTCGAACCAGATCTAGAGGCTATTAAACAAGCAGCAGAAGAGAACTCCAAAGAAAACCTGATACTGATAGGAAATGGGGGGTCGGTAACCAGTTTCCGAGCTCTTCTATACATGTTCATGCCTGAAGTTAAAGGACATGTTAGAATAGTTACGACGATGGAGCCAGACTACCTCAACAGGATCTCAAAAGAATTCGACAAGGAAGATACGGTAGTAATGCCTATCAGTAAGTCAGGCTCGACAGTAGGAGTTATAGAATCTTTGATGTACTTCATGGAAAAAGATTACCAGGTTTTCGCCGTCACATCAGACAATAATGGAGCCTTAAAACAGATAGTTGATAGAGAAGACCTTCCGTGGATTGAACATCCTGAAGTTGGAGGGAGATTCTCAGGAGGTACAGAAACAGCACTTACGCCTGCAGCTTTCTTAGGTATAGATGTTGATGAGGTAAGAAAAGGATTTGAGGAAATGTATTCGAAAATGAAAGGGTCTGAAAACTCTGCAAGCCACTTAGCTTCATGTCTTTACCAGGCAGAAGAACAAGGATACAACCAAATACTCAACCCTGTATATTCCACGAGACTGCTAGGTTTTCAACCATTATTCATACAGTTGATGCATGAAACAGTATGCAAAAAAGGCGAAGGAATGACTGTGTACGGCGATCTTGGTCCAGAGTATCAACACCACACAAATCAGAGGCTCTTTGGTGGCAAAGAGGACGTACTACCATTATTCTTCAATGCAGATACCCATGAAAAAAGTAAGGTAAATATACCCGAAAATCTTCAAGATATAGAACTAAGAAATAGGGAACTAGGAGATCTTGACGGTAAAAACCTTTCTGAGTCTCTTGAATCGGAGTACAGAGGTGTTAAAGAGGCACTTGAAAGTGAAGATATGCCTCATATAACCTTAACATTAACAGAACTTGATTACAGGTCTGCTGGAGAATTAATGGCTTTCCTGCAGTATCTAGCAGTTTACTCCGCAAATATTAGAGACGTGAATCCTTTCAATCAGCCAGATGTTGAGAAAAGCAAGGAAATAGGTTTCCAAAAGAGGTTTGAAAAATGAAAATACTATTGCTTTCAAAAGAACTACGTGACGGAGAAGCAGTCTCAGAGTATGTTAAGAACTTGGCAGAGTACTTAGTGTCTGAAAACAATGAGGTTACGATAGTCTCATTTGATGATGGTTCTTACTACAGTATCGATGACAAGGTGAACGTTAACCGTTTCCCTTTGAATTTTGAAGGCGATAATCTTTACAACTGGTCTATGATGATGAACAATGAGATGAAAGGCAGAGTTGTCGAAGAGACTGAAGTGGAAGAATTTGATGTTATTCATGCAAATGATTGGACAACTGTTCCAGGAGCAATATCACTTTCAAAACAATTTGAAACAGCATTCGCCTTGACTCTTCATTCAACTGAAAATGAAAGAGGTTTCGGATCAGAAGAATCTGAGGTCATCTCGGAATTAGAGTGGCAAGGAACTTATGAAGCAGACAAAGTATTGGTAAACAGGGATGAAACAAGGAATTCGGTACTTTTCGACCTAGATACGCCAGAAGAAAAATTGCATATGATAGATCCCATGAAGGAAGGATGGCAACACAGGATTTTAAACACTTACAAAGAGGTAATTACTGATGAAAAGCAGGTGAAAAACTAGACTTTGAAATTGCTTGAATCGGAAAAACATTCTATCGATAAGGTGCGAGATAAATGAGGCCTCTTTTCGTGACTTGGGAATATCCGCCTTACAAAGCAGGTGGTATCGCAGCTCACTGTGAAGACTTAGCAACAACCATGGCAGATCAAGGGCACGAACCAGTAGTTCTAACCTATGGGGAAGAGGAAGAAGTAGAATACCGTGACAGTGTTGAAATTCATAGAGTGCCAGCATCCCAGTCCGCCTCAAACACATTATCATGGGCTATGAATCTCGGCCACCAAATGGAAAAGAAAGCGATCGAATTGGCTAAGGAACAGGATTTCGACTTAGTACATGCACATGATTGGATGGCAGTACCAGGTGCAACAGGGATAAAAAATACTCTTAGTCTGCCAATGGTGTTCACAGTACACTCAACTCAGAAAGGCAGGGACGGAATTGACTCAGATTACCAACGCACTATCCACAATCTAGAGTGGTATGGAACATATGAGGCAGAAGAAGTCATTACTGTAGGAAGGGAGTTCTCAGAAGAAGTAAAACACAACTACGAGGTACCAGGAGATAAAGTAAACTATATTCCAAACGGAGTCAACCTGGAAAAGTTCGACAATCACTCAGAAAACTTGAATAAAAGCAAATACGCGCTTGACTGGGAACAAATAGTATTATTCGTGGGTAGAATGTATCCACAGAAAGGACCAGGACACTTGATAGAAGCGATGCCTGAGATAATCGGCAATAATCCTGAAGCAAAATTCGTCATGTGTGGTTCTGGAGCAACAGAACACTACAAAAATATTGCTAAGTCACAGGTTGGAGAAAAAGTACATTTTCCAGGCTATGTTTCAGACCATGAGTTACTTTCTCTGATGAAACGTGCAGAAATGACTGTGGCACCTTCAGTATATGAACCGTTTGGAATAGTTCCTCTAGAGGCTGCGGCATGTGAAACACCAACTGTTGGAAGCTATACAGGAGGAATGAAAGACACAATAATACACGAATACACAGGTCTCCATACATATCCTGCAGATCCGGCTTCAATAGCACATGAGGTTGAGAGGGCTCTGAGCGATCCAGGATGGAGCGACTGGATGGGTGAAAACGCGCGAGAAAGAGTTGAAGACAACTTCAGATGGGAACAAATCAGTGCTTGGACAACAGGAATATACTCTGACGCGTTGAAGTGATATCGATGTTAGGTCAGATTGCAATAATTCTTTTTTCCTATTTGATTTGGGTTCAGTCGACCAGATATGACAAGAAGGAGACAGAGGGCATAATAAGAGAAAGAATGGATGGTAATACCTTTACTTCCAGCGACAAGAGAGTAGCAATAGAAATTTTTGATTGTATTCTTATCGAAAAATCTGATTTATCTATTCAAGGTTTAATTTATAATCTGAAGCGAACTTTTGTTCCCTATGGGAGTTCGGAAGGAAAGATAGTCTTCTATTTAGTTCCTCATGAGGAAATGAATGATTGGAAACTGCCCGAGAAAAGCCAAATAGATACAGAGGATTATTCAGAAAGTTTGGGTCTCAGAACTTATAAAGTGACAGAGGTAGATACTGTAAGAATTGAAATGACCTTACAAAATATTGATGACTTTTCTGAGAACTTTGAAGAGTTCGTTAATTCCCTAACTGAAAGCTTCGCTGAAACAGAGGATATAGGTCCTTGGAAAAGACAGATTTAACTTAAATTCTGTCCAATTTCTTGGCTGCTATCAAAAACATTGAGTGGCTCCACGCCAGTGGTTCAATTCCTTGACGGTCTCGACTGAATTTTTGTTCTGGTATGTATTTTCCGTCTATTCTTTCAATCTGTGCATCGAATACTTGGTGTGCTTCCTCCTTTCTACCTAATTCATGCAATGCAATAGAATACCAGAACGTGAGTAGTGGCCAGGCACCTGCTCCTTTCTTGAGGTGTTCTGTATGGTGTATAATGCCGTCATACATGTCTCCAGGGTATCTCATTACTCCTTCGTCAATCATCAGTTCTTCTTCAATTAATTCGACTGTGTTCCTCAGTTTTTCATCCTCCTGTACAACGTTAAACGGCCACACCAGACCTAGGTTACATGCGTCGACTGTTTCATCTACAACATCACCGAATGTCCTTGGATAGTATCTTTTACCGTGTCTTTCAGAATTGTGGTGTTCAAGTCTTTTCCGCATTTTTTCCGCTGTATTAAACCATTTTTGCTCATCCATTCTATCTGCAGCGATGTAAAGTGCTTCAGAGGATGCTGCTAGTGTATAAGAGAAGTTTTCTTTTAGATCGGGGTGTGCTTCCCTTTCTTCCCAAAGATCATGTGTTTTTTCATGGAAATTATCTTTGTCCCACTGGCTCCACAATCCATCAGCCAGCAAGTGAACTATTTTTTCCTTTCTATCATCAAGTTCCTCATTTGTCTCCAGTATACACCAAAGGAGTGCAGCTGCTTGATCTGGCTGGAACTGATATCCGAAATCAGTATCTCTTGGTCCGTTCGTAGAGTATCGGTGGTATATTATTCCGGAGTCTTCAAATCCTTCTGCTCGATCCATGAGCCAATCATAGAATTTTTCTTCCTCCTCATTTTCTCCTAAGATATCTAGTGCATAGAGTGTGTAGGCGGCGTCTCGAGGCCATACAAAACGGTAGTTCGCTACATCATTTGGATAGTATTCTTTGTCGCTGTTCGCTGCAACTACCGCCCCATTTTCTAGACATACATCTTTCAATACCTCTCTTGAAGATTCCACCAACTCCTCAACACGATCCTCCATGCCTACGTATTCGTTTTCCTGATTAAAATACTCTTCACCAAAACAAGTTCCAAAGCTAAAAACTTGAAACCTTTAGAATCCGTTATTCTTTAACCAGGAAACCATCTCATTAAGCATGTAATCTTTTCCATTTTCTGAAAAAGAGTGTTTCTCACCTTCAATTTTCTCTAACATGACTGAAGTATCTAGAGCTTCTGCTGCTTTGAAGCTGAACTCGGTGTGCACTGTTGTATCATCTGCACCGTGGAAAATTGCTACAGGGACAGCAATCTCATCTGCTATGTCTTCAAAACTATAGCTGTCAAAGTCTTCAAAGAAACTCTCATCTATAGGCTTTCCATCAATATATTCGAATCTCCCTTTATTCTCTACAACTTTTCTAAACTTATCCATGATCTCCTTGTAGGTTACAGGAGCCTTGCCGATTATTGCGTCAGCTTCTAATTCTCTGGAGGCATGGAATGCTACTTTACCGCCAAAGCTAGTTCCGAAAAGAACAGTTTTCTCTGGCTCAAAATGTTCTACCACTGTCTTAAGATCAGCTATTCTTGAAGTGAGGTCTTGGTCAATAAATTCTCCGTCCGACTCTCCATTTCCTCGGAAACTTAACGTGGCTACATTAAACCCTTTTTCCGCTAGTTCAAGGTATTCGGACTGTCGTTCTTTGTTCCCGCCAAAACCGTGGCAGACAAAGACCCAGGTATCTGAATCTACCTCTCTATGAGCTACCTTTACTTTTTCCCCATCTTTGATTTCTATATTAGCATTTTTCATTGCACTCACCAACCCTACTGTAATCTTTTCTTAAAGAACCTAATAATCTCTCTTATCACTATCATCGGGATTAGTATTGTGTAACCAAGGATTTTGAAAGATGATTTAATCCTGTTTCTGCGTTCTTTCTTCCTCTTCTTCGAGTTTTTTCCCAAAAAATATCCTAGCAGAAATTTTCCTGACATGAGTCACTTCACTATGTCCATTTTAAAAAATATAACTTTTGATTACGCCCTCAGTCTTCTTTCTACTTGTTGCTGGAAATCCATCAAGTGCTCTGTGATAACTGCGAATCCTTCGTGTGGGTGGTCAAAGTAGGAAAAGTAATTATGTACATTACCGTCGTTGTAAGTCTTTGTGGCAATGTGGTGTAGGTGGTCTGAGGTCAGCATTTTTCTCCAAACTTCTGTAACTTTTTCATCATCGATTTGCTTGACTTTTTGCTCTATTTCCTGTAGTTTCTTGAACAGCATTTTCTGCATAGGGTTTCCTAGCCATGCAGATGCATCCATTTCTTGGTCTGCCCAAGAAACAGTGTTGTATTCGAAGGCGTCAAAGTTACCTACTGGATCGTTCTGAGCTACTTCTCTAACTTTTGAAAACTTTAGATTATCGTGTTTCAATACTTGGTGTGGAAGATCTTCCAAGAACCAGAGGATTCCTGTTCCTTCCCAGTGATGTTCTCCGAAGGTTTCGTAGTCCATGAAAAGGTTTAATGCTTGTCCCTCCGATGCAGCCAGCCATGAAGCATATTTCTCAGCGGTTAAAGGATGTTCATTCCACCATTCAGCTGAGAAACGGTATCCTACGTCATCTGTTAACTTTCTGTTTCTTAACATGATATTGTTGCCGTTCTCAGTGACGAAATCTGGCTGTGTGTATGAATAGTTAGCTGAACGCCAGCCAAGTACTCGAGGAACTCCTTCTGTGAATATGCCTTCGTATCCTTCTTCTGAGGCAATCTTTCCTATCTCATTATGGTAAATGAGTTCTGTATTGGTCATGACCTGCGGTTTTGTGCCGAAAGTATCTTCAATTATTGATCTATGCTTGTTTAACTGCCATCTGAATTCTTCCTTGTCATGGAAAAGACCTGCAAGACTGTGGTAGTGAGCCTGTCCGATAAAATCGATACTTGAATCAGGGAAACGATTCAACATGTCAATAAGTTCCGGATGGTACTTTTTTGCCTGCTCAATCCAAGAACTAGATATTGAGAAGTTTACCTTAAACTGTCTTTCACGTCCCTCAAACTTTTTTGCAGCTCTCAACAATCTTTCAGTTGCTGGGAAATAACAGTTTTCGGCAACGTCTTTGAAGAAATGCTCGTTCATTTCATCATCAAAGTAACGCCCGTACAATGTAGAGGAATCTTCATTTACTCCATCAGTTCTCAGCCTATGTGGTTGATGAACTTCAAAACTCAATGATACGGGCAGCATGAATTAACAAGTGATATCCTGATTTATAATCAGAAGTGTTGCCACTTAAACGGGAAAATAGCATATTCTAGACAAGATTAAAAACACGTCCAAACCCATCGTTTAACATGGACTACAAAATCAGAGATGAAGATGGGGAATATCTAATCGAACTTGAGACAGAGGAAAAAGCGGCTGTTGTAATCCAATCAGAATCAGGAGAAAGAATATATCTTCCAGGTGAAAAAAACTCAAATTCAACGTATTATGTAGATGATACAGAATATCTAGAATCTTCAGACAAAGGCTGGATAATAAAACACCCTGAAGAACCCACAAAAGTCGAAGCCATCACATAAAGCCCTTATAGACTTCTAAAATTTCTTTACTCATATCTCTCCATGTTCTCTCATCTTCTATTTCAATCCTGCCTTTGTTGAGCCCTTTCTTAATTCCTTCTTTAATAGAGTCTGAGTCGGGCTTAATTTCAATTATCTGCTCGCTTGAAAGTATTTCTTCAACGCCATTGCTTGTAGCTGCAACAGGGGTTCCTGCTCCAAGTGCTTCAGTAATGGTAAGACCGAATGGTTCGCTTATGGAAGGCGATACAAAAAGATCTGAGGCTTCATAGAAATCACCAAGCTCTCTATCAGGTATGAAACCAACAAAATGAACATTCCTAGATATATTAAGTAAATCTACAAAATCCTCAAGAGACTCAGTAAGGTAGCCTTCACCGCCTATAACCAGTTCAGCATCATTTCCTGAATCTAAATACTTTTTAAACCCATAAATTAAGTGCTCAACACCTTTTTGTTCTGCATGCCTTCCAACAAAAAATACCATGTTTTCTTCAATCTCAAGATCTTTCCCTACCTTTTTTCCAGAAGTTTCTACCTTAGAAAATCCATTATGAATAACCAAAGGTTCTCTACCATATTCTCTGTTTATTTTATCGCCTAGCCTCTGGCTTACAGTAAGTAATTTGTCGGGTTCTTCTACAGCAAGCTTTTCCAAGTCTTCCATGCCTCCGCTTTTCCTTGAACGATCAGAGGAAACTGAGTGAATTGTGGAAACCCATTTAACACCAGAGTATTTCTTGGCTTTAAAACCTGCTTCAGCCCCAAACCAATCGTGAGTATGAATTATATCGTATTCATTGGCTAAAGAAGCCACTTTAGAACTCATTTTCCTAGCCTTCCAACCCATGTTACCCTCACCAGTCTCTATAGGAATTATATTTTCTTTTTTCGGGGCTTTCTCCTTAGGCAGGGCAAGATCCACCTCTATGTTTTTCTTCTGAAGCTCTTCGAAAAGATGTTTAACATGAACATCAAGCCCTCCATCAATATTCGGAGGATATCCCCAGCCCAGCATCAAGATTTTCTTATTCATAATCTAGTATTCTGGTGCTAGGTTTATGATTCTGAAATTGGCATCTCTTCTTCAAAGAATTCTACAGCATAATTTGCAATTTCATCTAATTTGATGTCATAACTGTGTGTAAGCCCGTCTATTTCTCTTATATCAGCGTTTTCAAGTTTCTGGACTGCTCTTCTGGATGCCTGGATTGGAACTACTTCGTCTTCTGTACCATGGATAATTCTGACAGGACAGCCAACATCTGAGAGAAGTTTATCTTGATCCAAGTTTTCTTTTTGTTTTATTATTTCTTCATCTATTACATAGGTGTCTCTGACTCCTTTTTCTCTTCTTTTGGTCCAATAGCCATTTTCTTCAAGCTCTTTTTGTTGTTTATCTGTCAGTCTATCATTAGCGTAATCTGCTAGACTATCAGTTACCGGCGAAGTCAGAAACATGGCTTCGATATTATCTGAGTTTCTGAGACACACTAAACCTCCCTGACTGTGCCCGTAAAGACCCACTCTGTCAACATTTCTAGACTCTAAGTATTCTTTAGCAACACCTAAATCATGAACTTGTCTATCGATTCTAAGCGGCTCGTCACTGCTTTCCCCGCTTCCGGCGAAATCAAACGCTAGAACGTTATATCCTGCCTTATTTAATTCCTCAGCTATATGATCGAAATAACCCCATTCACTCTTATCACCTGTATAACCATGAGCCATTACTATCCCAGCATTTGACTCTGCTTCCCAGTAATTGCCTACAATTTCGAGGTCTTCACCAGAATCCCTAGGCGTTTTGAATTCAATTTTTTCGTCTCTCATGATGAAATTGTGGAAAGTAAAATGTAAGAAGTTGGTGCCTATTTACTGCTTTTCGAGGTTTTTCTTCGCCTCTATGTACCAGGGCTTGGCTATTTCTTTCGCTTCTTCTGATGATATTCGGTTGTACATCCAGTCGAATTTTTCTTCAATGTCTTTCTTTCTAAATTTGTTTCCTGAGTAATCCAGGAAGTTTTCTACATTGTTTTCAAGAAAGCTAAGACTGTCTGCATCCTTAACTACATCTTGTTCTCTGTTTCCTCCGAATTCATCTCTTGATATCAGTTTTCCTACCTTTTTGATTAAGTTATTTGGTGCTTCCTTTTCTTCTAGGAAATTTTTAACAATCTCTGCGCCTCGCTCCTGATGTTCCCTAAGCTTTACCCTGTCTGTAAAATCTTTCTTCTTGACTTCAGAGGTTTCATCTGGGTCGCTGTTTTTCCATCTTTTGGCGTGATCTGCATCATGAGAATATGCAGCTATCAAAATTGCTTCTGATGGGTCTTCTTCCAGCTTTTTAACCCAGTAAACAGTTCTCTCTAGGTGCTTAAGATGACCTGGTCTTCCTGCTTCTTCGAACTCTTTATCTATGAACTTTTTAACTTCCTCATAGTAGTTCGTGTTCATAAAACACTCTTACTCAATGTTCATGGCTTCATTTGTTTTCTCTATCGAAGTTTCCTTGTCTTCCATGTCGAACATTGCCCGGATTGCGTCTACATTGTCGGGAACTACGATGCTCTCTTGGTGTACCATATGTAGCCAGCGTAGTTTGCCGTTTTCAACCATAACTGTTTCTTTCCAACCCCCTGCCTCTGGCATGTCGCTCCTCGGTCTTTCTAGGTCCCTCATTTGTTCGTGGACTCTGCCTGTGGAGTCATAG
>Ga0102936_1000836_pt1 | contig 12356 bp, 14 predicted proteins | sample SalPon2_A_H2O_MG_FD_78502 | JGI IMG/M metagenome (GOLD analysis project Ga0102936, IMG submission 78502) | Salt pond water microbial communities from South San Francisco under conditions of wetland restoration - Salt Pond MetaG R2_A_H2O_MG | ecosystem: Environmental > Aquatic > Non-marine Saline...
GGGTAAATCATGGCACGAAGCTTCTACTCCCACATCCGGGACGCATGGCAGAACCCCGACGACGGGGCTCTCGCCGAACTGCAGTGGCAACGAAAACAGGAGTGGCGCGAGCAGGGCGCCATCGAGCGAATCGAGCGGCCGACCCGCCTCGACAAGGCGCGTAACCTCGGCTACAAGGCCAAACAGGGCATCGTCGTCGTGCGGACCTCGGTCCGCAAGGGCGGCGCCCGCAAACGCCGATTCAAGGCCGGTCGCCGCTCGAAGCGCCAGGGCGTCAACCGCCTCGGTCGCCGCAAGAGCATCCAGCGCATCGCGGAAGAGCGCACGTCGCGCAAGTACCCCAACCTCCGCGTACTCAACTCCTACTGGGTGGGCGAGGACGGCTCGCAGAAGTGGCACGAAGTGATCCTCGTCGACCCCGAACATCCCGCCATTCGGAACGACGACGACCTGAACTGGATCTGCGACGACAGTCACCGCGGCCGGGCGTTCCGCGGCAAGACCAGCGCCGGCAAGAAAGGCCGCGGCCAGCGCAACCGCGGGAAGGGGACGGAACACACCCGACCCAGCATCGGCGGCGACCGGCGTCGCGGCAAGTAGAGCGGCTCTCGCTGATTTTTCGCATTCAGTATCGCTCTAGCGACAGCGACCCCGCGCGCCCCGATAAACTTCATGTCGCGATACAGAATGCCGGGGGTGTGATCGTTGCCGGGATACGGACAACGAACGAGCACCGTGAGACATGCGGATAGTTATTTCAGTGCGGAAACAACTACGGGTATGTCTCGTTACGAGGTGTCGTTCGACATAGACTCGAAGACCGATTCGTACGCCGCTCGACGCATTCTAGAACGGGTATACGACACGATTCGAGAAGAATCACAGAACGTTCGAGAAGGGACGGACAATGCCGATGAACTCCTGCGAGAGTTCCAGACGCTTCGAGACGCAGCGAAACGGCCCACGCCGGGACGATTGACCATCACCTACGAACAGTACGACGGCGGATTCGAAGACTGATATCGTGGACTTTTCGTTGGGGGCGACCCGGCTGTCCGAGTTCCGGACGCGGGCTACGTTCTTCGGGCCTCCGCGTGCCCGTGTTGCCCGACCAGTGCGCCTACCACCACCGACTGAACGTGTCATACGAACGTTCATTGGCCTGCCCGTCGTTCTAGGGACATGGCCGAGTTTCCAGACGAACGACAGCTCATCCTCCAAGCGCGCTCTCAATTGGATCAGTGGACGAAGCGTGCCCGGACCGAGGCGTACGCGGAGTTGTTCGAAGGTGACGACCCCATCCTCTCTCCCGACGAAATCCAACTTCTCGATGCACTCGATTCGGAACTGGAGCGACAGGGCGGCGACGGTGTCTGGGGGACCGATCAGTACGGCATCCACACGGCGGGAACCTCGAGTTCGGATACCTCACTCGGCGTCGTCTGTGTCTACCATCCACAGATCACCACGGATTCCGTCCTCCGTGGTGGCGACGATCTCGACGACGAGACCGAAGAGCGACTCAACGCGGCACTCTGGCAATACAGCGCACGCGTCGCGACACTCATCGAAGCCGAACTCGACGAGTACATCGGGCAAACCTAAGGGGAAGTCCTACCTGACCGTCGGGAGATCGGACGCCGACACGGACTTCGACGGTGAGCATCCCTCCGACGGCGTGGCGGCTGTCACACGCTCGCGACGGATTCGTTCATGAACGCGAACGCCATCCGCTTTGCCGTTTCGAGGTCGGCGGTGGTTCCGATATCTCCATCCCATCCCGAGTGATGCACGATGTATTTCCAGACGTTCTCCCCGTCGATGACCTCGTTGATGTACACTGCGCCTCTGGTGTGTTCCTGTCGGTAGAGAACCGTGGTGTACTCCCGGCCCATGAGTTCGTCGTGTGTCGTCCGCTCGGATTCCAACACCCATCCTGCCGGGAGGGTTCGTTCGGAAGTCATGCTGGATCGGTGGCCTCCTCATCGGCGTGGTCGGCACCCTCGGGTGCCCCCTCCTTGACCGCCTTGGCCTGTTGCTCTAGCTCTTCGATATCCATCTCCGCAGCTTGATCGATTTCGCCAAGAATCTCTCTGATGTCGTCGAGTCCGACGAGTTCGCGTGTCTCGGCGTCGAACTGAAGGCTATCTAGTTGCTGTCCGTCGGCCGCGACGTCGCTCCCCGTGAGGTGCTTGCCGTAGCGGCCCACCAGCGAGGTGAGCTCCTGCGGGAGGACGAACGTCGTCGACTCCCCCTGCCCGATACGTTCGAGCGTGTCCATCCCTTTATCGATGATCGCACGTTCGCCCATCGACTCCGCGGACTTCGCGCGGAGGACGGTCGAGATGGCGTCACCCTGTGCTTCGAGAATCTGGCTCTGCTTTTCGCCTTGCGCTCTGATGATGTTCGACTGCTTGTCCCCTTCGGCTTTCTCGACTGCACTCCGGCGTTCACCCTGTGCTTCGAGAATCGTCGCCCGGCGCCTCCGCTCCGCACCGGTTTGCTGTTCCATCGCGTTCTGAACCTCCGGACTGGGATTGACCTCCCGGACTTCGACTGATTCGACGCGAATCCCCCATTCGTCGGTGGGTTCGTCCAGTTCCTTGCGAATGCGAGCGTTGATCTCCTGGCGTTTGTTCAGCGTGTCGTCGAGTTCCATATCACCGATGACCGCCCGGAGCGTGGTCTGAGCGAGGTTCGAAACCGCCGTCTTGTAGTTTTCGACCTCCAGAAACGCCTTCTTCGCATCCATCACACGGAGGTAGACGACGGCGTCCGCCGTCACGGGGGAGTTGTCCCGTGTAATCGCCTCCTGGCGGGGTACGTCCATCGTCTGCGTACGCATATCGAACGTGTACGTGCGCGAAACGAACGGCGGAACGAAATTGATGCCCGGTTCGAGCAACCCGCGATACTCGCCGAACACGGTGAGCGCCTGTTTATCGTAGGCATCGACGAACCGAACCATCTGCCAGACGGTTACCACCGCCAGCACCAGTACGAACAGGCCAACTATCGTGAACCCGAGAGCGGAAACCTGCAGCGGGACGAGATCATACATGTGGTATATGTTCGTTCCACGACTACATCAAGGGACGATATTTTCACACGCTGCGGATTTTTGATTACACAAGTCACACGGCGGGCGTGGACGTCCTCTCACCCACCGAGCCACCAGCCGTAGAGTCGCTCCTGTTCCGCAGTGTCGGGATGCTTCTTCGACTGACCGTAGGTTTTCCCCTTGAGGAGCTGTCGTTCGACCGCATTGGCGGCGAGTCGAAGGGCGTGGGAGGCACCGTACCCCTCCCCGTCGGCAGTGAAGTAGCCGCGGTCAGTGACCAGTCGAATCCGTGCTAGTACCAGCGGTACGCCCCGACTCTGTTCCTTGTGCTCCTGCAGTTGGATGCTGGCCGTGATCACGCTCATCTCACCGTACTTCGAGGTCATGCCCTCAATCAGCGCGGCGACGTCGTCGTAGTCCATCCCCTCCAGTAGGTCGAGCCCGAACACCTGTACGGCGTTCCGATCGTCGCGCTCCCAGGTCAGCGCCTCGATGACGTCCGTTTTCGTGATGATACCGACCGGCTCGTCGGTGCCGTCGGCCGTGACGACGAGCGAGGAAATCTCTCGCTCGAACATCGTCCCGACGACTTCGTCGAGCGGTGCGCTCCGCTCGACCGTCGCGACTGCGTCGGACATCAGGTTCCGTACCGGAAGATCGAGCAGCCGGTCGGCGTCGCCCTCTCGTGCGCCGAACCCACCACGGTTCTGCCCCCCGCCGCCGCGGTCACCGAGGTTACTCGACGACCCACCCTGGCTCTTGCTGCCGCCTCGCGTCGTGAAATCGATGACGTCGTACAGGCTCAGCATCCCCGTGAGGTCGTCCCCGTCGACGACCGGAAGGTGAGCGATGCCGGCTTCTCGAAGCAGATTGAGCGCTTTTCCGATCGTGGTCTCGAAGGTCACACTGATCAACTCCGCCGTGTAGGCGTCCTCGACAGTCACCGCGTCGAGAAACGGCCGCACAGCGTCGAGGACGGCGTCGCCGGTCACCACACCGACGACACGGTCGTCATCGAGCACGGGGAGCGTTTTCGCGTCGCTCCCGATCATGAGCCGCGCGACTTCGCGGACGTCCTCGGTGTGTTCGACAGTCGGGACGTGCTGTACTTGTGAGCCGACCTTCGCGGACGGCTGGTTGGACGAGGACGCCAACTGTCGCCGACTCACGATACCGCGATACTCGTCGCCATCCGTTACGACGACGGCATCGAGTTCCTGGTTCTCGAACGCCCCGGCGACCTTCGAGAGTGGCGTGCCGATGTCGAACTCGGTGAACTTCGGGGAGAGGATCTCGGATATATCCATGTGTGACCTTGTGCTAGGAGGGGCGTGGGACGGTTATGCTTGTTCCACCCTCTATTTTGGACGGAACGGGATGCTGCGTACTGAGCGGAGTCTAAACCGCGTTTCCGAGACGGACGCTCCGTGCATCGAGAATCCTGCCGGAGATGCCGGCGAGACACGGATCACGCGGCCGGCGACGCTCGCACTTCGGCGTTACTGGACGGCGCGGTACTCCCCGTGTTTCATCCCGAGGGCGAACGCGACGACGGCGAAGGCGATCATCGAGGGCAACACCATCATGAAGACGGTTCCGGGCGCCATCACGCTAGTGAGGGCGACAGTGGCGACGGCTGTGATTGCGACCAGTACCCCGGCCGACCGAAGGAAGTCGAACTCCATACCCGACGGTGAGTTTCGGGCAGTGAAAAGGATTTCAGTGATCGAGTCGACTCGTCGGCGTCCGGCCCGTTGTGTCGCAGGCGACACAGGCAAACGATTTGTGCGCGGAGCGTCGTCTTTCCGCCATGCAACGTACGATCACCGTGCCCGTCCGGCGGCCCACGTCGCCGGAGGGGGTGTAGCGTGTCGGCGTCCGATCTCCCCCCCGTCTACGGCGGCCGGGAGCTTCACGTCCACCTCGACGAGGGCGACGACGCCATCGAGACCATAGACCCCGAGGACGCTCGACGGTTCCTCGGCGGCAACGGGTTCGCGGCGAAGGCAGTCCACGATCACGTCCCCGCCGACGCCGACCCGTTCGACCCCGAAAACGTCGCGGCCTTCACCGTCGGCCCGATGAACGGCACGCCGTTCCAGTCGACGAGCCGGGGCGTCGTCGGCTTCGTCAGCCCGCAGACGAACGGCTTCTTCGACAGCACGTTCGGCGGCACCTTCCCCCGCGCCCAGAAGACGACGGGCTTCGAGAGCATCGTGCTTCACGGCGCCGCCGACGAACTCTCGTACGTCCACGTCGACAGCGAGGGTGCCGACGTCGTCCCGGCACCCGACTTGGCCGGTCTGGACACCTACGAAACCTGTGCCGAAGTCGAGGCGTTGGCGAGCGAACACGCCGATGGCGACGTACACGTCATCGCCGCCGGTCCCGCCGGCGAGAATCTCGTGCGCTTTGCCTGCCTGCTCCACGACTCCGAGATGCGCGAGGGGGTCGCGGGCCGCGGCGGCGCGGGCGCCGTCCTCGGGTCGAAAAACGTCAAAGCCGTCGTGATCGAGGAAGGCGACTTCCGGGCCGAACCGGCCGCCGACGGCGACTTGCGTGAACTTGTCGGCAGTCGGATGGGGCCGCTGATGAAGGAGACGGAGATGCTCCAAGACTACGGCACCGCCGGTCTCGTCAACCCGATCAACGAGATGGGGAAACTCGGGCGCCAGAACAACCGGGTCGAACACTCGCCCCGCGAGGAGGCCGAGGCGATCAGCGGCGAACTGATCCGCGAGGAGTACGTCACCGAGGACACGACGTGTGCGAACTGCGCCGTCGCCTGCGGGAAACACGTCACCGTCGAGAGCGAGGGCGTCGTCGACGCCAAGATTCCGGAGTTCGAGAGCCTGTTCGGCACGGCGACGATGACCGACACCTTCGACATCGAGCGGGTGATCAAGGCCAACGACCTCTGTGACCGCCTCGGCATGGACACCATCTCGTGGGGCGTTAGCGTCGCCTTCGCCCGCGAATGTTACGACGAGGGGCTGTTGACCGACGACGACTCGCCACATCTCGCCTTCGGCGACGCGGACGGCCTCGTGGAACTCGCGCGGCGAACGGCGCGTCGGGAGGGGTTCGGCGACCGTCTCGCGGAGGGATCGTTCCGCCTCGCGGCCGACCTCGACGACGAGGCCGAGCGCTACCTCCACGGGGTGAAGGGGCTTGAGTTCGCCGCTCACTCGCCACGGGGGCTGAAAGGCATGAGCATCGGCTACGCCACCTCGACCCGCGGCGGCTCTCACCACGACACCCGGCCGACGCCCCAGTACGACGGCGAACACGCCGAGACGACCGAGGGCACGCCGGCGTTCGCCGCCCGTACCCAGCATTTCACCGCCCTCGGCGACTCCCTCACCCAGTGTCGGTTCGTGAGCGAGGGTGGCTACGACAAACGCGTCACTCACCGCTACCGCGACGCCATCAACGCGGCGACGGGCTGGGAGCTCTCGACCGACGAGGTGGAGCGGATCGGCGAGCGGATCTACAACCTCGAACGCCTGATCAACGTCGAACGCGGCGTCGCGCGCCGGGAGACGGACACGCTCTCCCATCGCGTGATGCACGAACCTATCCCCGACGGCCCGGCCGAAGGGATGTACTGCCCCCCGGAGGAACTCGCCGCGATGCTCGACGAGTACTACGAGTTCCGCGGCTGGGACGACGACGGGATTCCGACCACCGAACGCCTCGACGCCCTCGACATGGCGGAGCTGGCCGACTGATCGGCCGGGGATATACGTCCGCCGCTCCGAAACACCCGCCGTGTCCGCCCTCCGCTCGGCCGTCCACGCCACGCTGAACAGCTCCCGCCTCCTCGCCCTCGCCAGCGGCGTCGCCCTCGGCGAGATGGCGAGTCGCATCGCCCTCGGACTCCTCGGCCCGCCCGTTCTCGCCGTCCTCTGGCCGCCCGTCGTCGCCGTCGTCGGATTCGGGCTGGCGGCCCCGACGGTTCGGGCGGCGCTCCCCGATGACGCCCGCCCCGACGACGGCGACGGCCCGTCCGCCGTCGCGTTGGCTTCCGCCGCGGTCCTCGGTCACGCCGCCGCCCTCCTCCTCGGCACGGCGGGCTTTCTCCTCCTCGATACGCCGATCCGTGCCGCCCTGTACGCGCTCGGTCACGGCGACGCGCTCGGTATCCCGGTACAGATCGGCGGTGCGGCCTTCGGCGTCGTCGTCGGGACGCTCCTCGCGTGGACCCTCCCTGGCATCGCGGTCGGCCGCCTCGTCGCCGGTGCAACCTCGCAGCGAGCGACCCGGACGGCGCTGCTCGCCCCGGCTCGATCACCCCGCGCCGTCGCCGGGGCGCTCGGCGTCCACGCCGCGATTGCCCTCCTGCTCACCCTCTCGCTCGCCGCGGGAGTCGGGGCCGGCCAGCTTCGACGGTCCGCCGTCGTCGCCGCGGGGGTCGGCGGCGGTCTCGCCCTCCCGGTCCTGATACTCGCACCCGCCGTTCTCGCCGCCCGCTACCGGGCGTGGGCGGCGCCAGTGCGGGCGGTTGGCCCGGGTCGTCGGCGCCTCGCGCTCGCGGCCCTCCTTCTCTCCGGCCTCGTCGTCGGCGCTGCCGGGGTCCGAACGGCGGAGCTGCGGCCCGGGGTCGCCCCCGCGCCCGACGCCCTCCCCGCGGACCCCGACGAGGCGTACGCGACGGCGCTCACGAACACCTTCCGGGCCGACCACCGGTACCGGATCACGATCCTCGACGGCGACGACCCGGACGGGGAGCCGTTCGTGGTCGACCGACTCCTCGACCGGGCGGATCGGCAGTACCGACAGCGGTCCCTCGGGGAGGCGCGAGGGCCGTCGGTTTACGCCAGTGCCGGAACCGGAGCGCCGCCGATCCGCGGGCTCGACCCCGTGGCGCTCGGGGAGCGATCCGTCGGTGACGACCGGACGGTTCGAGCCTCGCCGGACTACCTACTGTACACCGACGGCTACGACTGGGACGACGGCGGGTTCCAGCCGCCGAGACCCGTCGACGGCTGGCGCATCGTCGACCGGAGCGAGAATCGACTCGTCCTCGAACTCGCGGGGGCACGGCCGACCTTCGAGGCGGTCCAGAGCGTTACACCCGACCGGATCACGAACGTGAGCGCCGCGCGGATTCGAGCCGTGATCGACCGCGAGGGCCGGACGCTCGACCGAATCGAGGTTCGGTTCGCCGCGACGGTCACGGCCGGCGAGACGACCGACCGGATCGAGCTTCGCGTCGACCACGAGTTCGCCGTCGGAATCGACGTGGAGCGGCCGGCCGCGCTCGGGCCACCGGGGCCGGGCGAACTCGTCTGGAAGCTGCTCGTCTACTGACTCGGCTCCGCCTCCCGGTAGCCGGCGACGAACCACGCGCCCAGCGCGACGACGGCGGCGACGATAACGAACACCCAGAACGCCGCCCACGCGCCGACCCCGGCGCTGTCGAACCGGAGGGCGACGCCGACGCCCGCGGCGCCGGCGGCGACGAAGGGAGTCAGGAAGGGCAGGTCGGTCCACGACCCGCCGGCGTTCCGGTACTCGACCGCGTACCCCCAGACGTTGCCGACGGTGAACTGGAAGAGCACGAGGCTGAGGAGGCCGGCGAGGACGGCGCGGAGGACCGCACCGCCGGTCGGTGCGTCGGCGCGCAGGAGGGAGACGGCCGTGCCGACGAGGAAGACGGCGAGCATCAGGGCGTGCCAGGGACGGAGGCGGTGACGGAGGGCCATGCCGGCGCCTCGGTCGCCGGGCGGAAGAGCGTAGCGACGCCGCCCGCGTCGACCGAGTCTCGTCAGTAGCTAGCGTGATTCTCGGGACTGGGACTCTCCGCGCGTCTCGGCGGCGTTTCCACTCGGAAGCTCGCTTTCGCCCGGACTGAACGCCCTCCTCCGATCCGCGAGTGTTCGTACGCCCCAGTCGATTCGACCTGCACGAGCAGATCGACCGCTCGATCCCGTGACACCTGCGCTCTGGACGGTGACGGGAATCGTCCGACAGCCGTCTCTACAGTGTCGCGGAGGTCGGCACTCGCCGTGGCTCACAGTGATCGTTGTGAGTCAGTACCGGTGTTGCCGCCCCGTCGGGGCAACACACCGGTACACGGTCACAACTACTATCAGGCGTCGCGAGGTGGTTTCCGGGCCTCGATGGTTGCAGCCACGAGGTAGTCACCGAGATTTCGGTTGGCGTCCCAGTCACTGATGAACTCGGTGCTCTCGTCTTTGGGGGCTATCTCGATCGTCTCGAAGCCGGCTCCGTCGAGGATCGCTTCGAGGGTGTCGACGGTCGAGGCACCGGCGACGCAGCCAGTCAGCGAGTCCGGATCCATCTCGATGTCGTCCGGGAACGGCGCGGTTTGGACGACATCCGAAATGGCGACGCGGCCGCCGGGCTTGAGGACCCGATAGGCCTCGTCGAACACGCGCTGTTTTTCGGGGGCGAGATTGACGACGCAGTTCGAGATGACGACGTCGACGGTCGCGTCGGCGACGGGGAGGTGACTGATCTCGCCGAGGCGGAACTCGACGTTGTCGGCGTCGTTTTTGGCCACGTTCTCCCTCGCTTTCGAGACCATCTCCGGCGTCATGTCGACACCGATGACGTCGCCGTCCGGACCGACCTCCTGTGCGGCGAGGAAGCAGTCGAAGCCCGCACCGGAGCCGAGGTCGAGTACCGTCTCGCCGGGCGTCATCTCGGCGAACGCCTTCGGGTTCCCACACCCGAGGCCGAGGTCCGCACCGTCGGCGACCGACGCGACATCGTCCGCGTCGTAGCCGAGGCGTTCGCTCCCGGTCGCGTCCGTATCGCCGTCACAGCACCCACCGCCGTCGGTGACATCGATGCCGACGTCGCTACAGCAGTCTTGACCGTCCGAAGCGATAGCCCCATAGCGTTCGCGCACCAGCTCGCGGGTCTCCTCCGGGTCGCGGTCGCCGGTCGTCGTCTCAGTGTCGTTACTCATGGGTGCCTCGCAGGTCGTCGAGCGTTTCGAGGAGAGCCGAGGTCGTTTCGGTCGCCTCGTAGTACCGCCAAGACCCCTCCTTGCGGCGCGTGACCAGTTGTGCGGTGTACAAGCGAGAGAGCGCTTGACTGACCGCACTCTGACTGACGCCGACGGCGGCTTCGAGATCACAGACGCAGACGCCGTCGTCGGCGTTCGCGATTCGGCGAAGCAGTTCGTATCGCGTGTCGTTCCCCATCGCGGTCAGAACCTGGAGATCCGTCGCCATCGCATCCGGGTCAACATCACCGGACGGTGCACAGCAGGGATCGGGCCCGCCCGCGGTTCGGTCAGTGATCGCCTCTTCGGTCATATCATCGCTAGCTTATACAAGCAAACAGTAATATGTTTTCCTCGACGGGACCCGGTTCGGACACCCGTTGCCGTCCCACCACCCCGAGTCGACCCCCGGATCAGCGTTTCGGAGGAGCTTTTCCATGGACCCGAACCTCCGATTTCGCGGGAGGTGGTGGTCGAGGTAGCCGACCGAACGGTCGTCACTCGAGGGACTTCGACCACCGTCTGCCGCAAGGCGACCGGTCTCGTCTTCCCCTGGCCCGACGAGTTCACTAGCTCTCGCTCATTTCATTAGTTCTTAACGTTTCTTAATTCAGAGGTTCACTCCGCCCCTAACATTCGGTACACGGAATGTAGCGACCACCAGATTTACAGAGTGGGTTTGACACGAGAAGTGATTCACATGTTCCCGGCATTTAATACCAACTAATCGGAATATCCTGTATGCAGCGAATCGTAAATAAGTATATCGAGAACCCAAGAAGTGAGACGGAGGTACGTTGGCTATTCTACCGGATTGGAGCTGTGTTTACCGGTCTGTGGATTCTGGTCGTGTTCTTCGCCCAAGTTGCTTTATTTCTGATGGCTGGTGAAAGTGGGGTTGTCGAGGCGGGACTACCTGGCCCCATAGAATTGCCTGTTGGGGCGGTTATCGTGGCCCTCGTCTGTATTCCGAACGCTGGCCTCGTCAGTGGTTGGCTCTGGAGCCGGTTAGCTAGATGGTGGGCACCGCTGACGGCGAGACGTGGGACAATTCTAGGTGGGATTATCGGAATCGTAACGTACGTGACTGCAACAGTCCCGTTTGCTACGATCTTCGCTCTGTGGGATCACGGATGGAGGGGATTCGGGCTTGGGGCACTCATACGGGGGGACTTTGGGGTCGTTCTCTCTACCTTTCTCAACGATCTGATTGAAGCACTGCTGCGATTCCCCGGCTTCGTATTTATCGGTTCAATCGTCATGGTAATCATCACCCTCGGTATCCCACTCTTTCTCAGTACCGCAGTCGGACGCGCACTCGGCACTTCTGCCGAACACGATCGAGCGACGTGAGAGAGCCATTCCAGAATCCATTCATGTGATCGTTCAGTAGCAAATCCGCCCATCGGTTGGATTACGTGGATTCCGAATGAGATTGGTTGCTGTGCGAAGTATCCTGGCGACCGAAAGACTCCGTGAGGGATTGTCTCGGCCTCGTTTACTCTGAGTATCCTGTCACGTCTTCACCGAAGGGGTCCACGTACGGGTCCTGGTCACTACACCGCGCTAACTTCCTCTTTGTATCCTCGTCGTCTAACCATTCGTCAAGGTCGCTGCGACCGTTTTCGACCTGCTGGTGCATGTCCAGCATTGACCGATACGCGTGAGTAACACCCAACCGGTCCAGTTTCTTCACGATGAGTGCACCGCGTTCGCTTAGCCGGTACTGATCACCGACCGACGTTTCTTGTTCGTCGATTTCCGGAGTGACTAAGCCGAGATCGCGTGCTTCTGCTAGGCGATACGTCAGTGTGGAGTCGCTGATATGCAGCATCTCAGCGAGGTCTGTGAACCGCTGCGGGTCGCTATACAATAGGATGAGAACACCGAGAGCGCCGCGAGAGGTACAGTACTCTCTCACCGTATCAGCCATGCACTACCCGCTGTATCAACGCCCACCGTAGTGAAACTTCTGTACGAACAAAGGTTAGCCTCGATTCAAATCTTGCTTTGAATATGAGCACTCATCAGGGCGAACTCGACTCAAGCGGTTGTTGATTTTATACGTATTCTACGTAGTCGTATCCGGAAATTCCGGAACCACCGCCCCCGTGCTTACACTTCGAATCAAAGTACATTCTCCTCAACGCATGACGGCCACCTCGGACACGATACATGCGGTGCTCGGCGCTGTCCGAGAGTCACATCCACAGTGGCCGTACGCAGAGTCTCATGACACGGTAGACGGCGATCCGTGGCCGCTTGCATGGGACGCAGCTGCATTCATCGAAGAATGGTTCGCTCACTCCGACCATA
>Ga0102936_1000837_pt1 | contig 12348 bp, 11 predicted proteins | sample SalPon2_A_H2O_MG_FD_78502 | JGI IMG/M metagenome (GOLD analysis project Ga0102936, IMG submission 78502) | Salt pond water microbial communities from South San Francisco under conditions of wetland restoration - Salt Pond MetaG R2_A_H2O_MG | ecosystem: Environmental > Aquatic > Non-marine Saline...
GTGAGCTCCTGCGGGAGCACGAACGTCGTCGACTCGCCCTTCCCGATCTCCTCGAGCGTCTCCATCCCGCGCTCGATGATGGCGCGCTCGCCCATCGACTCCGCGGAGCGCGCGCGGAGCACGGTCGAGATGGCGTCCCCCTGCGCCTCGATGATCTGGCTCTGCTTTTCCCCCTGCGCGCGGATGATGTTCGACTGCTTGTCCCCTTCCGCCTGCTCGATGGCCGAGCGGCGTTCCCCCTGCGCCTCGAGGATCATCGCGCGGCGGCGGCGCTCGGCGCCGGTCTGCTGCTCCATCGCGCGCTGGACCTCCTGCGAGGGGCTCACCTCGCGGACCTCGACCGCCTCGACGCGGATCCCCCACTCGTCCGTCGGCTCGTCCAGCTCCTCGTTGATGCGGTCGTTGATCAGTTCGCGGCGAGAGAGGGTGTCGTCGAGCTCCATATCGCCGAGGACGGCGCGGAGCGTGGTCTGCGCGAGGTTCGAGACGGCGTTCTTGTAGTCGTCGACCTCGAGGAACGCCTTCTTCGCGTCCATGACCTTGATGTAGACGACCGCGTCCGCCGTCACCGGCGAGTTGTCCCGCGTGATCGCCTCTTGGCGGGGAACGTCGAGCGTCTGCGTCCGCATGTCGAACGGGTACGTGCGCGAGACGAACGGCGGGATGAGGTTGATACCCGGCTCCAACAGCTTTCGGTACTCGCCGAACACCGTGAGCGCCTCCTTCTCGTAGGCGTCGACGATGGCGAACGACTGCCAGAGCGTGACGACGACGAGCAACAGGAAGAGCAACCCGACGCTCACCAGACCGAAGCCGAAACCGAGTTGGAGGGAGATGGGATCCATGGCCGAAGGTAGGGGCAAGCCGTAGTTAATACTTCGCCCGAAACGGCGCGAAACCCGCCGGTAGGCGGCGTCATCATCCGCCGGTAGGCGGCGTCATCGCCCGCCGATCCGGGGTGTCGGGTCGCCCCCGTCCGGGGCGGCGAGTCGCCCCGTCCCGAGGCGACGGATCACTCGCGCTCGCGCTCGAACCGCGCCGCGACCGCGTCGAGCGTCGCCCGCACCTGTCGCTCGTTGAATCGCCTGACGACGGGCTTTCCGAGGGCGGTCAGCGCGTTCTCCGGGAGGTCGTACTCCGCCGCGTACGTCAGCCGCGTCCCGCCGTCCGCGGGCTCGAAGGTCAGGTCGATGCTCCCGGTCAGCCGGCCGCGAAGCTCGAACGTCATCCGCTCGTTCGGTTCGTGGACCGTCTGGACGATGTCGCCGTCGATCCCGAGCCCCGCCATCCGGTAGGTGTACGCCAGTCGCTTCCCGCCGTTCGGGAGCCGCTCGACGTCCCTGACGTCTTCGAGCCGAGGCGTGACCGCGGCGTGGTTGTGGGGGTCGTCGAGGAACGCGAAGACGGCGTCCACGTCCGCGTCGACCTCGACGGAGTCGCGCGCAGCGAACATGTTCGATCGGACGCCTCAGTTCCCCGAGCGCGGGTCGACGTACGCCTCGACCAGTTTCCGCTCGGCCGCTCGGAGGTGCTGGTGGAACGTCTGTCGGGTGATGTCCATCCGCTCGGCGATCTCGGAGCCGTCGACCGGGCGGGGCCACTCGAAGTAGCCGTTCAGCTCGGCCGTCTTCAGCGCCGACCGCTGGCGGTCGGTGAGCCGCTCGTCCACGGCGGACGCGAACTCCGTCAGGCTCCGGTCGCGGCTCTCGCGCTCGACGCGCGAGCGGAGCTCGACGCCGTCGTACTCGGCGCGGAACACGTCGAGCATCCCGCGCACGTCCTGTTCCGGCGGCGCCTCGATAGTGAGGTTCGCGCTCGTGGCGTCGGCGGTCGCCTCGACGACGACGCCGCCGTACTCCGCGAGCCGCGTCAGCGGCGGCGACTCGGTGGCCGTCACGGCGACGGTGACGTCGCCGTTCGTCTCCGAGACCAGCCGGACAGACTCGACGAACGAGAGCTCCTCGACGGCGGTCACGTCCTCCGTGGGGTCCGTCGCCCGGAGGTACAGCTCGCAGGCGTCGTCGTCGAGACGGGTGGTCCCGAGGTGGTCGATCGGCCCCCCGATGGCGTCGGCGACCTGCGAGAGCGAGAACGTGGGGTCGCCGATCGCCACGCAGAGCTCCACCACGCGGTCGGTCGTGAGGATCCGCGTCGTCTCCACCGAGTGCATCCCGTTGGCGATCATCTTCCCGACGGACTCGCACACCTTTCGCTCGCGGCGGTCGAGGGCGTTCCCCTCGCTGCTGTAGATCCCGAGCAGGCCGTACCGGCGGTGGCCGTACGTGATCGGGACGACGAGGAGCCGCGGACCGCCGACCGTGCTCGGCGCGAGCGGGCCGCCGGAGGCGCTGCCGGCCGAGGCCCCCTGGAGCTCTCCGGTCTCGACCGCCTGCGTGACCGCCTCCGGCATCTCTTCGACCGAGAACGAGGTCCCCGCCTCGACCGGGATACCGCTCGCCGCGGTCAGGTCCAGCTGTCCCGTCGCCGAGGATATCTCGCCGATCCAGCCGCCCATGTACCCCGGCTCGCCGGCGATCTCCTCGCAGACCCGCTCGGCGATGGTCTCGCGGTCCCGGCTCTCGACGAGGATCCGGCTGATCTCGCTGAGCAGTCCGTTCACGCGGCCGAGGACGCGGTCGAGCACCTGTCGCTCCGTCGCGAGCTTCTCCGCGCGCTCCTCGGCGAGCTGCTCCGCCCGCTTGCGGTCGGTGACGTCGTTCTGGAACCCGACGTAATGAGCCAGGTCGCCGTCGGCGCCGTACACCGGCGCGACCGTCAGCTCGTTCCAGAACGGCGTCCCGTCCCGTCGGTAGTTCCGGATCTCGACGGTTATCTGCTCTCCGTCGGCGATCGCCGTCGAGAGCCGATCGACCGTCTCGGGGTCCGTTCCGGGCCCCTGCAGGAACCGGGGGTTTCGTCCGAGCGCCTCCTCGACCGGGTACCCCGTGTGGTCCTCCCACGCGTCGTTGACGTACACGAGCGGGTAGTCGGGGAGGTCGGGGTCGCTGAGGCTGACGCCGACCGGCGCTCCGCGCACGGCGCGGCTCACCTCTTCGGCGGTGGGCTCGTGACCGGAGATGTCCTGTTTGTCCCCCGGCTCCCGCCGCGCGGAGGAGACCGTCGAGACGTTGGTCACGAGCCGGTCGACCGACGCGGCCCCGTTCTTGTGGAGGAACTCGTCGACGCCGCTCTCGAACGCGTGCTCCAGGACCTCCTCGTCGTCGACCGCGGAGAAGAGGACGACCGGGACCCGGGCGTCGGACTCCTCGATCGCCTCCGCGAGCGCGAGGCCGTCGTCGCCCGGGAGCGCGTACTCGCTCACGATGCAGTCGTACTCACCCGTGGTCACCTTCGCGATCGCGGACGTGGCGTTGTTGACCAGCGTCACGTCGAACCCGGCGGCGTCGAACGCCGAGAGGATACGATCGCTTCCGTCCTCCGGATGGACCAACAGGGTCCGTGAGCCCGGCATGGGATGTCATTGGATGCCCGGTAGATTAAGGTTTGATACTGGCGGAGCGGGCGCCCCAATTTAAAACACTGTATAGTTTTGCCGTGTGCCCAACGGGTTAGGACCCGTATAGAGAGACATGTCCACGCAAGTCGTGAGCACCGCCCGTCGTCGGCTGTTCGAGGAACCGGAACAGGCCGCTGTCGGCGCGTCGCGCGTCGCGCTGGCGATTCTCACCGTCGCCTTCGCCGGCGTGTACGCGACCGGTACCGAACCGACCCTCCGGACCCAGATGCTCGTGTACCTGGTCGGGATGGTCGCGCTGAACCTCCCGCACGGCGGCTACGAGCACTTCTCGAACCTCCGGCGGCGCGGACTCCCGTTCGGCGCCCGGTACGTGGTGCTGTACCTCTCGTTCGTCGTCGGCTTCGTCGGACTGTTCGTCGTCGCGCCGCTCCCCGCGCTCGCGCTCGCGTTCGGGACGGCGGTGGCGAAGGGCGGACACGGCGGCCTCCACGTGATGGACGCGCTCGTCGGCACCGACCACCTGGCCTCGCGGCCGCAGCGCGCCCTCGCGGCGCTCGTGCGCGGCGGCGCCGTGATGATCGTCCCGGCGGTGGCGTGGACCGAGACGTACTACGGCTTCACCGGCTACATGCTGAACGTGTTCGGCGGTCAGCTCGCGGGCCCGGCGCTGAACGCGCCCGAACTGTTCACCACGGCCCTGGGCGCCGTGTACGGCCTCGGCGTGCTCGTCCACCTCGGCGGCGGGCTCGCGACGGGCGGTGGGATCACGCGGTCGTGGCTGCTCGACGCCTTCGAGACGCTGCTGCTCGTCGCGTACTTCGTCTTCGTCCCCGTGGTGATCGCCATCGGGCTCTACTTCCCGCTGTGGTACTCACTGCGCCAGTCCGCGCGGAGCATGGTCGTCGAGGAGGCGCGGCCGAGCCGGACCGAGGGCGTCTCGGTCGTGATGGCGTGGGGCGTGCTCGTCGTCGGCGCGCTGGTGACCGCGCTGGTCGCGACCTCGCTGTGGACGGTCGCGCCGAACCCGCTCGCCGGCGCCTCGCTGCTGCCCGGCGCGGTCGCGTTCTACACCATCTTCGTCTGCGTCATCGCGCTCCCGCACGTGGTCGTCGGCGAGTGGCTCGACTTCGGGCGCGGGATCTGGTACGTGCCCTGACCCGCCGCCCGCGGTTCGAGCGCTCGGCAGATAACAAACCCTAAAACCCGGCTCGTCGACCGATCCGGTATGCGTTTCCGGTTCGTCGGGCGACTCGGGCTCGCGGACGCCGTGACGGTGGCGAACGCCGCCGTCGGCTTTCTCGCCGCCGTCGCGGCCACCGTCGACGTGGAGCTCGCGGCCCGACTGGTGCTGCTCGCCGCCGTCGCAGACGGGCTCGACGGCGTGGTCGCCCGGCACCGCGGCTCGACCGAAGCCGGGCCGTACCTCGACTCGCTGGCCGACGTGGCCTCCTTCGGCGTCGCGCCCGCGACCATCGTCGCCCTCGTCGTCCTCGACGCGGCGTCGTTCGCGAGCGATCCCGTCTTCGTCGGCGTCGGCGTGGGCGCCGCCGCGCTGTTCGTGGCGACGGCGGTCGCTCGGCTCGGCCTGTACACCGCGTACGACAGCGACGACCGCGAGACCGTCGGCGTCCCGACCACGCTGGCGGCGACGATACTCGCGGCCGCGGTGATAGCCGGCTACACCGACCCCGCCCTGTTGGTCGCGGCGACCGCGGCGTTCGCGGTGCTCATGGGGACGACGATAACCTACCCCGACCTCCACGCGCAGGACGCGCTCGTGATGGGCGTCGTGCAGGCGGCGGTCATCCTCACGCCGGTCGGCCACGCGGCCACCGCGGCGCTCCCGCCGTGGATCGGCGAGGGGTTCGCGTTCGCGCTCCTGTTCCTCTCGTGCGGCTACCTCCTCTTCGGCCCGTGGTTCTACTGGGGAGACGGGATCCGGTCGACGCCCGCCAACGTGGACGAGCGGAGGGCCTGACTCCTCGCGGCGGGCGGACACCGCGGTCGACCCCGCGACGACGCGAACGCGCAGGCTACGAGACGAGTCGGCAGGAAACGAAAGACGGAGTTTTCGGAGACGTAAAGCGCCGGATTACAGCAGGTCGTCGAAGTTCTTGTAGCGCGTGATGTCGACGCCGTCCTCGGTGACGACGGCGACGTTGATCCCGTTGCCGGAGGCGAGGTCGCGCTCGACCGCGGACTGGATCGCCTTCGCGGCGACGGTCTCCGCCTCGTCGAGGGAGAGTTCGTCGTGGTACTCCTGTTCGAGGACACCGAGCGCGTACTGGGAACCGGAGCCGGTGACGGTGTACTCCTCCTCGGTCGTGCCGCCGAGGGCGTCGATGGAGTAGATGTGGGCGCCGTCGTCGTCGACGCCGCCGAGGATCGGCTGGACGATGAAGAACGCGCCCGTCCGGAGCAGGTTCCCGGTGAGCGTCGACAGCGCCTCCATCGACATGTCCTTGCCGCGACGGGTCTCGTAGAGGCTCGTCTCGGCCTTGAGCGTGGAGATGAGGTTCTGTGCGGCGGAGACGGAGCCCGCGATGGTCAGCGCGCCGCGGGGGTGGATCTCCTCGACCTTCTGGACGTCCTTCGAGGAGACCATGCCGCCGAGCGAGGCGCGCATGTCGGTCGCCATCACGACGCCGTCCGGCGTCTGGATGCCGACGGTCGTCGTCCCGGTTTTCATCTCGCCCTCGCCGTCGGCCTGCGCCGCGCGGCGCTCGCTGTGTTCGAACTCGCCGAGCTCGGGTCCGAAGACGGGCTGGTCGCGGCCCAACTCGTCAGCCGGCCCCTCGGAGAGGTCGCCAGTCGGTGTTCGCATTACGCCATCGTTAGCCCGGCGCGCTGATAAAGGCAACCCTTCGAGGACCGCCCGCCGGTTCCGACGGGCCTATTCGTCGCGGCCCGCCGCGCCCCGAGCGTCGCCGTCGAGTCGGGGGATTCTCGCGATCGCGTCGTCGGGGTGCGCGACGCCGACGGCGCCGCGGCTGTGTGCGGGTTCGGACGGACGCGGCGGTCGAGGAGGAGGCCGTCGGCGGGTCGGCTACTCGTCGGCGTGCTCGCACACCTCGGCGGTCGATTCGACGAGGCGGCCGACGGGGACGGTGATACCGAGGCGTTTGCGGGCGAAGACGGCCACCGGGAACAGCGAGATACCGATTGCGACGGTCGCTTGGTGAATCCCGAAGAGGGCCGCCGAGCGGATGCGATCGAACATGGGTCTTCGAGCGACCGGAGCCGCGGGGTATATAAATATCTTCTGGGGTGAGATTTCCGCCGACACCGCTCCGGTCATGCGTTTTCGAATCATAGATTAACGATTATGAAATATTCTCACCGCGCCGTCACGAACGGGATATCCACGGCGGTCAGGACCTCGCTCGTTTCCATAACTTATGCGAATTCACCGCGCCTCGTGCGCCTCGCATCGGGGCGCGTCGAGCGCGCCTCGCGGTCGGCGCGGACTCGGCGCCGACGGAGACCGAACGGGATTTATCCCGAGTGACGCGTACGAAGGGACGTGCAGAACGTTACGGACCGGGTGCGGAACCCCTTCGGAATGGAGCCGGACTGTCGGTCGTTCGTCCCCGGCTACGGCGACGCCAACGCGGAGTTCCACGTCGTCGGCGACCACCCCGGCGTCCACGGCGGCGTCGAGGCCGGGGTCCCGTTCACCGGTGAGTCGTGGTCGGCGGCGTTCCTCTCGGCGCTGACCGAAGCGGGCCTCCTCGCGGGATTCGCCGAGGGCGTCGCGCCGGACGGAGCGACTGAGCGGCCCCCGACCGACGGGGCCGCGGCGAACGGCGGCCGACCGGTCGAGGAGTCGGAGCCGATCGACACCGAGCGCACGTACCTCTCGTACCTCCACATGTGCGTGCCCGACGGCGAGCCGACCGCGGCGTCGTACGACGACATGGAGCGGTTCTTCGACGCCGAGCTCCGAGCGATCGCCGCGCACGTCCTGCTCCCGGTCGGCGCCAAGGCGACCGAGCACGTCCTCGAACAGTACACCGCACGAGCGTGGAAGACCGAGATCGACATGGAGGCGTTACACGCCGAGGAGATCCTCGGCTCCGGGTGGCTCGTCCTCCCGATCAAGGACCCCGCCGAGTGGGAGGCGGGCGACGCCGAGCGCCTCGTCGACGCGCTCCGCGAGCTCCAGTCGACCGACTTCCGCCGCGAGAGCGACCTCGGGCGGTTCATCGCGGGCAGCGACCCGTACCTCGTCCGGTGAGCGGCCGGGAGGGTCGCGCGTCCGGCCGGCCCGCCGACCGCGCGTCGACCGCTGGCCGGATGCTCGTGTGATTTCGCCTCCGCTCCGGCGCGCGGATCCGCACATCGGAATCGAACCCCCGAAGTCGGTGCTTGATCGTCAGCAATAGCCCGGACGCGGCAGTCATATTTGTCACTACTCCCCGTATTTTATACCGGTCCCCGTTATTCGTCTGCTGACGCCCGATCGATCGGGCGTCGGCCGTAGGACTGGTACTCCATACGGCGGCTTGGTCAGCAGCGGCCCTCACGGGCCGTTTTCTCGGACTCACGTCGACACCGGAGCGACCGCGCCGGGGTCAGTCGCCCGCCAGCAGGTCGTCGAGGAACTGCCCGACGTGGTCCGGCATACGCCGCTTGAATCCGGCTCGCCGCGCGAGGCGGTCGAGTTCGCGCGAGACGTACGTCCCGTACTGGACCGCCTTCTTGTCGGCGGTGCGGACCGATTCGGGCACCCTCCCGGCCGCCGCGCGTCGGAGCGCGACCTTTCGCTCCCCGTCGCTCGCGAGCAGCCCGCCCGGGAGCGCGAGCGCGCTCGCGACGACCCGGTCGTCGAGCAGCGGGGCGACCGGCTCGACCCCGGCCGCGCGGAGCGCGAGCACGTCGCGTTCGAGCTGATCGGGGAGGGTCCGAACGGTCTCGGTCCGAGCGCCGCGGACCGTGTCGGCGTCGACGCGGTCGTCGGTCGCCGGGTCGACGACCTTGCTGTAGCCGCCGAACAGCTCGTCCGCGCCCTGTCCGACCGCGAGCCGCTCGCGGCCGTCCGCCGCGGCGGCCTCGGCGGTCAGGTACAGCGGCACGGCGATGGCGAGGTCCATCGGGTTGTGGCGCCCCGTGGCGTCGGCCACCTCGCGGACCGCGCGCAGGAGCTCCTCGTGGGTGACGTCGACGACGCGCAGGTCGCGGTCCATCGCCGCGGCCGCCTCGCGGGCGGCCGCCACGTCGTGACACCCCTCGAAGCCGGCGACGTAGCAGGGCGCGTCGGGAGCGCCGGCGGCGACGAGTCCGGAGTCGACGCCGCCGGAGAACGCGACCGCGAGCCCCTCGGACGCGTCGGCGAGTTCCCCGAGCGCGTCGTCGACCGCGGCGTCGACCGCCGCCTGCGCGGCGGGCGGGTCGGCCGGCGCTCCGTCGGGGAGCGTCCAGACGCGTTCGGCCCCGGCCGCGGACGCGACGCGTCCGGCCGGAAGCGGGGTCGGATCGTCGAGGGCGGCCCGGTCGAAGGCCCACGCGCCCGCCTCGGTCGGGACGCGGTCGGTCGTCGGGTCGGCGGCGTCGCGCTCGACGAACAGCGGCTGGCGACCGAGGACGTCGCGGACGAGGACCGGACCGCCGCGGTCCGGCGGGTCGGCGAGGCGCCCGGCGAAGCCGCGGCCGCCGGGGAGGGGGTCGCCGTCGCGGATGGCGTCGCGGACGCGCTCGGGAGGGACGCCGCGAACGTCGGAAGGAGGTGCGGTCGGCATCGCGGTCAGCGCAGCGCGTCCAGCGCGCGGAGCGCGCGGCGCTTGGCGCCCCCGCCGAACTGGCGGAGCGAGACGCGCCACGGGGTCCGCTTGCCGACGACGCTGGTCCGGCCGTCGCGGATCGCGGCGAGGATCGCGTCCGCCGAGCGCTCGTCGGCGCCGACCTCGGTCACCGCCTGCCCGACCATCTCCGAGATGTGCGCGTCGCTGCCGGCGGTCATCGGCAGCCCGTTCCGGATCGCGAACTTCTCCGCCTGTCGGTTCGACCGGCCGGTGAACAGCCGGGAGTTGTACACTTCGAGGGCGTCGGCGCTCGCGAGCTGCTCGTCGGTGATGTGGGCGGCGACGCCGTGGCGGGACTTCTGGAAGGGGTGGGGAACGACCGCGATCCCGCCCTGGTCGCGGATCCGGTCGAGCGTCTCGTCGAAGGGGAGACCGCTCTCGACGCGCTCGTCGATGCCGAACGCGAGCACGTGGCCGACCGCGCAGGTCACCTCCATGCCGACGATGCCGACGAGCCCGTAGTCGGCGGCCTTCTCGGCCGCCTCGAGGCTGGCGTCGATCTCGTCGTGGTCGGTGACCGCGAGCGCGTCTAACCCGACCGCCGACGCCTGCTCCAAGAGGAGGTCGATCGGGTCGCGCCCGTCGTAGGACAGCGCGGAGTGCGCGTGGAGCTCGACCGATAGCACGCCTCGGCGTTCGGGAGTCGTCTTAAAAAGCGCCCCGGTACGGGGCGACTCGCCCCGACCGCCGTCGACGGCGGCGGAAGCGACGGAAGCGGCGGACGCGCGCTCGCCGACCGCTCAGAACGCGCTCTCGCCGACCGTCTCGCGATAGGTCCCGGTGCCGCGGTGCGCCGCCTCGTCCCACGTCTCGACGGCGACCCGGACCCGGGTGTCCAGCGCGTCGTCGGGCGCGCCCTCGACGCGAAGGACGGAGTCGCCGATGCGCGCGACCGCCTCGCCGCCCGCGTCGCCGGTGACCATCACTTCGATCACGTCGCCGGGCTCGTAGTCGGGCGTCGACCCGCGGAACGACCAGCCGGCGAGGAGCTTCTCGAACCGGCTCATGCGCGCGACACCTCCTCGGAGGTCCGGTCGGGGATGTACTCCCGCCCGAAGCCGGTGATCGCGGCGAGCAGGAAGACGGTCACGAGGAACCAGCCGTGGAACACGTACGGCACGACCTCCACCGGGTTGACGACCATCTCGGGACCGTACTGCTCGCCGAGGCCGTCGGGGCCGACCATCACCTGATAGCCGACGAGCACCCCGCCGGCCCACGGGAAGATGTAGCCGAGCGCCGAGGTGTTGGCGTCCAAGATGTTCGCGCGTCGGTAGCCGTTGATGTTGAACTTCTCACCGATCCGCGCGATGTACGGGGCGATCGCGATCTCCGCGGCCGTGTTGATCGTGATCATCCCGTTGATCGCCGCCGTGCCGATCACCATCGTCAGCTCCGCGCGTCGGACGGTTGTCGCGACCGAGTCGAGCAGGAACTCCAGGATCGCCTCGAAGCCGCCGCCGCGGATCATGATCTGCGCCATCGACACGATCAGCAGGGTCAACACGATGAGCGGGAAGAAGCCCACTGCGCCGGCGTAGAGGCTCCCGCCCACGCCCGCGGTCTCGCCGACCTGCACGAACGGGAGCGCGGTGGCGGCCGTCGCGTCGGTCGTGGTGAACACGAGGATGTCGGCGACCGACGAGAGGCCGAGGGCGAGGTTGAACCCGATGGCGACGACCAGCCCCCAAGAGATCGCCTCGACGATGTGTCGGCCCGCGACCGCCGTCGCGATGACGACGCCCATCGATAGCAGGTGGACCAGTCCGGGTGCCGTCGCCGACTCGCGGAGCGCGGCCGCCCCCTCCAAGGCCGCGCCGGAGAGGACCGACCCCATGATCAGGTACGCGGCGAAGGCGGGCACCGCGGCGAGGATCGCGTACTTGAACCGCGAGGCGACGACGCCGCCGATGTCGGCGTCCTGCGTCACCGCGCTCACGATCGTCGTGTCGCTCACGGGCGCGAGGTTGTCGCCGAAGACGGCGCCCGAGAGGATGGCGGCGAACAGCAGCACCGGGTTCGCGCCGATGAGGACTCCGGCCGGGAAGAAGAGCGTCACGAACGCCACGGTCGCGCCGTAGCCGGTCCCGATCCCGGTCGCGAGCAGGCCGCAGAGGACGAACGCCGCCGCGGGGAAGGTCGCCGCCCCGATGTTCAGGACGTCGGCGGCGAAGATGAGGCCCCCGACGAAGCCACCGACTTGGAGCGTCTCGGCGAACATCCCGGCCCACAGCCACGCGACGATCGCGGTCGCGGCGACGCGCTGGGTCATCCCCTCGAAGATGGTGTCCGCGTACGCCTTCCAGTCCCCCCGAACGAGGAACATCCCGAGGACGGTCCCGACGAGCGCGCCGACGACGAGGCCGTTCGTGTCGCCGATGCCGAGGACGCCGCTCTGAACGATCGCCCAGACGATGAAGAAGGCGATCGGGACCGTGCTCGCCCACTTGCCGCCGTAGAAGGATATCCGGGGCTCGTCCGGCTGTCCCGACTCGTCGGCGAAGCCGCCGTCGGTGACGGGCGTCGGACCGCCGGCCGCCTGGCGGTCGCGTTCCCGCGTGTCCCCGTCGGATGGTTTCTCGTCGGCTCGGTCCGCCGAATCGTCGTCGGCTCGGTCTGCCGAATCGTCGTCGGGTGGGCCGGTCATGCGTTTCTCCTACGCGCCCGGTGACTGACGATCCACCTAAACCCTCGTTTCTCGCGTTCGGGAGCCGGCGGCGGGCGGGTCTCTCCCGGCCGGGCCGCGGACCACAAGAACACGCTTAAGAACCCCGACGGCGACTCCCGGAACGGGAACAGCACAGCTGCAGATCCGACGCGCCGGGGGCCTCTTCGCCCGCGGCTTGGGAATGTAGCAGTGCACCGACGCCTCCGGCGTCGCGGCTTCGGACGGTCCGCTCGCGCGGGCCGTCTGGTCGGAACCGCTCGCTCGACGCGAGCCGCCGACAGCCGCGCCGCGCGGAGTCGCGGTCACGTTGTGGTTGTGCCGTTCCAATTTCAGACAATGGCACGAATGCACACGCGCCGTCGCGGTTCGTCCGGTTCGGACAAGCCGGCGACGGACGAGAA
>Ga0102936_1000840_pt1 | contig 12314 bp, 10 predicted proteins | sample SalPon2_A_H2O_MG_FD_78502 | JGI IMG/M metagenome (GOLD analysis project Ga0102936, IMG submission 78502) | Salt pond water microbial communities from South San Francisco under conditions of wetland restoration - Salt Pond MetaG R2_A_H2O_MG | ecosystem: Environmental > Aquatic > Non-marine Saline...
AGCTCCATACAGCGGTGTTCGCCGACGTGGCTGTGGAAGTTCGAGGCGACCAGCCCCTCGTGTTCGTGGCGCAGGTGCATCATCTTCTCCTCGACGGTCGTGGTGTCGTAGTCGAACAGGACGGTGACGATGCCCATCAGCTCACGGCCCTCGAGACGCTTGTCCTCGAATTCCCCGAGGAGGTTCCGGCTCGCCTCACGGATTATCTCGCTGCGGCCAGTGTAGCCGTGTTCGTCCGCGAACTCGTCGATACGCTGGAGGAGTGACTCTGGCATGGAGACGCTGACGACTGTCATGTATTAACAGAACCGGGGAAACATATTAAGGATTATTGAATGTACTCGCGCTGAGGTGTTTTCACCGCCGCTGGAGGGAAAACTTATAACTAGCTCGTAAGTTGGACCTAGCAGTATGACAGCGAACGTCGTGACCGACGTGAACCGACCGTACATTCCCGCTGGTGGGGCCAAACTAACTGCCGAGATAGAGGTCGAACCCGGCCAGCTGGAGGAGGAGCCGACACGCCACATCGCGCTCTGTATCGACTCGAGCGGGTCGATGTACGAGGAGGGGAACATGGACCGGGCACGCGGCGGTGCCGAGTGGGTGTTCGGACTGTTGAACGACGACGACTACGTCTCTATCGTCGCGTTCGACACCGAGGTCGACGTCGTGCTGGAGGCGACCCGCTGGGGTGACATCACCCGGGAGGAGGCGGTCGAACGCGTCCAGGAGATTCAGGCCGGCGGCGGCACGGACATGTACGAGGGGCTGAGTGCGGCCGCGGACACGCTGAAGGACCTCCCGACCGACGATAACACGGCCCGTCGGGTCCTCCTGCTCTCGGACGGCAAGGACAACACGCACGACCCGCCGGAGTTCGAGACGCTCGCACGCGAGATAGACAGCGAGGGCATCCGAATCAAGTCGGCCGGTATCGGCGAGGACTACCGGAGCGAGACGATTCGGAAGCTGGGTAGCGTCGCGCGTGGCGACTGGACGCATCTGCAGGCGTCGGGCGACATCGAGCAGTTCTTCGGTGACGCCGTCGAGGAGGCCGGCAGCGTCGTCGCGCCCGACGCCGAACTCGAACTCAACGCCGCGGACGGCGTCGAGGTGAGCGAGGTGTACCGCGCGCTCCCCCAGACACAGGAGGTCACGCCGGAGTGGCGGTCGAACACCGCGATAATCAAACTCCCCGACCTGCTGGACCGGGAGACTCAGCGCGTCGTCCTGAAGATACACGCGCCGGCGCGCCCGCTGGGCGACCACCGGCTCGCCGACGTCACACTGACCGCCGGCGGGGAGACGGCCACCGGCTCGATAACCGTCGAGTACACCGACGACGAGGAGAAGCTCCAGCAACACAACGAAGCGATAGACATCGACCACAAGCAGACGGTCATCCAGACCGAACTGGGCAAGGGCAACGTCGCGGAGGCCCAGACCCAGATAGAGCAGATGACCCGCATCCACGGCGCGGAGACGGAGGCGGTCAAATCCGCCGAGCGCCAGACCGAGATCGTGATGGAGGGCGGCCGCGAGGAACAGAGCCGCGCCACGAAGATAGTCACCGACGAGGGCATCCAGAAGTGACAGCGCCTCGAGTCGAGGGCGCGAGCGTCGGCCTCGGAGCGTGACAGATGACGTGGGAACCCGAACCGGGTGACACTATCGCCGGCCGGTACGAACTCGAGGAGTTCCTTGGCAAGGGCGGGTTCGCGAAGGCGTACAGGGCGCTAGATACGGACACCGGCAGACACGTCGTCCTGAAACACCCGAACTACACCGAGTCACAGAACGACAAGGCCGTCATCGAGGAGTACTTCGAGAAGGAGGCGGAGTCGCTGCAACGCATCGCCGCCGCGGGCGGCCACGAGAACGTGATGGACCTCTATGACTCCGTCCGCGAGCGGGATGTCCTCTTTCTCGTGGTCGAACTCGTCGAAGGCGGTATCGAACTGGACAACGTCATCGACGAACACGGCCCGATAGAGGACAGCGAGCAGGTCCGCCAGATAGGTATCGACCTCGCGGACGCGATGGGCTTTCTCCACGAGAACGAAATCGTCTACCGTGACCTGAAGCCCGAGAACGTGATGCTGAAACCCGACATCACACCGACGCTCATCGACTTCAACACGGCGACGGGCTTTGACTCGACCGGCGACCCGTCGACGGGGAACCAGGGGACGACGATTCTGGGGCCGTTCAAACCCCGCGAGGTCGCGGAGGCGAGCCGGACCGACGTCCGGCAGGGCCCCTGGTCGGACGTCTACTCCATCGGGAAGATTCTCCTCTTCCTGCTGAAAGGGTCGGTACCGAAGAAGGACGGTGTCAACCCGCACGACTTCGGCGCGGACTGTGACGACTATCTGGCCGAGATCGTCGAGCGGGCAACCCAGTCGGACTACCGACACCGGTACCGCAACGCGACGGTTCTCCGGGACGTGCTGGAGGCCAAGGACCCGGCGCCCCCGGCGACGGCCTCTATCCGGTACATCCAGGAGGGAAAGGAGTTCGCCGTAGAGCCCGGGGACACCGTCGGACGAGAGGGGGCCAGCGGACCGCCGGCCTCCATCACTATCGAGGACCCACAGGGGGAGTACATCTCCTCGGTGCAGGTACAGTTCGAGAGCGAGGGCGGGGAGTGGTATCTGGTCGACAGGAGCCTCAACGGAACGTTCGTCCAGCAGGGCTCGGGGTGGCAGCGCGTGCTCTGTGGCGCAGGTCGGGACCGTCTCCGCGAGAAGGGCGAAGACTACACGGACCGTCACGGCGAGGAGCCACCGGAGTCCATCCGGCTGGCCGACGGTGACCTCATCTCGCTGGTCCATCCGACCTACGGCGTCACGTTCCAGTTCCATTCGGAGTAACAATGCGATACACGACAAATTACGACATCGGCGACCGGAAGCGAGGAGCGGGAATCAACGAGGACAGCCTCTCACTCACTATCTTCGAACAGGGCCATCGCGACGGCTATCTGGGGAAGGAGCGAGCGCCGAGCGACCGTTCGGCGGCGGCCGACGACGAGTCGGCAGACGACGCTGACGAGACGCCGGCCGACGGCGTCGCCGACGCGGGACCGACAGACGAGACTGGCGACGTGCCGGACGAGACACCCGCGGCCGGCGACGAGGCGGACGACGAGGGAGCCTCCGACAGGGACCTCGCCGCGTCGATAGCCGAGGCGGCAGCCGGTGCGTCGACGCCCGACGAGGCGGCCGAGCCAGACGATGCAGCGTCCGACGACGGTGACGACCCTGCCAGTGACCTCGCGACGTCGATAGCCGAGGCGGCGGCCGGTGCGTCGACGCCCGACGAGGCGGCCGAGCCCGACGAAGACGGGGGCACGGCTGATTCGGACGGGGCGGCGGCCGAGGACGAGGCGGCGACCACCGAACCGGCCGACCTACCGGCAAACAGGTCTGCGGGCGTCTTCGTGCTCGCCGACGGCGCGGGCGGCCACGACGCTGGCGACGTGGCCTCCTACATCGCGACGACCGTCGTCGCGGAGAACCTGGCGCCAGTGGCGATTCACGCGGCACGGAGCCACCCGGAGGAGTTCGACATCGATATTCCGCCGGCCGTCCAGCCGGAGACGATGGGTCCCGAGGACATCCAGACGGGGCTGGAGAACGCCATCATCAAGGCCCACCGGGAGATCATCCGCTACGCGGACGAGTCGGGCACCCAGTCGTACACGACCGTCGTCGCCGGCGTCTTCGCCGACGGTCGGCTCCACCTGGGGTGGGTCGGTGACAGCCGCGCGTATCTGGTCAACGAGGCCCGCGAAGAGATCGTCCGGCTCACGAAAGACCACGCGGTCGTCGAGGAGCGGGCAGACCATGGCGAAATCGACGATGTCGAGGCCCACGTCCATCCTGACGGGAACCAGATTACGCGGGCCCTGGGCGGGTCGGGCCACGAGGACCCCGACCGCGCGATGGTCGATGTCGACACCCGTTCGGTGCGGCTGTTCGCCGAAGACACGGTGCTGGCGACGAGCGACGGGCTCATCGACGCCCAGACCGACGCACCCGAACTCTACCAGCAGTACGTCGAGTCCGACCGCTCGCCGGAGATGGCAGAGACGGTCCGGGACGCAGTCGTCACGGACGCGGACATCCGCGACGTGTTGCTCGAGGCGGACTCGCTTGATGCCGCCGCAAACGAGTACGTCCGGCTGGCCAACGAGCGCGGGGGGAAAGACAACATCTCGGTGCTGCTGTTCGAGGACCCGACGCTCCCACCGACGCCCAGCGGAGGCGTTCCGGTGCGAGCGGCCGACCCCGATGTCGACCTCTCAGAGCGCGATACTGTAATTATAACTGAAGACTAGCGGGGGAAAGGTTTTATTTCTTCCCACAAAAGCCGCTCATGAAGGACTATGTCAGACGCGAGCACCAAGCAAGCAGTCGAATGTCCCATCTGCGGGGACGAGTTCGACCCAACAGTCGCAGGAGGGTGGTGTACCAATACGGAGTGTGGCGAATGGCAGTACACCGAAGGGAGCAACGAACCCGACGAGTCCGAGACCGAGTCGTCCGACGACGGGTTCGTCTCTCAGGACGCCGACGGGGACTCCGACTCCGTCGACCTGTTCAGTGACTCGGAGGACGACGAGTCGGCCCAGGCCGACGAGGCCGACGTGGACGACGTCGGGGCGGACCTCGACCTGGGTACCGATGACTCCGACGCGGACGAATCCGACGAAGCGGGCTTCGACGCGGACGAATCCGACGAAGCGGGCTTCGACGCGGACGAATCCGACGAGACCGAAGAGGTCGACGACGCCGAAGTGGACCTCGATGCGGTGGAAGCACCTGACGTGGACGAAGAACTCGACGCGGACGACGCCGACGACGCCGCGGCCGAGACGGACGACGACGTCGAGGTGGACCTCGACGCGGCGGACGAGGCCGACGCGGACGAGGAACCCGACGCGGACGAGGCGCTCGACGCGGACGACGCCGACGATGCCGCGGCCGAGACGGACGACGACGCCGACGTGGCGGTCGTCGACTGTCCCGACTGCGGTGTCGAACTCGACGCCGAGGCGAACTTCTGTGTCGAGTGTGGCGCAGACGTCTCGAACGTACCCGCGGAGGACGACAGCGGGCTAGAGGAGTGTCCTGGCTGTGGAGTTAGCGTCGAAGACGAGGACAACTTCTGTGTCAACTGCGGTGAGGACCTCGACGCCCACCGCGAGAGCGACACCGACGAGTCACACGACGACGCCATCGACGCGCTCGAAAGCGACGACCCCGACGAAGTGCCGGAGTCGCTCGTTCTCGAGGTCGAGGGTCGCGAGATTTACGTCGGGGACGGCGACACGGTCGGCCGCGAGATTCGCGCCGCGCTGACCGACGCCGGTCGCCCGGACGACGAGGCCGTCCGAATCCACCGCGAGCACGTGCGGTTCGTCCGCGAGAGCGACAGCTTCTACCTCCTTGACCTGGGCGACAACCCGACCCAGCTCAACGGGAAGACACTGAAGAAAGGGGACCGCGAGCCGGTGGCCCCGGGCGACGAACTGGAGCTATCCGGTGTCGCCGCCGTCTCCGTGCAACTGCCGTGACCCACCACACGAGTTAAGCACTCCGAGCGAAACACCCATGTAATGGCCGACCGCCCCCCTGCAGTGGAACTGCGACGGTCCGTCTCCGTGCTTCGAACGGAATGGTGGCTGCTCGTCGCGGCTATCGCGGGGTACGTACTCTACGGGGTGTGGGTTTTAGCGACTGGGCTAGCGATAGATACGCTTGCGCCGTCAGTATTCGACTCGGCGACAGGCCTGGCCGGCGTCGCTATCGTCGTCTGGCTACTCCTCCCCGCGGGCGTCGCGACACTGGTTCTCGAACAGCTCCTCTCGAACGACTACGACAACCTCGTGAGCCAGTACCGCATCGACCATCCCGGGGTCCTGCCGGCGCCGCCGGGCGTGGTCGTGCTACTGGTCTCCCTGATAGCGCTCGTGCTCGGGCCCCGACCGGAACTCCTGGCCGTACTGGCGGCCGCGAGCCTCCACCTGCTGGTCAGGACCATCGCGTTCGGGCGCCGCTCGTACAGCTTCTCGCCGCGGCCGCTGTTTCCCGTACTGACGGCGGTAACCGCCGTCGCGTTCGGTGCAGCATGGCTCGTCCACGCCCCGGGGTTACCGTGGGGAATCGGGACGCAGGTCGCGGCCGCCGGCGTCGGGCCCGCCCTGAAGCTGGGGCTGGGAAGGGCCGGGGTCGCCCCCGCGGCCGCGCTGGGGCTGCTGGTCACGGTGCCGGCGCTGCTCTCCGGGGTGTACATGGCGCTTCAGGCGGCCGTGGCGCGCCGCGTCAGGGCGGCGGCGCCCCTCGCCGACCCGGAGAAGCGCGCCGAACAGCGCTATCCCATCATGCCACCGGTCGCCGACAGTTCCCGGCCGGGACCGCCCACCCCGACCACGAACGGGTCGTCGGCGTCGGCAGACGCGGGGGACTCGTCGTCGGGAACCGCGGAGCCGTCGGGCACAGCGGAATCGTCGGCGTCGTCGGGCACAGCGGAGTCGGCAGACCCTGAGGGAGCCGCCGAGTCGGCCGAATCCGGCACGACGGGTTCGACAGCCGACACGGCCGAGGAGGCCGGGACCGACGACGCGTCGCACACGCAGGTCTTCACCACTGAGGAGCCGATTCCGGACGACGAAGACATGGCGGCCATCGCCGACGAAGACATGGCGGCCGTCGACGACGACGGCGAGGACGAGGCGGAGACCGACGACGGCTGGATAGACGACACGGCGATCTTCTCGCCGGACGGAGCCACGAGCGCTACCGACGAGTGTGGGTCCTGTGGGGAGTCACTTCCCGACGAGTCCGTGACCTTCTGTCCGAACTGTGGCGAACGCGTCCGTCGGTAGAAAGCGCCGCTCGGTCGCTGTGACTGCGTCTGTGCTGTGTCATTCGGTACCAGATATGCAATATACTTAATATATGCCCACGTGAACAATCTGGTACGTCAGACTCGTTGACGTGGTGCTCCAATGAGACAGCCAGCTCCGACCCACAACGTGTCCGCCGCCAGCCGGCCGTTCGGCCGGCCAGTGGCACCCGAGTCCGGCGCGACAGCCGGGCTCGGCGGGCGTCTTCTCGCGGGCGGGGCTGGGGCGGTCGGCGCCACGCAACTCCAGCCCGCCAGGTGAGTACGACTCCGCCGTGGGACGGCGTCAGCTGACGTCCACTGCGGCGGAGCCCCGGTTCTGTACTGGTCGCTCGACAGCGACCAGTCGCCGGCGGGCTCGGCTGGGAGCCCCGACTGGGGCCGGTTCGACTCCGGCCGCTGGCCTATGTCGCTCCATGCGACTACCACGGTCAAGGCATCGGTCGACATCTCGCTGCGGGTCCCCCGCGGTGAGAGCGAAGACCTCCACAGCGGTGTCGCCGGTGTCATCGACGCTGTGGCGGCCGTCCGCGCAGTGGCCGTCGACCGGGTGACGAGTGTCCGGCCCGGGTATACTGACATCCGCGTCGACGCCGACGCCACAGTCCGCCTGGAGCTGTCGGACGACTGTGACCCGGCGACGGCGGTGGCCGCGACGCTCCGCGAGGGGTTCGGTATCACGACGGTCAACAAAGTCGACTCCGTCGACCCGGTCAGCGAGTAGCGGGGCGGGTCAGACGTCCAGGACGACCGGGTCGTCCTCCGAGGGGTCCGCCGGTTCGACGGCGTCCTCGTCTTCTGCCGCTTCGTCGTCGGATAGCTGGCCGGCCAACAGTCCCGTCACGCCGGTGACCAGCATCCCGAGCCCGGTGATACGGGTCGAGCGGACGTACCAGCCTTTGGGTTCGAGGTCGCCGGGGTTCTCGTACCCCCAGAGGACGAGCTTGGCGTTCAGCTTGATAGCCTGCTTGGGTAGAAAGACGGCGAGCAGTCCCTGTACGACCATCCACGCGTAGCCGACTGGCAGGAGGCGTTGAAGCATCGATAAGGTAGTTCGCCCCCCACGTACCTGAACCCTTGGACGCTGTCACTCCTCGCCGGTCCACATCGCGTCGGAGAGCGTCCGCTGGACGGCCTCCTCGCCGACGGCCTGGGCCAGCGTCTCGAACCCGCTTCGCTCGACGGGGTCGCCAGCGTTGGCCACGAGTCGCGAGACGATGAACTCCGGCGTGGACTTCCCGACGGTGCCAAAGCGGGGCTGGTAGTCGACCCGGAGGTCGAGGTCGGGCGAGAGTCCCTCGGCGAAGATGCCGTCGGTCCGCGCGACGTCGGGCAGCGGTTCGAGGTCGGCGGCGAGATGCGTGACGAACACGCCCAGGGCGTCCCGGTCGACTGTGAGGGTCACGAGCCCGTGGAGCAGGTCGGCCGCCGAGCCGGGCTCGGTGATGGCCTCGAACTCGTCGACCAGCATCAGCGTCCGGTCGTCCCCGGAGAGGGGCGGAACGACGGAGCGCAGCGTCGACTCCAGCACCCCGGCGTTGAACGAGGCGTGGCGGCGGTGGAAGACGACGGTGTCGACGACGCCGACCTCGGCGGCGGCGGCCGGGACCGGCAGCCCCATCTGGGCGAGCAACTGGACCTGACACAGCGTCTCCAGCAGCGTCGTCTTCCCGCCGGAGTTCGCGCCGGTCAACACCGCCACGCGGTCTCCGCTGGGGGGCGCGTTCGCCGCCGGTACGTCGAGGGCGTGGTCCCCCACGGCGTAGGTGACGGGCTGGATGTCGTCGGTGTCCGCGAGCGCGAGGTTACGGGCGTCCCGGACGGCGATGGTGTCCCGGTCGACGAACGTCGGCCGCTGCAGGTCATAGCGGATGGCAAACCGGGCCAGCGACACCCACAGCGCGAGGTCGCCGACGGCGTCGACGGCCGCGTCGATGGTCGGGCCCGCGGCCGCCAGCGCCTCGCTAAGCTCCTCGGCGACGGCCGCCTCGCGCTCCTCGACGGCCGTCCGGAGCGACCGCCGGAGTTCGCGCAGGGCCGCGTCGACGAAGTCCCGAGCGTCCGTTGCGCCCTCGGGCATCGCGTCCCGCACGCGGCTCCCTTCGATGCCCGTCTCACCGGTGACGTGTCGGACCAGCGCCGTCTGAAACTCGTCGGGCCGGCGGGCGCCCTCCTGTATCGCCGCCACTACGTCGGGGGTGCTCGCAGCGAGGTCCTCCACCTGGCCCAGTTGCTCCCGGAGCGCGTCCAGTTCCGTGTCGGCGCCCTCGCCAACGCGGTCGCCCTCGCCGGCGAGGCCGGCCAGCGCGGCCCGGGCGTCCTCCAGCTCGGCGGCGTCGAGGTCGGCGACCCGCTCGAAGACGCCGGCGTCGACACCGGTCGCCTGCAGCGCCAGCGCGGTCTCGACGGCCGCGCGCTCGCCGCCCTCGTCGTGGTCTTCGAACGCGGCCAGTATCGCTCGCTGGTCGCCGTCGTCGAGCCCGGCCCAGGTGTCCCTGGCGGCCAGCACGTCGTCCAGCCGGTCGGTCATCCGCTCCCGGGTCGGCAGCGGCGTCAGCACCCGGATGCGGTCGGCGGCGTCGGCCGTGACGGCGTGTTCCTCGGCGAGGTCCAGCAGCTCCTTGTACACCTCGCGGGTGTCCCGGGTCGCGAGCAGGTCCATCGACTCGGCGCCGGTCGCCCGCCGCAGGATGCGCGTCGCCCGGCCGCGGGTCAGCCCCGCCGCCGTAAGCGTCCGCGTGTCAGCCGATTCGATGGCCGCGACGGCCCGTTCGACGCCCAGTTCCTCGCTCAACAGCTCCGAAGTCTTCGGGCCGATACCCCAGTACTCCTCCAGTCGCATGCGCGAGCCGACGACCGGCCCCGGTTTAGTTGTTCTCACGCGCGCCGACCGGCAATGCTCGCCGGGGCTGCTCCATGACACCGTATCGAGGGGCCGGACCGCCCGCGAGACAGTGTGGCCTGCTACCGTTCCTCGAACAGGGCCGTGAAGACCTTCCGCTCTGCGGCCTGGAGATGCTGGTGGAAGGTAGAGGGGACGACGTCCATCGACGCGGCGAGCTGCTGGCCCTCGACGGCGCGGGGCCACTCGAAGAAACCGCCGACGTAGGCCTTCTTCAGCGCGGTGAGCTGGCGTTCGGTGAGCCGGTCGCGGACCGACTCGCGGAACCCGCGGGTCGTCTGTCCGGGCTGGTCCTCGTGGTAGGCGACCAGTTCGACGGTGTCGTAGCGCTCCCGGAGCGCGTCGACCGCGCGCCGGGCGCTGTTCTCCGTGCCGGCGCTGAACTCGACGCGGAGCCGCTGGCGGTCGGCCGACAGCGTTTCGAGGCGGGCCCCGAACTCCGAGAGCAGGTCGACGAGCGGCCAGCCGGCGAGGCGGAGCTCGACGACACAGCCGTCCTCACCGGCGACCAGCGGTTCGGCGGCGAGGACGTCGTCGTGGCGCTCGGCGGCCGCGACGACGGCGTCGGCGTCCACCTGGTCGGTGCTGACGAGCTCGCGTATCTCGCCGTCGTCGGCGCTCGTGACCAGTATCTCGTGGTCGAACTGGCAGTCGAGTTCCCGTGCCAGCTCCGTCAGAAACACGTCGTCGTACAGCCCGACACCGACGGTGCGGACGGCGTCGGTCGCCATCGACTGTTTCGTCAGCACGTCGTTTATCGAGGTCCCGACGCTCCGGGCCAGCGCCCCGAGGAGGACGCGCTCGCGGCCGGTGACCCCGCCGTCCGCGAAGACCGCCAGCACACCGTAGGTCACGGAGCGATAGGTCAGCGGCAGGAGGAGACACGTCTCGTCGGTCTCGGGAGCGGGGAGCCCTGTCGTGTCCTCGAGCGCCTGCACCTCCCCGCTGTCGATGGCCGCCGCGAGTCGCTCACGGCCGGCCGGCTGGTCGCCACGCAGCGACATCGGCGCCTCGCCGGAGCGGTCCCGGCCCGCCCATTCGGTGACCGACAGCGCCCGTTCGGCGTCGTCGTAGCGGCCGAGCCACGCCGTCGCGTACTCGTCGCCGCCGCCGAACCGCTCGGTGACGAGGCGTTCTATCTCGTCGCGGTCGTCGGCCCGCACGAGCGACTCGGTGACGTCGTTGAGCAGCCCCTCGATGCGGTCCAGCAGCTGGTCGAGCGTCTCCCGTTCGGCCTCCAGCTCGCGTTTGGCCCGCTCGCGCTCGCTGACGTCCATCTGGAAGCCGACGTAGTGTGTCACGTCGCCCTCGTCGCGTATCGGCGTGACGTCGACCTGGTTCCAGAACGGGGTGCCGTCGCGGCGGTAGTTCCGGATGACAAAGCGCGTCTCCGTCTCGGCGTCGATGTCCGCGGCCACGTCGGCGACCGTCTCCGGGTCGGTTCCGGGGCCCTGGAGCAACCGGTGGTTTTCCCCCATCACCTCGGCGGGCGGATAGCCCGTGATGGCCTCGAAGGCACCGTTGGCGTAGACGATAGGGTGGTCCGGCGCCGCCGCGTCGGAGATGGTGATACCGATCGGCGCCTCGTCGAGGACACGCTCCTTGAGCCGGCGCTCGTCCGCGGTCGAGAGGTCCGAGACGGGCTGGCGTTCGGTCGCCGCGGGCGGCGCCGCGTGCTCGTCGATGGCGGCGACGACGGCCTCGAGGGCGTCGGTGTCTGCGGCCGGGACGAAGGCGCTCACGTCGGCGGCGACGGCGCGACGCGCGACCTCGCCGTCGGTGGTCGCCGTGACCAGCACCACGGGCACGTCGGGGCGCTCCCGGCGAAGCGCCTCGACGAACGCGAGCCCGTCACCGCCCTCGTCGTGGCCCGCGACGACGCAGTCGACGGCGCCGCCTTCGACCCGGTCGAGGGCGTCGTCGAACTCGCGGCGCTGGACGACACTGAGCTGTTCGCCGCGCGCGTCGATGTCCTCGGGGCCCGGACCCGCACCCGGCACGGCACCGGCGTAGAGGACCTGGGTAGACGTCGCTGCCGTGGTCGACTCGGTGGCCATATGATGTCCCACTCCTGTCGTCGTACACTACCCGCCGCGGCCACTCATAGGTTCGGGACCAGGCTGTCGAGTCGCGAGGGGCCGGCGTCGCGGGCCAGCGCCTCCGCGGCGTGTTCGCCGCTGATGAGCGCCATCGGCAGCCCGACACCCGGCGACGTGAACGCCCCCGCATAGTAGAGCCCGTCGACACCCGGTGCGTGGTGGGACGGACGCAGTGGGCCGGTCTGGCCGAGCGTGTGGGCGAGACCCAGGGCGGTACCGCCGGGCGTCCGGTACCGGTCGGCAAAGTCGGAGACACAGACCGACTGCTCCGCGACGATTCGGTCTCGCAGGTCGACGCCGGTGTTCTCGGCGAGGTCGGTGAGTACCCGGTCGCGCAGGGCCGCCCGGCGGTCCGGCTCGTCGTCGAGGTCGGGTGCCAGCGGGACGAGAATCACGAC
>Ga0102936_1000841_pt1 | contig 12310 bp, 6 predicted proteins | sample SalPon2_A_H2O_MG_FD_78502 | JGI IMG/M metagenome (GOLD analysis project Ga0102936, IMG submission 78502) | Salt pond water microbial communities from South San Francisco under conditions of wetland restoration - Salt Pond MetaG R2_A_H2O_MG | ecosystem: Environmental > Aquatic > Non-marine Saline...
GCGGCTTCGGGCGTATCTCGCCGACGAGATGGTAGCGCTTGACGACGAAACGCTCCAGCAGGAACTCGATCTGCTGACGAGGCTCTGTAGCGACACAGTGGTTGAGTCGTCTAAACGATCAGAGTAACGCTCGTGAGTACCTATCGCGACGGGCCCGCTGTTGCGGATCCGCACCTGAGCGTTAGCCGAAAACCCTGCCTCACCGAGGCGGCTTCGAGTATCACTCGGCGAGGCGGGGGATCCGGCTGACGCCATCAGGCTGCGTCCCCGTCGCGAGGAGTCCGCCCTCCTAGGTCTCGTCGATAGCATGGGGATGCACCTACTGCCTGGGATGGGCGGCGGAACACGAGACGGCCCCGATCGTTTCGAGAACTCGTAGCGGACTTGGTACTCGGTTCCTGTTCGTCGTAGTACAGCCACCGAGAGAAGACGTCGTTGAGATCAGCTACAATCTCGAAGGTTCAATTGAATTGTCCTATTCATTCGATGATCTGTCGATCGGCGGACGCAAGTCATGCCGCCGGAAGTCGGTTACCTCGCCGGACTCGAAACGTACTCGATACAGACGTGCGTCCTGTGTATCACCAGTGACGGTATCTGCATCATCGGTGAAAACCGCGATAATACGTCCGTGTTCGCCGTGATACGGCTCATGATCTACATCCATCTGATCAGGGATGTCGACCCGAACACGATCTCCCTCAGTAAACTGTTGCATAGCGTAGATATCACAGCTAGTAGACGTTACTTCTTATATAATCGTCTATATCTCCATCAGTAGCCTCCGGCCTTTTTATTATGAATTGATCACGTCCGATTATTTCATTAGAGACACAGAATGAAAACCGTATCGTAAGTATGCTTATTTAATTCGCTCTACGACCCGTTTCTTCACCTTCGTTGGTATGCTCTTCAAAAATACCTCTTGATTTTCAGGATCGATAGCAAGCCCGGAGTCACGCAACCGTAAATAATTCAATTCTTCTGTTTGTCCGGTTGATTTCATTTTTATATCGAATCCTGAGGGCTTCAGATCAATCTGATATTCCCCACCACGCTGCTCTCCAACGATATCAATAAAACATCGACTCCTATCAAGATGCACAAGTGGCTCCCTCGTGACTTTGTATATGCAGTCATGATTTCTTGTAGGTGTTTGCCACTCAACAGTGATCTCACTGTATCCGTCCACCGCATCAAAAAAATTCTCAACTACGTCTACAACAGTTTCCTCGAAGTTATCGTCATCAATCGCTTGGATCTCGTTTTCATCCCAAGTCACGAGCACACCCGTCATACGGAACGTTACAATTTCCCATCAAATGTCTTTTTCGTTCATACACTTGGACGCGCAGACTGCCATATCTACGTGTTCTATGAGGAGTACAACTAACAGAGTCGTTACTTACACGCGAACCGGTGTGGCCCCATCGGATTCGATTAGAAATTCACAGAGCCGGACGAACTGTGACGCCTCGGAGCGACCGAGTAACACACCCAGCTCAAGATAGCGGCCGAATCCGTAATCCGTGACGTTAGCGCTACCGACGTAGACGGATCGTCTGTCAAACGACATCACCTTCGCGTGGAGAGTGAACGCTGGGTTCTGACCGTCTTGGCGCTGGTCACTGCGTGGGACGTCAGGACCCCAAACCGTGTAATCGATCGTCGTGAGATTGTCCTCAACACCACGTTCCCGGGCGTGTCGCACGAACTCGGCTATCACCGAATAGTTGTGTGAGTCGGTGTCTTGGAGATATCGGGTCACTATCGTTACGTGAACTCCCCGCGCAAGCGCATCGAGCAAGACGCTCGCGAGTCGATCGAAGCCGCTGTGTTCGAAGAAGGGTGACAACAAATAGATCTGGTCGTTGCTCCCTTTGACTTCGGTGGCTAACGTCGACATGAGACCGTCCATACCGAACGCTGCCGGCGTCGTGTCCGCGAATGATGGGTCATCCGGGAACGTTACCAGTGGTGTCACTTCGGTCGCTGGTTCCCGCTTGCGATACGATGATATGACTTCTATAGCGTGTCGTGTGGCGTCGAATGACTCTTGAAGGGGATCGGACTCAACCGTGTACTCGCTTTTTGCGACCGATCCAACGTGTGATTCACGCCGAATCGCTCCGGCTTGATCGAGCTGGCGGAACAGATCGCTCGCCGCGTCACGGGAAAGCGCCGTCTCACGCCCGAGGACCGCTGGAGTGATGCTTTCAGATCGTCCGGCAGCAATCAATAGATGTCCCTCGATCTCATTGACCACCGCCGGGTTGTGCTCAAGAATGTCCGCGATCGCAAGCGCCCGTTTGGGCCCGGTCGTATCCCTAGACATCTATCGGGTGGATGTCGTATTGCTGTATCTTTGATGTGTCCTCGCCATCATTATAATTCCCAGAATCCCCGGATCTCCCGATCCGTGTTGGGGCGGCTTCCATAGAGATAATCCCGGGACAGCACTTGGTTGAAATACGAACAGCTGATTTCACTGACGTGCAGACAGGAGAGACACGCCCCACCCCGTTGGGAACAGACCGGATCCATCATGCAGTCGTTCCCATGGGCGTGAGCCTGCCCGAGCAGGTTATCGAGTTGCTGTTCGACCATCGTTGTCATCCCGCCGATATTGAACTCCTCGCGGTTGTTGGTGTAGATAACCATCGACAGGGCCCGGGGAAACAGAAACTCGCTGAGATTCGTCCGATCGAAGCCGCTGATGGTGCTGGCCTGCTTGAGCAGGATATGCGAAAGCGTGTGCATCAACTCGAAGACGTACTTCGTGACTTGGCCCTCAACGTCGTCGTCGGTTTTGGTGTCAAACCGGCCGTATCCGTCGACCGGATCGAGATGATTCAGTAGGAACGACCGCTGCTCGGCCCGGGTGAGGCTCTCGATCTCGGCCCGGGCCCGATCGATAGCCGCCTCATCCGGATTAGCCGGAACGTCGGGTAACGTGACTGGCCCGCGAACCGCGGTAGGATCGCTCGTCGCTGGCAGGTTGACTGCTAGCCACAACAAGACCTCAGCTGGATCCAGATCGAACTGCGTCGCCTCAGTCTCCGACATATCGACGAAGATCGGGGTCCCATCACCGCTGCTGGCGTTCTGTGAAAACGCGTTCAGCATCGCTTCGTCTTCCTCGCGGCCGCCCCGCGTATATCCATAGACGAACGTCTGGACCGGGAAATCCTCAATTACCCGGACAGCGTCTATGCCGAGCCGTTCCAAGACTTGGGAGTACGTGTCGATTTTGTCCGCTTTCTGTGGGAACCCGCTGGACAGTGCGTTCTCGCGGAGATCATCCAAGGAATGTGTGGTCAGATCTTCCAAACTGAGTACGTACTGGAGCAACTCATCGCCAGCGTCGGTCATTTCATCGCTTTCCTCGCCCGCCTCGAGGACTATCAGCTCTCGGAGCAGCTCGCCGATCGTTTGGCTGTCGATCTCTCCTTGTTCTCGGAGCCACGCTTCGGCTTCGTCAAGCGATTCGACGCCGTCCACAGTCTGGTACACCTCGATCTTCCGATCATCGTCGATCTCGGCACCCTCAAGCGATTCGTCCAAGTCGACGGACTGGAGTCGACTATCCGTGAGGTCCAGCAGTTTTGCGAGTGCACGTTGAGAGCCACTCTCGCTCCCGCGAAGGTGACCGATATCTGCCGTATTCAGATTAACCGTTGTCAGGTAATGGGGATAATAGGTCGATCCTGCACGATGGACGGTGGTGTACATGCTATCGTCGTCCGCATCGTCGGCCGACGGAGGAACGTAGTCACAGCCACACTGCTGTCGATAGCTGACCTGTGTACTCCAGTTACAGCTGCCGACGTCACACCGCCACAGGAAATTCTGTGCTCGCTGGCTGTTCTGGTCGTCAAGCTTGATATGTTGGTCGCCGTGGTTCGGACAGCTCCCCGTGTAGAGGCGAGTTATCTCGCCGCAGCTGTGCACGCTGACGAACTGATACTGCTCTAGGTCGCCGTTACACCCCGATCGCTCACACGTCAGTGTTTTGTTCTGTTCGTTCAGGTCGTCCGCCGAGTAGTATTCGTGGGCCTTCCCGCAGACTCGACAGGAAAATGTCGTCGGGAACGGCTCAGCCCGAACTTCGTCCGGCTCGGCGAAATCGTAGTTATCCGGGCTGTTTGTGGTGAATCCCTCATCTCCCCCCTCCCAGTTTTTCGCCCGAGCGAACACCCGATCGGCGATGTACTGTCGATCGACCTGCCCGCTCGCGTCGGTCGTTTCGAGTCGAGTCACCTTCCAGATGCCGCGCTTGTCACTGTAGTCGAACGTGTTCCCCGGAAGGAATTGATACAGGATCTGCTGGCGGCTACGTTCCATGCTCATTGGTAATCACCTGTTGTCGAAGGTTTCGAAGATCTCCCGGTAGGAGTACTCCGAACGGATACTCAGTTGATCGTCGACATCGCGCAGACTCCGCATCGGCGAGCGTTTGATCCGATCGCTCGTCCACTGGGAATCGTCGAGTCGAAGCTGTGAGATCGCCTCATGCGTCAGCTCCTCGACGTCGTTCATGAATTCCTCGTGGTCGTCAACGTCGCCGTACATCTCCCGCAGCTGTTGTGTCAGGGTCTCTTCATCGACGGAATCGACGAACTCCTCGGCGTTATCACCGAAGTACAGCATTCCAGCATCGTCGCGGTACATATAGTGGTTGAGTAGCAGTCCCATGAACTGTCCAGGATGGGTCTGCTTGACGCTGTTTTTCGCCCACCGGTTGATCGGGACCGGCTCGACGAGTCGATCGAGGAAGGCGTGGTACTTTTCAAAGAAGTGATAATGACTCAGGTCACGCTCCCGGATCGGGTGCGCAACGTTGAATACGAGCCCCGGCTTCGAGCGACCGGCACGCGAACTCGCCTGGATGTACTCGGCGGTCCCGCGCGGCATCCCGAAGAACGTCATCATATTGAACCGGTTGACGTCCACGCCGTGGGCGATCATACTCGTCGCCGTGATCGTATTGAGCCGGCTGACGAGCAACCACGCCAGCCCCTCCCGGACGTCCTCGCTCGCTGCGGCCCGCTCAGCGTCGAATTGATCGCTGTCAACCACTTCGTTTGCTTCGTCGAGACTCCCCTCCAGCGTCTCCCGAAGCGCCATGACGTCCTCGCCGATATCCGATTCAAGAACGCCGTTTTCGATGAGTTTATCCAGAATCTGCCTGTCAGCGTCCGCATCCCACGGTTCCTCGACGGTGTCCAACACCTCCATGATCTTTTCGAACCCGGTTCCACCAGTCATCCGTTCGGAGGCCAGCGACGGTCTGTCATCCTTGCGGAAGTACATATCGAGCTGCGAGACGATCGATTGGTCGAGACGATCGCCATCCTTCTTCGAGAGAAGATACGTGACACTCGTGCTATAATAAGACAGCAACGACAGGATCTCGTCGATGCTGTCCGCTTCCGTCGGCTGGTCCGTATCCGTTCCCTCCAGCGTCGAGCCATCCAAGAACGCGGACGGCTCGTTTAGCGCCGACCGGAACAGATCCTGTATCTCTTGATGGTAATAAAAGAGGAGGTCGATGATCGAGTTGATGTGGGTTTTGCCGTGCGGGACGAGTCCGATGTAATATCGCTGCGTCTCGGCTCGCTCTTGGGCATAGAAGTTCTCCCGAAGGTACGGACCGGGGGACGGGAACCGCTCGGCCGGTCGCAAGAACAGGTTGTGTACTTGATCCTCGAACCCGGTTATTGTCGCTGTCGGGGCGATGACTTTCGTCTGTCCAGCACCCGCGAAGTCCTGCAGCGCGTCGATACCCGTCTCGTAGTGCCCGTCGAAACTCCCCATGCTTTCTTCGAGGAGATGCAGCTCATCGGGGACCATAATCTCCGGAGCTGGATCATACGGTTCGACCGGGGCGGCAAGGTCGCTGAACTCCGCCCGATCGATCGAGCAGCCGTACTTTTCGGTACACTCGTCGAGACTCGCGAACCCGTGCATCGGACATTCACAGTCCATCTCACCGGTAAGCAAGTGAGCGACTTTTCGCTGGTAGCCGATCGCGGTGATCTTATCGATCGTTCCGGCAAGGATGGTCGGCGCATAGCGGTAGAGTTCGTTGTCGACGACGTGGATCGGAAGCTCGTCCTCCGCGTACGGCTCCGCGACGTCCTGTGGTCGGCTCTGCCACGGGCAATCAAAGGAACTCCCGGTACAGTAGTGGGCAAGCCGATGGTTGTGGCCATCGTCGTCTTCGGTGCTCACACGCATCTTCACCTTCGCACCGCAGGCCGGGCAGCTCGGGACGACTTTGGCGTCCTCCCGAAGCGACTCGCCTTCGGGGCCCTGATACCGCCGGTAATTGTCGTTATCGTAGCCGGTCAGCGCGTTGGGTGTATTCGCCTTCCCGACCAAATACCCCACTGAGAACGACCGAGAGGGGTGGGTACCGATATCCTCCTGTTCGCGCCGGACGAGGTCCGCGTACACGACTGTTTCGGACATCCGCTGGAGCTGCTGGAGCGAAAGCAAACGGAGGGGGAACCGCGTCCACGCCGCGACGCCGAAGTCCTTCCCGCGGATCCGGTCGAAAAACATACTCCAGACGGCGACGCCGAGGAACGCCTCGGTCTTGCCTCCGCCAGTCGGGAACCAGAGCACGTCGACGATATCCAGCGCCGAGTCGGCATCCTCGGCGAGGTCCTCCGTGTCCCCATCGCGCCACTCGACGTCGTCCCACCCATCGTGCTCCCGGCTCGCGATATCGGGGAGCTGGGTAACAATAAAAACGAGTTGGAAGAGACGCCACCCTGGAAACTCGTGCATCCGATCCATCGATTCGTTCATCAACTCGAACGCGCGCCCGACCGTTTCGGGATGTTGCCGAAGGCACCGCACGCCGCGCTCGAATCGAATTATTTCCCGTTCGAACGCCGCCCGATCCTCGTTGAAATCCGCAAGGTCGCCGTCGTCCGGGTCGTCGTCCCAGTCGTCACGCTTTCGGTACTGCTCGAGTGCGTCGTCGTACTCCCCCGTGAGGTACTCCCGCATCTCCGTTGCGACGGCATCGAGAACCTCGAGGCCGCCCCTTTTGAGGTCGGTGAGCGTCTCGAAATGCGGCTCTACCTCCCTATCGGCGGATTCGTAGACGAGCTGTCGGTACTCCGGGATGAACTGCGTCTCGAGGTGAGTCGCAGTCGGGTTGGCGGCCGGCGCTCGCCGCCCAGGTGGTCGCCCATCCTCATCGACGGCTTGGTCGTCTCTGTCGGGTGCTGTCACGGTACAGTTCCGACCGTGTCCCCACAGATCGCGGTTGTATCGGAAGTCCTTGGGGAGCGGATCGAAGGTGAACGGAACGAACTCCAGTTGACCCGTCGTTTGCAGATCCATATTCACCTCGAACAGCGTCGGATCACGGATCGTGTAGATCGCGTCCTCCTTCGATTGGAGTGCGGTATTCGAAACCTCGAAATCGACGATCTTGCTCCCGTCGTTGTTTTCACGATCCGGGGTTACCGATACGTTCAGATCGGCTCGCCAATTCGGTAGTGCGATCGTCCCTTCGTCGGCTCGCTCTCGCAGGTAGCCGTTGAAACTCTCCGCGTCCGCGAGTGCGGCTGGCGGGACGGTGTCGTCATCCTCGGTTTCGGCGTACAGATCGTAGTTTTCCTCGGCGATTTCCTTGGCGTCTCGAAAAGCAGCCTCGAATGCATCCGTGGCGCGTTCGCTGACGATATCGGGTGTGTTACGGCTCCGCGTTAGAACCGCATCGGCTGGGATCCGAATCCGGGGAACATCCAATTCGATACGCTCGAACACGGGAAGCAACTGATCACCCTCGTCGTCGTCATCCCGGTCGCCTAATGCGACGAAGGAATCCCGATTCACCATCTCGTCGTAGGTCGGGTTTACGCGCACCCAAACACTGGCCGTGACCTCGAGCAGCAGTTCGTCAGCCCCGTCGTTGCCCCTGAGACGGACGGTTGCCCCCAACCCGCTGGGTTCCATCTTCGATTGCAGATCGTCGTCCGGATCGTCGAGTTGTTCCTCGCTGCCCGGGCTGAGTGCGCCGGCGAAGAACCGCTCGCTCGGGAAATCCCGATGGATTCGATCGTCGATATCGCCACGGACGCGCTCAAGTACGCGCTTCCGGAGGTGTCGGGCGATTCGTTCCTCGTCCGACGGCGGTCCATCCGTATTCGGTCGCGTATCGGAATCCTGTTGTGACATAGCTATTCAATGGAATGTATTCACGGCTCGGACGCCGTCATCACGGAGGTGGACCCCCAGTTGCTCGGCTCTGGAGGATCTCGGGGACACGACGGAGCAAGATCCTTTCGCGGGGATCCGTATGCTGAGTTTCTGTGGAGGGCCTGCGGCATGTGGTATCAAAACCATCGAACTATATTCGGTCGACTTCCCCAATGCGATTAAACCCTTGGGTGCTTCGGGTTGAACTGTCGAGTATCTGCTTGGACACTGATGATCGGTGCCATAGCGGTCTGGATTCTTTTCTGTGCCTATGCGGTTCAAACGGAGCAGTAAATGACGCCGTTCGGAGCCGAGATCAATCCCCGAAGGCGTCGACGACAACAGCCATGTTCACGAGATCGGGTTCATCGGGGACGACTTGTTGTTCCTCGTCAAGTCGGTCCATCTCCGCACTTTTTTTCTCCCGTAGCTCGGCAAGCTCGCTGCGATGTTTCGCGAGCACCGCGCTCATATCCTCGCCCGTACGGTCACGCTCTTCGAACTGCCCGATCCGTTCTTCGAGCTCTTCGATTCGGTATTCGAAGTAGTTCTTGGCGTGCTCTCGGCGAATACGGACCTCACGCTCTCGGTCTGTGCGTGCCTCTTGTGCGAGCTCGTCGATGAGCTCCCACGCTACGTCGTCCGCTGTCGAGGTGAGCTGTTCGGCCTGCGCAGTCACGGTACTGATCGAAGGATACCCATCGATAGCCGATGGGGGCAACCCACCGGTAATATCGATGTTCTCTGTTTGGGTTGTTCCGTCAGCGGTGACGTAGACCTGCACGAGTTTCTCAGTCACCGTATCACCTGTCCCCGAGAGATATCCAATCCGGTAGTGACAGAGGAGCCCGGGTGTGTTCAGTTCCTCCCCGCCAGTGAGGACAGCCGTCTGTCCACCCACAGCATCCGTGTCCAGACAGTACGCCATCATCGCCCGAACGACAGGGTGATCGAGAGTGATGAATTCGAGCGTGTCGTCCGCAAGCGCGTTCTCACGGTCAAAGGTCGCACCGTTATATCGGCTCGCGATATCCTCACTGGCGATCCGATTGGGGACAACCAGATCAAACACCTCAGCACCATCGTCAGCTGGGCCGGGACGAACGTTCTCGAGGCCACCGCCGAACTCCTGACAGACGGTCCTGACGAGATATTCGATGTCTTCGTCGCTGACCGTATCGGTAGCACTTTCCTCGACAATATCGAGGATGTCTCGGTCGTCCTTGCTCAGGTCAAACTTGTCCCGGATGAGGAGCTCTTCGTCGACACGACGGACCGCCTCCTCTTGATCCTCGACGATCGCATCGAGGTCGTCGACGACGGCATCGGGGCTCTGGCCGGTCGCAAGCGCGGACATGATCTGCTCCTCCAAATCGATATCTTCGAGGACGAGCCCGAGGACGTCCGAACTCATCCCAAGCGTTTCCTCGATCTCGTCGATCTTTTCGAGGAGCCGCTCGAGGATGATGCTCTCCCGAGTGTCGTTGAAAAACAGGTTTCGGATCTCGACGGTCTCCTCCTGGCCGTAGCGGTGGAGGCGTCCAATGCGTTGGTCGATCCGTGTCGGGTTCCACGGGAGATCGTAGTTCACCATGATGTGGGCGAACTGGAGGTTCAATCCTTCTCGAGCGGCGTCTGTTGCCAACATCACGTTGGCCGGGCCTTCGAACTTCTCGAACTGCTGTTGGCGCTGCGACTGGGAGAGATCGCCGTAGATTTCCGCGATATCCCTGTTTCCGAACACCCGGCTCTTGAGGTACTCGAGAGTGTCTGTGTATTCGGTGAAGATGAGGATCTTCTCGTCAGGGTCCTCCTCTAGGATCCCCTCGACGTACTCTCGCAGCTCCTCCGCCTTGGAGTCCACTTGGATGGTCTTTGCTTGGTTGTAGAGGTCGCGGACGATCGAGAGCTCCTCTTGGATCTTCTCCGGATCGCTGGAAGCTACGGCACTACCAAGCTCCTCTTCGACGTGCTCACGCTGCGTCTGCGTGAGCATCTCCGGATCCTCCCGGTACTCGTCGAGTAGGCTTCTCGTAACTGGGGAGAGGTCGCTTGGGTCGGCACCGCCCGCCTTGATCGACTCCATCCGGTTTCGGAGTGATTGCTGAATCGCATAGATCGAGGAGACGAGACGTTTCTGGTAGAGAACCATCGCGAATCCGGCGGCGTCGTTTTCCTCCCGGCTGGCGAGGTTGTAATGTTCGGTTATGTACTCCGTGACGTCGTCGTAGAGCTGTCGTTCCTCCTCGGTGAACCTGACCGGGAGTGTCTGAATGTTCTTCTCGGGGAACATCGGTGACCCGTCCGCTTCGTACATCTCGTCTTTCAATCGACGGATCATCAGGTCGCGCAGTCCCTCTTTATTGACGTCGTGCTCGTCGCGGAAACGATAGGGGTCGAGTAGCGAGATCATGAAGTAGAACTGATCTCGCTTCCCGTTGTGCGGAGTTCCAGTGAGGAATAGTAGTCCGTCGGAGGTTCCTGAGACCACCTCCCCAACCCTGTATCGATCCGTTTTATCGATGCCGCGCTTCCCCTCCCGGCGAGCGGTGAGGTGGTGGGACTCGTCGAACAGAGCCACGTCCCAGTCCTCTTGGACGTTGTTCAGCGCCGAGCGCATGTCCTCCTGTTTGGCGAAATCGATAGAGGTGATGATGCGGTCTTCGTGCGACCAGACGTTCTCGGCGGGGTAGGCGTCCTTTTTTGCCTCGACGTAATCGCGGTCGTAGATGACGTAGTTCGTGTCGAACTTCTCTCTGAGTTCTTCCTGCCACTGCGTGGTAAGCGGCGCAGGGGCGACGATAAGCACGCGGTCAGCCTGCCCGCGGGCGGCGAGTTCCTCGATGACGATCGCTGCCTCGATCGTCTTTCCGAGGCCCACCTCGTCACCGATGAGATAGCGATGGTCATAGGAGGTGAGAATTTCGTGTGCGGCCTCCACTTGGTGGGGGGCGATATCGATGCGGTTGTTCTCTAGGGCGACGAACCGATCCTGTCGATGGGCGAGATCGAGTTGGGCGGCCCGAGTACGGAGGTTGAACCGATCCGGATCATCGAACTCGCCTTGCTCGAGCAGCGCGTCACTGCTGTCTATCAGATCAACAACAGCCGCAGGGAGTTTTTTTGAATTGTCGTCGTCGGTCAGGATGTGTAGCAGGCAGTTCCCGGACAGTCTGTGGGTGGTTTTTACGAGTTCACCTTCGCCGCCCGCGAAGCTTACCCGGTCCCCAACCTCGAAGCCGCATGCGCAATCGGACACTGCGAATGCCGATGTAGCGGCTGAACTTAACTTCTCGGAACATTGTCCTGTAAACGAAGAGAGTGAGTTTCAGCAGTGGCCTTTTGCAGGATGGACATTATAAATAGGCTATCATGCAGCATGCGTTCCGCGTCGGAGAGGCCTATCGGGACACGGGGAGCTTCAGGAACGCGGAAGACCAGTTCCTGCGGTGGATCCGCGGCCCACTGAGTAGCGGCATCAAAAACACGGGCGGAATCCGCGACCTCGGTGCGGATCGCTCTGAGACGCCCGCGGCGCTTGTTCTCGTCTCGAACGATGCCGGCGTCTCCCAGCACGACGATCCGTGGGAGGATACGCTGGCGGTCAATGCTGGCTACGTAAGCTACTGGGGTGACGCCAAGGAGGATCTCCGGTATGACGAGTCGGCACAGAACAAGAAAATCAAGGATGCGTTCGACAGAGCGGCCTCGGGACGACGCGAGGAGGTTCCTCCCGTACTGGTGTTTCGGAAGCCCGAGAGCGGCGTCGTCGAGTTCTGTGGGCTTTGCGTCCCGGATCACTTCGAGGTGCGTACCTATCAGGACGATTCGGGAGCACAGATACCGAACTACCGCTTTCATTTCTCCATTCTCAACACACAGGCCGTTCCGGTCTCGTGGCTTCACGAGCGTGCCCAGACGAACGACGACGACCAAGCGCCCGATGTCTGGACACAGTGGGTCAGGGAAGGGGAGGTCTCCCAGTGGCCGACTGGCGAGACGCTCGATACGGGAGGGGAGATTCGGCGCTACGAAACGACCGAGACGATGGTGAGTGACGCGTTTCGGGCCGAGACGTTCGAACGGTACA
>Ga0102936_1000842_pt1 | contig 12307 bp, 12 predicted proteins | sample SalPon2_A_H2O_MG_FD_78502 | JGI IMG/M metagenome (GOLD analysis project Ga0102936, IMG submission 78502) | Salt pond water microbial communities from South San Francisco under conditions of wetland restoration - Salt Pond MetaG R2_A_H2O_MG | ecosystem: Environmental > Aquatic > Non-marine Saline...
CGAGACCGTGGCCTCGGTCCCGCTGTTGACGAAGCGGGTCAGCTCCACCGAGGGGACGTGGCGGGCGACGAACTCGGCGAGTTCGACCTCGACCTCCGTGGGGGCGCCGTACATCGGCCCCTCGGACGCGTACGACTGGATCGCCGCCTGGACCGGCTCCGGCGGGTCGTGGCCGTACAGAAGCGGCCCGTAGCCCATCACGTAGTCGAGGTACCGGTTCCCGTCGGCGTCGACGACGTGAGCGCCGTCGCCGTGATCGACGAAGAAGGGGTACGGTCGGGTGGCCCGCACCGAGGAGTTGACGCCGCCGGGGATGGCCGACAGCGCCCGGTCGTACAGCGCCCGCGACTCGTCGTGGTTCATACTCCGAGGTTGGGCCGGCGCGTGCAAAGTCCTTGTCGCTTCGATCGGCGAGGGGCGCCGAGAGGCGGTCACTCCCCGCGGAGCCACCGGACCGCCGCGTCCGTGTCGGCGGCCTCCGTCGGCTCGCCGTCGTCGAACCGGGCCGCGAACCGCCCGGCGAGCAGGAGCGCCACCGCGTCGTGGAGAGTGTGGATCGCGATCAGGACGGGCAGCGACCGGAACTGGAGGTACAGCAGGGTCGTCACCAGGGCCGGCTGGGTGATGCGGACGACGGCGTGACGGTCCCACGCCCCGCCGAGATGTCCCAGGGTGAACGCGGCGAAGCCGATGCCGCCGGCCAGCGGAACGCTTCCGGTGAGTGCGACCAACCGTTCGATGGCGTAGCCGTGGAACGCAGTCTCCTCGGTCACGCCGGCGGTGGCCGCGACGAACAGGCGTTCGGGCACCGACAGCGACGCGAACGCGCCCAATCCTGCCGCGAGGCTCTCCCCGCGATCCCCGACGCGAGTCCAGAGCGGGACCGATACGAGGTTCACCCCGAACAGCGCGACGAGCCCGAGCCCGACGCGGCTGAGAAACGCCGCCGGCGACCCCACCCGCCACCCGATCGACGCGGGCGAGGCTCCCTCGACGAAGACCAGGGCGAGCAGACACCCCGGGATCGCCCACTTCCAGGCGTGCTCCCGGAGGTCGACGGGGGCGGGCCGGCCGCGGGCCGACTGCTCGGCGGCAGCGCCGCGTCGGCGGCCGACCGCCCGTCGCGTCCGATCGAGCAGTCGGAAGCCGGCGAGCGCGACGACGAGCCCGACGGCGGTGGTCGGCGTGAGCACCACACCGGTACTGACGGGCCCCCGCGTTTGGTTCTATCCCTCGCCGGAACACGCCCAGTCGACGCGAAAATCAGACGGCGGCGTTCGACCGGCCGACGAACGAAGCGTCCGCGAGACCCCGGCGGGGAGGCCGTCGGGCGGTTACACCGCGTCGGGGCCGGTCTTGCCCGTCCGGATCTGGCGCGCGGACTCGACGGGGAGAACGAACACCTTGCCGTCGCCCTTCTCGCCGGTCTGTGCGCCCTCCGCGATGGCGTCGACGACGTCGTCGGCGGGGATGTCGGCGACGATGCACTCGATCTTGACCTTCTCGTGGAGATCGACCGTGTACTCCTCGCCGCGCCACTGCCCCTTCTTCGCGGGCTGTGAACCGCGGCCGGAGACGTTCGTCACCGTCAGCGACGGCGCACCCGCCTCCGCCAGCGACTCCTTCACGTCCGAGAGCTTGTCCGGCCGGATGAACCCCATCACCAGCTTGATGTCGCCGTCGTTGGGCTCACTCATCTTCGGTCACCTCCGCGTCCGCGGCGGGGTCTCCGCCGTCGGTGCGGACCTCGCCGCCGCCGTCGGCGGCGACGGTGTTGTCACGGTTCTGGTTGGGGACGAACTCGGGGTAGACGTCCACGCCGTGTTCGCTCCGGTCGAGCCCCTCCTCCTCCTCCTGCTCGGAGACGCGGAGTCCGAAGAGCGCGTCGGCGATCCCGAACGCGACGATGGTCGCGAGCACCGTCCACGTCCCCACGACGGCGACGCCGACGACCTGCATGATCAGCTGGTCGACGCCCAGGAACGTGTAGCCCCCGCTGGCGGTGACGCCGAAGAAGGGGATCAGGATCGTCCCGATCGCACCCGCGGAGCCGTGGACCGCGAAGACGCCGCAGACGTCGTCGATCTTCAGCGAGTCGACGACCCACCGGTAGGTCGGGAGGACGAGTGCCCCGGCGATGCCGCCGAGGATGAGACCGCCCCACCACGTGACGTGCGGGACCGCGCCGGTGACCGCGACGAGCCCGGCGAGCAGGCCGTTTGCGGCCCACAGCGGGTCGGGCTTGCCCTGCCACGCGGCGGAGACGATCATCGCCGCGACCGCGCCGGCACCCATTCCGAGCGTGGTGTTCATGACGACCTGCCCGAGCGCGCCGCCGTTGAACGTGATCGCGCCGTCGGCCGCGGCGAGCACCGTCGCCTGCGTGCCGACGTTGAATCCGTACCACCCGAACGCGAGGAACAGCGTCCCGAGCACGGCGAGCAGCATCGAGTGCCCCGGGATCGGCTGGGCGTTCCCGTTCGAGTCGAACCGGCCCTTCCGCGGGCCGACCATCTTCGCGCCCACGAGGCCGGCGATCCCGCCGCACATGTGGACGATGGTCGCGCCGGCGAAGTCGAGGTACCCGACGCCAATGATCTGGCCGAGGTAGCCGGCGCCCGAGAGCAGGCCGCTACCGCCCCACGCGACTCCCGGCATGGCGGGGTAGATCACGGCCGTCATCGCCGCCGCCACGAAGACGTACGCCTTGTAACTCATCCGGCCCGCGACGGCGCCGGAGACGATCGTGGCCGCGGTCATCGCGAACACCGCGCCGAAGAACCACCCGATGTAGGCGGTGGGGTCGTTGATGTACGCGAACGCGCCGCTGATGCTGAGCGACAGCCCCGGCGTCGTCAGCATGCCGACGATGGCGCTGACCGCCGACCCGACGACGAAGAACACCAACACCCCGAGCGTCCAGTCGGTCATGTTCTTCATCAGGACGTTGCCGACGTTCTTCGCCCGGACCTGGCCGGCTTCGAGCAGCGCGAAGCCCGGCTGCATGAAGAAGATCAGAAAGCAGACGACGAGGATCCAGACGTTGTTGACGCCGTTCGCGATCGAGACCGGATCGAGCTGTAACGGCATCACCATACGACCGCCTCCCCTACCGAACGTTTGTCCATCGGTGCATCGAATCCGCAGTGGTCTGTGGTGCTAAGCACAGGAGAGCGTCAAGAAAGGGTAGTACATAAATCCTTGAGTTGAATACGTCCACAATACGTGCGTGTATCCGGACGTTCGTATGATTTGGGATAGAATATAAGGCGTATAAGGTGGGTGTTCGTCCGATCCGGTGGCGTAACCGGGGGGAGTACTGTACGAACGTTCAGGCAATACCTGCCGGCGCGGCGGGATTCGGGCGCGCGCACCCCGGCGTCGGCGTGTGGAAGACGGGAGCGAACGCCCAACTCGGCTTCGACACACGGCAGACGGCCCCGGACGTTCAGGTCAGCTCCGGCGCGTGGAAGACGCCCCGGACGTCCAGGTCAGCGTGGGCACCGACTACAGCCCGTCGGCGATGTCCTCGGCGAAGTAGGTGACGATCAGGTCCGCACCCGCCCGCTTCATCGCGAGCAGCGACTCCCGGGCGGCCGCGTCCAGGTCGAGCCACCCTTTCTCGGCGGCGGCGTGAAGCATCGCGTACTCGCCGGAGACGTTGTACGCCGCCACCGGGTGGTCGAACTCCCGGCGGACCGCGCTCACCACGTCCAGGTACGCGAGGGCGGGCTTGACCATCAGCACGTCGGCGCCCTGTTCGGCGTCGAGGCGGACCTCCCGCAGGGCCTCGCGGGCGTTCGCGGGATCCATCTGGTAGTGGCGTCGGTCGCCGAACGCCGGCGCGCCGTCGGCGGCGTCGCGGAACGGCCCGTAGAACGCGCTCTCGTACTTCGCGGCGTAGGCCATGATCGGCACGTCGGCGAAGCCGGCGTCGTCGAGGCCCGCCCTGATCGCGCCCACCATCCCGTCGGTCATGGAACTCGGTGCGACCATCTCCGCGCCGGCCTCGACGTGGGAAACGGCGGTCTCGGCGAGCAGATCGAGCGTCTCGTCGTTCCGAACGGTCAGGGTCGGATCCTCGGCGGCATCGGCTTCGAGCACCCCGCAGTGACCGTGGCTGGTGTACTCACACAGACATACGTCCGTGATCACGTACGCGTCGGTCTCGGCGGTGATCCGGCGGACCGCCTCCTGGACGACGCCGTCGTCGGCCCACGCACGCGTGCCGCGGTCGTCCTTCGAGTCGGGGATGCCGAACACCATCACCGCCTCGACGCCGGTCTCGCGGATCTCCGAGACGCGCGCTGCGGCCTCGTCGACCGGCACGCGCTCCCGTCCCGGCATCGACTCGATCGGGACCCGTTCGTCGGTCGTTGCGTCGACGAAGACCGGCGCGATCAGGTCGGCGGCGTCGAGGTGCGTCTCGCTGACGAGTGACCTGATGCCGTCGCGTCGGAGTCGACGGGGGCGGTGGGTGAGGTTCACGTTCGGCATTCGGGACCGAGTGGAAAAAACCGCTCGCGTTACCGCAGAGGGTGGACCGACAGCAACCCGACGTACGGGCGGTCGGGGGGCCGGAACGAAAGGGGTATGTGCGGTTCGGCGGTAGTCGGGGCTGATGCCGCCCGTTGCCCTCCGAGTGGCTCTCCAACTCGACGTGATGCCCCCGCGGCTGCTTTCGCTACTCGAATCCGAGTGGGCCTACGTCGCACTCTTCGGCGTGTTCGTGCTGGAGGGCGCCATGTTGATGTACTTCATGCCCAGCGAGCTGATCGTTCCGGGATCCCTGCTGTTGCTCGGTGACGGCGCGCTCCTGCCGGTCCTCGGGGTGGCCGTCCTGGGCGCGACGGTCGGCCAGTTCGCGCTGTTCAAACTCGCGAAGCGCGGCGGCCGGGAGTACCTCCTCGAGAAGTCGTGGTTCCGGATCGGGGAGTCGAAGCTCGAGCGCTTCGAGGGGTGGTTCGGACGGTGGGGGCCGGTGGTGGTCCCCGTGAGCAACGCCCTGCTGTTTACCCGCGGGATGCTCACCGTCCCCGCGGGCTTCGCGGGGATGGACGACCGGCGGTTCGCGGTGCTGTCGGCGGCGGGCACGCTCGTCTTCGAGGTCGCACTCGCCGGGCTGTACCTCTACGCCGGAACCCTGCTGTAGTTCTCCCCTCCCGCTCCGGAGGGTTTTTCGAGCCACGGCGTCTGCCCTCGGCCATGAGCGACTTCGACGAGGAAGCCGAGCGGGAGCGGCTTCGCGAGAAGTACGAGTCCGAGGCGGAGGACCGGAAGCGGACCCAGCAGATGAGCGAACTCCTGCTGAAGGGAGCCACGATGACGAACCGCCACTGCGGGGAGTGTGGCTCGCCCGTCTTCCGGTACCAGGAGCAGGAGTTCTGCCCGAGCTGCCAGCGCACGACCGAGGGGGACGTCGCGACGGACGAACCCGCCGCGGGCGACGTGGACGGGGACGACGCCACGGCCGGGGACGCGGAGGCAGTCGGGACTGATGCGACGGCGGGAGGGCCCGGTTCGACGGCGGGCGAGACGACGGGCGAGGTGCGGACGGACGCCGGGACCCCGGCCGCCAACGGTACTGCGGCGTCGGACGGGGCGGATCCGGGCGTCGGCGCCGCGGCCCACGGAGAGGCCGCCGTCACCCCGGGTCGCAGCGGCGAGAACCCCGCCGACCGCCGCGGGGGGACGCCGGAGCGACACGACGCGCGGGCGACGAGCGGGGCGGGAGACGGCGCCACCTCGGAGTCGGCCCGTGCCACCGCCCACGACGCACTCTACGCGGCGCTGACGCGGCACGCCCGGCTTGCGGCCGACACCGACGACCCGCGGCGGGCGACCGAGCACCTGTCGGCCGCGCGGGAGGCCGCGGCCGCGCTCGACGAACTCGACGGCGCCTGATCCGGGCCGGCGGGCACGTCGGCGGCCGCCGACCCGCGCGGCCGTTACAACCGGAAGTTAGCCCGCGAACAGTCCCGCCAACTCCAGCCGGATGTAGCCGAGGTACGGGATCCTGAGCCGCGCGGTCCCCCGGATCCACCCGGGCCGGACCGGGCCGGCGATGTTGTTCGCCTGGTCGTACCGGGCGTTGGCGTCGCCCTTCGTGATGAACCCGTCGTGGGGGGCGGGGCAGTTCGCGAGCGACTCGCAGTCGTCGGCGTTCAGGTAGTCGGGGTTGGCGCGGTCGTACCAGTTTTCGCCCGCCTCGACGTGGAAGTGCGCGCGGTGGATGATCGGCGACCCCACGCGGTCAGGTGGGTCGTAGATGATCACCGATCCGTTCCCGCCGAAACTCCGGTAGCCCTCCCCGGTGCCGACGTCGACGGTGACGATACCGGTCTCTCCGTCGGCGTAGTCCGGGGTGAACCGCTCCGGCTCGGTGACGAAGACCAGGTCGCCGCGCTGCATCTCGGGCTGCATACTCCCGCTCTCGACCGCGACCATCGGGGGCCACACGCCGCTGATGGCGAAGAGCAGGAGCCCGACCGCGATCACGCCGAGGGCGCTGTAGAGCGTCTCCCGGATGAAGACCAGCGGGCCGCTCCGCGCGGTCCGGAACCGCGTGAGGAAGCTCTCCGATCCGCCGGCGGCCCGCGATCCGGGCTGTGGACGCGGTCGCGACCCCGACCCCCGGCGCGACTCCGCGATCCCCGGCGGCAGATCGGGCTCGGCGTCGCGGGAGCCGTCGGGGCGCCCACCGGGCGAACCGTCGCCGTTCTCGGCCGGGGTGTCGCTCCCGTGGGGGGCGTCGGGTGTGGGGCCCGGTTCCGTCGACTCGTCGTCGGACGCCGGCCGGGACCCGTCGTCATCAGGATCCGGGTGATCGGGCCGATCGTCGTCCGGTGGGGCGTCCGCGTCACCCGCGTCGTCCGTCATTGACCGCACGTTCCGTGTCGCCGCGTTTCAACCTTCTGGGCTCTCCGCCGGTGCAGTACGCTTTTCTACGCCACCCCCGTTCGGAGGGGTGTGCCGCTGGAGACGCCGGTTCGGATCGTGACGGAGCTCGCCCGGCGGGGGTACAACGCCGAACGGGAGGCGGTGACCCTGCTCGCCGGCGCCGAGGCCCCCGCACGCGCGCTCGAAGCGGTCGTGGATCACGCCGCCGACGACACCCTCCGGATCACGGCCGCGGAGGTTCAAGCAGTGCTCGCGGCGACGGAGCCGACGGGAGACACGGTCGACGGTGTCGCGCCAGTACCTGAAGCATCACCGACCGGGTCCGACGCGTCCGGACACCCCTCCGTTTCAACTGGAGATGGCCACAGTGAATCGGCTGAGACCGGGGGGCTCACGGAAATGGCAGACGGAGCCGAAGCCGGGGAGCGTGCGGGGGCAGGCGACGAAGCTGCGGCCGAGAGATCCTCGGATACGGACGGTGGAGCCACGGCCGAGCGGATCCCGGGTGCGAACGAGCAGGTCCAGGCCGAGCGAGCCCCGACCGCAGCCGCCGGAGCCGACGGAGCCGGCGTCGATGGGTCGACGGCGCCGGAGTCCGGGACCGCCGCCGAGACGGGCACCGGGCGAACGGCGGCCCGCACCACCGACCCCGCGCTGCGGTCCATGGAGGTCGCCGGCGACGTCACCGGGCGGAGCACCGGAACCGGGGAGTACGGCGACTTCGTGACGGTGTTCCGCGACAGGTACGAGAAGCTCTCGAAGCAGCTCCGGGGGCGAGTGAACCACCGGCCGGCGTCGGCGATCGGGTCGATGAACGGCGGGACGGAGACGGCGATGATCGGGTTGGTCGACGACGTTCGGTCGACGAAGAACGGCCACTGGATCGTGGAGTTGGAGGACACCACGGGGACGTTCCCGTGTCTGGTCATGAAGGATCGGGAGTTCGCCGGGCGCGTCGAGGAACTCCTGCTCGACGAGTGTGTCGCCGTCGAGGGCACGCTGTCGGACGACGGCGAGATCGTCTTCGTCGACGCGCTCTACGTCCCCGACGTCCCGCGGACCCACACCCCGAACACCGCCGACAGACACGTCCAGGCCGCCCTGGTGTCGGACCTCCACGTCGGGAGCCAGGAGTTCGCCGCCGACGCGTGGGACCGGTTCGCGTCGTGGCTCCACACCGACGAGGCCGCCGCGGTGGAGTATCTCCTCGTCGCAGGGGACATGGTCGAGGGGGTCGGAGTCTACCCCGATCAGGACGAGGAGCTGGACATCGTCGACATCTACGAGCAGTACGAGGCGTTCGCCGAGCGGCTGAAGGACGTGCCCGGGGACATGGAGATCCTGATGATCCCGGGGAACCACGACGCGGTCCGGCTTGCCGAGCCCCAGCCCGGGTTCGACGAGCAGCTTCGGGAGATCATGTCGGTCCACGACGCGCGGATCACGGGGAATCCCTCGCTCGTGACCGTCGAGGGGGTGAACGTGCTGATGTACCACGGCGTCTCGCTCGACGAGGTCATCGCGGAGCTGCCCGAGTCGAAGGCGAGCTACGACGAGCCCCACAAGGCGATGTATCAACTCCTGAAGAAGCGCCACGTCGCGCCGCAGTTCGGCGGAAAGACCCGGCTCGCGCCGGAGGAGAGGGACTACCTGGTTATGGAGGAGGTGCCGGACGTGTTCCACACGGGCCACGTCCACAAGCTGGGGTGGGGGAAGTACCACAACGTCTTGGCCGTCAACTCCGGGTGTTGGCAGGAACAGACCGACTTCCAGAAGTCGGTCAACATCGACCCCGAGGTGGGCTACGCGCCGATCCTCGACCTCGACACCCTGGACATGACCGTCCGGAAGTTCACGTAGGGCGGGCTCCGGGCCCGTCGTGCGGACGGGTGTCAGCTACCGGTCATCCCCATCCCCGTCCGGGGGGCGACCGGGAATTCGGTACAGCCGTCCGTATCACTCCGAGGGCTCGAACCGGTACCGCGTGGTGGCCTGGCCGTCGAAGCTGGGGCCCGGACCGGCGGCGGTGAAGCCGGCGGCCTCCGCGGCCGTCACGGCGTCGGTGTCGGACTCGGGCACCACGAAGGCGACGTCGAACCCCTCGCGCACCGCGAACCGGACCGGTTCCGCGAGCAGCCGCTCGGCCACCTCGGCGTCGCCGGCGAGTTGCGTGACGTGGACGGTGCCGTCCCTGACGTCGAAGGCGACGAACCCCAACACCGATTCCACGTCGTCGCCCGCGCTCGTGTCGTCGTTCGGGCCCGACTCCCCCGGGCGGTCGACCGCGAGGCGGACCGTCCGGTCGTGAATGACGTTCCGGAGCACGTCTTCGGGGAGGTTGACGATGGCTCCGAGGGTGTCGGCGTCGTCCTCGACCGCGTCCCGTACCGCAGCGTCCATACCCGTCTATTCGGTCGAACGAACTTAAAACACGCCTCGACGACGGGGTGGTCGGGCGCGGGCACGGGTGGGCCGGCGGGCCGACGGAGCCACCGGGCCGACGCCCGGATCGACGCCGAACGAACGGGTGAGCCGCGGCTGGATGGATCCGGGCCGTCGGACCGGGAAGGAAGGTTTTACACCCCCCCTGTACAATCACGGGCTATGACGGAGCACCGCTTGCGGGTCGGAGCCGTCCCACGACGGGGGAGACGCCAGTGCGCGTAGTCGCGAAGTTCGGTGGGACGTCGCTGGGGAGCGGCGACCGGATCAACCGCGCCGCCGACTCCATCGCGGCGGCGGTCGAGGCGGGCCACGAGATCGCGGTCGTGGCCTCCGCTATGGGGAACGCCACCGACGAGCTGTTGGACGAGATCGAGTTCGAGGCCGAGGACCGCGACCGCGCGGAGATCGTCTCGATGGGCGAGCGTACCAGCGTGCGGATGCTGAAGGCCGCGCTCGCCGCGCGTGGCATCAACGCAGTGTTCCTCGAGCCGGGGAACGACGAGTGGCCGATCATCGCGAACGAGCTCGGGGAAGTCGACATCGAGGAGACGACGCGCCGGGCGGCGACGCTCGCAGCGGAGCTCGACTCGGTCGTCCCGGTGATCACCGGGTTCCTGGCGCAGAGCGCCGAGGGCGAGATCACCACGCTCGGGCGTGGCGGCTCCGACACCACCGCGGTCATGCTCGGGCGGTACATGGACGCCGACGAGGTGGTCATCGTCACCGACGTCGAGGGCGTCATGACCGGCGACCCGCGGGTGGTGGAGGGCGCCCGCAACGTCGGGCGGATCACGGTCGACGAGCTGCGGAACCTCTCGTTCCGCGGGGCGGAGGTGGTCGCCCCCTCCGCGCTGTCGTACAAGGACGACGGCCTCGGGGTCCGGGTCGTCCACTACCAACACGGCGACCTGCTCACCGGAGGCACGCTCATCGAGGGGGAGTTCCAGAACCTCATCGACATGCAGGAGACGTCGCTGTCGTGTCTCACCGTCGCCGGGCGGTCGCTCCGGAACAGCCCGGGAATCCTCGCGGACCTCTCACAGGTGCTTCGGGACGCCGGGATCAACATCGACGCCGTCGCCAGCGGCATGGATTCGGTGACGTTCTACATGCAGGAGGACGCCGCCACGGAGGCGGAGAACCTGCTCCACTCGAAGGTGGTGGAGGATCAGACGCTCTCCTCGGTCACCGTCGAGGACGGGATCGCGGTCATCCGCGTGACCGGCGGGGAGCTTCCCAACCGGCCGGGCGTGATCCTCGACATCGTCCAACCCATCTCGACGGCCGGGATCAACATCCACGACGTGATCACGTCGGCGACGTCGGTCGCGATCTTCGTGGCGTGGGACGACCGCGAGGAGACCTTAGAGATCGTCCAATCCGAGTTCTGAGCGGGGCGGCGACGGCCGTCACCAGCCTCGCGACTCCCCTTCGGCTACCGGCCGTCGTACAGCCGCGTCCCGATCCGCTCGGGAAGCCCCGCGTCGCGGACGGCCGCGGCGACCGCGTCGATGTCGTAGTCGACTCGCCGTTCCGCGACCGAGCCGTCGTCGAGATCGAGCAGCGCGTACGCCGCCCGCGGGTCGCCGTCACGGGGTTGTCCGACGCTGCCGGGGTTCACCACGATCCCCTCGTCGAAGGTTTCGTGGCCCTGGACGTGGGTGTGGCCCGTCACGAGGACGTCCTCGTCGCCGAGCATCGACGGGGCGAACTCCTCGGGGTAGGTGTAGCGGTCGGGGTCGTCGGGGTGGCCGTGGACCAGCTTCACGCGGCCGTCGAAGGCGGTCCGGGTGTCGGGGAGATCACGCAGCCACGCCACCGCGTCGTCGTCGAGCTGCTCGCGGGCGTGTTCGACGCCGGCGCCGGCCATCGAGTTGAACCGGAACGCGGTGCCGGTGGCGACCGCGCGGTCGTGGTTCCCCATCACGGTGGGGATCGTCCGCTCGCGGACGGCGTCGAGACACGCCGCGGGCCAGGGGTTGTACCCCACCACGTCGCCGGCGCAGACGATCCCGTCGACCGGCGGGAGGTCGTCGAGCACGGCGTCGAGCGCGACCTTGTTCGAGTGGATGTCGGAGACGACGGCGATGCGCATACTGTGGGATACGGCGGCCGGCGACAAAAGTCTCGGCCGAGTGCGACTGATGCTGTCGGGTGAAGGCCGGACTCGGCGCGAGCGGAGTACGTACGGGCTCGAAGGCCCCCTCGGCGGTTGGCCGCTACAGTGCGTGACCGGCCGGGACCCTGGCAACGCCGCTTCGGTCACGATCCGGAGACGACGCGCCGGCCTCGGTTCGACGGCCGGCCTCTCACACGGCGACTCGCTCACCCGCCCCGCTTTCGGTACCACACGCGCTCCCCGACGGGAGCGTCGTCGTCGACGTCCAGGCGGTCGAGAAACAGGTCTCGGACCGCGAGTGTCACGACGAGTTCCACCGTCCGATCGTCCCCCGCTTCGGGCTCGACGGTGACCACGCAGTGGCCGTCACGGCGCGTGACGTCGGCGACGATACCGGTCGACCACCGGTCGAGATCGTGTGTCGGCTTCCGGGCGTGGATGCGATCGTGAGCCATACCACGTCTCGGTCCGGCGTGGGCATGTCGGTTTCGGCGATCCTGCCGCCACCCGACGCCGGCGCCGGCCGCGTCACGCGCCGGTCCCGTTGTGGAACCCGACCGCGACGTCCCCGTCGTCGTAGGTGACGCCGGCGGCGCAGACGGCGTGCTCGTACGGGAGATCGTAGGCGCGTGCGGCGATCTCCGCGGGGTCGTCGTCGGCCCCGCCCGCGAACTCGATCGGCGTCGGGTCGCTCTCCTCGTAGGTGGCGACGAGCGTCGGCTCGGCGACCGACTCGACCAGAAGGGCGTCCCTGCGGACGATCCCGACGGACGACTCCTCGCCAACGACGCCCGCGACCCGCGGGGTGTCGTAGTCGTCCTTCTCGTAATCCAGCGCGAGCAG
>Ga0102936_1000846_pt1 | contig 12301 bp, 15 predicted proteins | sample SalPon2_A_H2O_MG_FD_78502 | JGI IMG/M metagenome (GOLD analysis project Ga0102936, IMG submission 78502) | Salt pond water microbial communities from South San Francisco under conditions of wetland restoration - Salt Pond MetaG R2_A_H2O_MG | ecosystem: Environmental > Aquatic > Non-marine Saline...
AGGAGGAAGATGCGCAGCAGGAGGAAGATGCGCAGCAGGAGGAAGATGCGCAGCAGGAGGAAGATGCGCAGCAGGAGGAAGATGCGCAGCAGGAGGAAGATGCACAAGATGATGAAGACGCTCAACAACCCTATGATATACAGGAGGAAGACTCGCAGGACGAAGACGCACAGCAAGAGGAACACCCGCATGAAGACTCACAGGACGAAGACAGCGATGTCAAGATTGTGGAGCCTGTCGTGAAGAAGCAGAAGAAGACGCCTGCCAAGTCGCCTGCCAAGTCGCCTACCAAGGCACCTGCAAAAACGAGTGATGGAACACCCAAGGTGGGTGCGGTGCATCTCATTATTTTGGCGTGTGTGTCATGATGTGTGGATACGTAATTTCATCTGGACCAAACAGGAAATGAAATGCGTCATGGACAAAAAGTCGTGCATACACAGCTGTATTTCCACATACACATAAAAACACATACAGGGCAACATGCCCCTAAAAACCGGTCAGCCCCGTGTGAATGGACGGTTCGCTTCAAAGTCCGGCACACAGAGTTCAGAAGACAAATCAACTGCCCCCTCTCAGAAGCGCGGCCGTCCCCCAGGCAGTGGCAACAATTCCTGCAAGAAGACCAAGACCGATGACGGCCAAGACACTGTCCAGGTGTGTTGGACATTTCCTGTGCAATAAAAAAGAAGCTAGTAGAATCATCCGTGTCTTTTCTTTTTGCTTTTTTTACCTGTTCTTGTATATATCTTTCTACCTGTCTACCTGTCTTTCTGCTATAGATAGTCTCAGTCTCTCTCGAACAAATAAATAAAACGCAATGCATGCATTCATTCAAACACTCTTTTTTATTCATATTTCCTGCGCGCAGAAGCCCAAGAAGAAGGCCGGACGCCCACCAGGCTCTAAGAACAAGATCAAGGATACCGACCGCGATCACACCAAGTGAAGGTGAGATAGTGGTTTTAGAAGTATTAGAATAGCATATGGCATGATAGAGAGGGGCTTGTAAAAGGCATACAAGGCATACAAGGCATACAAGGCATACAAGGCATACAATTCGTTCACATGCTGCTGTACATGTTACCATCGCTGCGGTATTGATACAGACTTTCTTCGTCCTTGAGTTTGCGAGAAAAGTCTGCGTCTTCTTGATCATTCTTCTTGTGCCGCTTTATATCATGCTGTTCAGGAGATGAAGATCTGGTCATGAAGGGCGGATAATTGGGTAGCATGGAGCCAGGGACAGGGACACTTGATGGGTATTGTGTATACGTGGTTGTCATAGGAACATGTATGTGTATGCTGGGTGGAAATGGTTGACGCATGGGTGTCATAGGGGCAGGCATGCTGGGTGGAAATGGTTGACGCATGGGTGTCATAGGGACATGTATACTGGGTGTGTATGGTGGATGCACAGGTGATGTAGGGACAGAGAAAGGTGCATCCGGATTGAATGTCTGGGGTGTGCTGCTTGACATGGTCAGAGAAGATGAACAGAGAGATGGATTTCAGGATTCTGTGAGATAATATGCAGATACATGAGGACGGAATCAAATTTTCTAAATATTTTTTCATGATCGATTCTTCACTGCGATCCCGTAATTTTTTGGCTCGGCACAAAAATAATGTGCGATTAGTATAAAATATATTCCATCACACATCTGTCATGGCTCGTTACAAATTCTCCAAAAAGCAATGCAATGAATGGATCAAGAATAAAAAGACGAATCCCAAGACAGGATACTCTATAGATCCCAGTGCCGCTAGTGGCGTATACAAGAAACTCAAGAGACAGTGCGGGGTTTATGAAGAACTCGCGGCCAAGACGCGCAGCTTGACGGCATGTCGATCCCGAAATAAAAAACTGCGGAAAGAGCTCATGACGGCTCTGGAAAGAGTGCGCAGGGTCACGGAAGATCCCTCTATGTCCAAGAAAGAGGCTGAACAGAATATGATGATCACTGCGCCCGCTATCAACGATATTCAACCGGTGATAGAGCGCGAGATGAGTACATATGATGTGGAAAACATGAATTATGCGATTCTCGTGATTTTATTCATGCATGCGGCCAGTGGTATCAACGATTTGCGTGACCTCGAGCTCCAAGATATTAAAGATATGCACAATGATCTGAAGATGAGGCTGGAAGAGAAGAGCGAAAATTTATCGCTGGCTCTTTCCAAGGATCAAATGAATCTGGTCGTGTATATGATCAACTTTTACATGAATTACATCGAGCGGTACTGGGCGAAATATAAACGCGATGCTCCCTCCGTGCTCATCGAGGAGGTAGAAGAGAATGAGGATGAAGAGGATGAGGAGGAATCCTCTAGCAACGACGATATGGCCATCGTCCCCTATAATACCAAAAAATCTTCTTCTTCACGGTCCAATAGTCAATCCAAGAGTAACACCGGATCTCCTTTCGATATCGTGCAGTTTACCAATGCCTCATCCTCCCGAAATTCCCAAAAGAATTTCTCCCCCGCGACCTCCTCAAAAGCCCCGACAGGGACCCCACGGTCTTCTGCGGCAAACTCTTTTTCCTCTTTCACGATCGGACCCGAATCTCTTCCCAGGAACACATCCAATAGTAAAAGCAGTGTCAACCGACCCAATAGCTCTATGCCCAGGAGTTCGGCAGGATCCAATTTTGTGCCCAGGAGCTCCGCACCGTCCAACACCATGACCAGGAGTTCGGTATTTTCCAACTCTGTGCCTAAAAGCTCAGCAGGGTCCAACTTTGTAACGTCAAATTCGAACACACGTTCTATGACGGTGAACAGCAGGAAGCCTCCTTCTTCTTCAAACTCTAAAAAGTCTTCGGTGTCTTCAGTGAATTATAACAGTGTCAACAGGCCCACGATTCCCGTGACGCCCCCGGTGAGTCTCGTGGACTTTACGAGTATGCAAAAAAGTGTCAAATCATCTCCTCGAAAGGACGAGATCCTTCTGCTGGAAGACTATGATATGGACAAGATGCTCTTGTTACTGGAAGAGCTGGGTATTTCCAAAAAATCCATGAAATCCACCATGGCAGAAAAACGCAACAAGACCATTGCACTGTACGATTACATAGAGCGCCATTGGGACAGATTCAAACAGGAAATAGACAGTCAAAACAGCAGCGGTAGCGTCAAGATACCTTCCAGTGCGTCCAAGCAGGCTCAGGCCAAGTCCAAGTCCGCGTCAGGTGGTCGCGGTCCGCCTCTCTTTTCACAAGAAGAGTTGCGCGATTATTCTCCCGACACCTTTATGACCATCCTGTCCCTGATCGGACTATCACCGCGAGAAGATCTGGAAGATCTCGATATCATGGACGTGCGCAAAGAGTTCCGGCGCCGCTTCAACGTGGACGAGCGAGAATCCGGGAAATATTTCGCCCGATTATACGCGTACATCGATCGCCATTGGGACGATTTCAAGGAGGACGTGCGCGAGCGGATCGTATCGGGCGAAAGTATCCGGACCCCCTCCTCGTTCAAGGAGAACATTCATTCGATGGCCGCCGCGTCCTCCGAAGGAAACAACACATCCGCCTCCCAGATGTATAACAATCCCATGTACGAATCCCCAAAGAGTACTGGGAATAGAACCAAAAGTAGTAGGCGCTCCGAAATGGTGAGTAATCCCGTCTTCAACAGTGACAGCAACAGCAGCCGCATCGGACGCGTACGCCGCGTGCCGACACCGTCATCTTCGAACAAGTCTTCCAAATAGATGGATGCATAAATATTTCTCCGAATGTCTAAATAGAGACCCACCCATGAAATACATTCCTAAAATAGAATTCGTGAAAGAATATACCCGTGGCATCCTCAAGAAAAAAGGGCTCGCACCCGAAAAAGCCGACTACGATGGAAAGCGTGTCACGCTGTATGATCCTCAGATATTGACGGTGAAAGATCACAAAACGAAGAAGATGCAAGTTTACGTGAGGCATCCGACTTCCGGAAAAATAGAAAGAGTCACGTTCGGACACAAGGATTATTCAGATTATACCCTACACCGAGACAAAGAACGCCGCGAACGGTATTGCGCGAGATCCGCGGGAATCGAATGTGACGGCGAAAAGTGTGGTCTCACGAGCCCCAACTTTTGGTCCAGACACGTGCTCTGGGATTGTTGAGGTATTTTTCTACGGTACGGGACGCGACGGCTTGAGGCTTTTCCACGCATACTCCAGGAGCGTGATCCTTTGCGACACGACGGGTTCTATGTGCGGTGACTTTGGTGTTTCTTTTTCTTGTATCGCTAATAGACAAGTCAGCGCGTGTATCTCTTCGAAAATCTCATAATACGTCAATTTTTCACGCGCATCATCGAGCCGATCCACGAGCTGCGTGAGCTCGGCCACGTCGCGCAGCGAAGGTCGTGCGCTTCCCTTGTACACCAGACACACGGGTCTGTCATGTACGCCGATGCGACACACGGGGATGACGTAGGTATCTTTCGGACTGTACGGATAGTAGTATTTGCAGAAATGCGCTTGATGTAAATCATCATTCTCGGGATTCTCAAAGATGACGGTATCTATTTCCTTCTGGAGCTCGGCGATACGGTCAACCACATTCATATTGCCGCGGCAGTCTTTTTTTGGTCTATATCTTCTTTGCATGTATGCTGGATTTCAATTTTTTGATCAAATAAATGTGCGCGGTTGGAACCGACCACCTGCGCATATTTTTTGTCATAAATCATATATCACAGGGCCCGGAATGTTCGAAGTCATACACTTTCCATCCACCTCCAACGTCAATGACCGAATAAAAAGAACGGAAAAGATCATTCTCGATTTGTCCGTCGGATCCGTCGCGGATATCGGTGGAGCGGATTACTTCAAACTGTGTGAGAAGAACGGTATATCATACACTTCTCTGAATATAGGAGAACCGCAAAAAACCGGCACCGGAGGATATCACAAAGCGTCCTTCACCCTCACATATGACGGGAAACATATTCCGTTGGCCGCCGATTCCGTGGACCTCGTCATTGTCAATTTCGTATTACATCATACACCGGATAATGCCCTCGACCTTTTATCCCAAATCAAAAACATCGCCAAGAAATATGTCTTGATCGGCGAGGATATCGCCGCGCTCGATTACGAGATAAACTGGCACAAACGAAACTTTCAACATCAGCCTGGTGGAATTTTTCGATCGGACGGGGAATGGCAGACGCTGTTCAAAATGTACGATATGCATCTGATCAAACAATTCATCGTTCACCGCGATGACGACAAGAACAAAGACAGAATCTACAGGTGCATATATCTCCTCGAAATCCCCTGATGCATGCGCTTTTGTATTTTTCGGAATAAAAATCGATAGGGACATCGGTCCGGTCTGTTCGGACGGATACACCATGGACCCGAGCGTGATGCGAATGTGTGGACTAGTTTCTTTGGCGCTCGCGCTCATCACCAGCGTCTTGAGTCTGACGATGTGCGTTCCGGCGTTCTTCGCGACGCGTTCCTCGGCGTGGCTCTGGGCGCTCGTCGCATTGAGCGCCGTGTCTTTCCTGGGCGCCCTGACGGGAAAAGCGTGTATGAGTCTGGGCGATGCATCCGAAAAGCGCGCCGAGATGAACGATGCACAGATGAACGAAACCGTATGATATCATAGTCTCGTCTCGGAAAATTGAAAGAGTGAATGGCATGATTCGGCATATAGGTCAGGCATAGAGGTAAACGATGTCAAAGATGTCAAATATGTGTACGAAGATGGACAGCTGGAGCCCTTCTCTTTTACATCTTCCTTCAGAAATCTGTCTGCCCGTCTTCATAGATGCGATGGCCGATGACAACGCGACGGTTCATGACACGATCGATCGCATTGCAAATATTTTCGGCATTCATTACGCGTCCCAGAACATGGACACCATCATCCTCTATATGCTGGAAAAGAACCATCTCGCCGGCTTGGCGTGGATCCTCAAGAATCAGAAAAGGCGTGACCGATACATGCCCGCCTTTGTCCGTCATCTCCGGGGTCGTCTGGACAAAAGCCGCAATTCCCAAATTCTAATCGAGGTTTTCGATATGTTATGCCGATTAGGACACACGCAACAACTGTTCGAGTTCGTGTGGGATACGCGTCTCGTTTCCCGGTATCTATCTTCTTCAGCAGATTTCCGGACGAAACTCTGTATCTTGGGCGCAAAATACGGGCACATAGACGTACTCGATACATTCTTGACAGATAGGGATGTAAATAAAAACGATGAAAACACAATAGATAAAGAGAGGTGCCGCATCGCGTTTTACATGGCTTTATCCAAGGGAATGGCCCGTGTTTACGAATATCTGCATGCACGTCACTTACATAATGATGTGCCCGAAATGGAGTACGCGTATGCCGAAGTATGCGCGGTAAAAAATGGACTGACCGCGCCCCTGCATTTCCTCTTGAAAAAGGATCCGCGTACGTGGCACGTCTCGCAAACCTGTAAGAGGATCATCTTTCGCCCCGATTCGGTCAAAACGTTTAGACTGCGGGATCCCCTGAACGCGTCCGCATGTGTGTCTACGCGATGTTACGCGAATTACAATCCCGAATATGATGCCTGTATATCACGAGAATAAAAAAGAAGACGTGCCATAAACATGGTCAGCTAAATATTTTTTAGTAGGTCTTTTGAAGGATAATAGAAGGATAAGTATTTTATTTTTTATTGATTCAAACGTCTTTTTTTTGAGCCTTGATAAATCTGATGCAATTCATTCTGTAAATGACACCGTTCTCGGAAATCATCGTTTTTCTCGCGGAGTCGCTCGTCCTTCTCGCGAATCCGTTCATCTTTTTCACGCAACAGGTCTCCATGGTACCTTGCATCTCTGTCGCGATCTTCACGCTCGCGCGCGAGTTGGATCTCCAGCATCTCGCATTTTTCGTCCGCCTTGCGCTTGGACTCTTGAATGTCCTTCATCTTACCGGTATATCTATTCTGTATATCACGTAGTACAAAGGGTACGGTGCTTTTCAGCGAAGAGGCCGAAATCACGGCCAGTTCGTTAAAGTCTTTGCCTTGCCGCAGGGACCATCCGTTGGTCTCGAAATAGTTTTTGAGATAGGTTTCCGCCTCGAAAATGTAGCGTTCGTCGATGACGATATGGTGTTTCAATTCCAGATTCATCTTGTATTTTTTCATATAGGTATTCTCGTGATCATCGATGCGTTTCAGGAAATCCTTGCTCACGCCGTACTTGAACACCTGCTGCTTTTCGTCAAAGTGTTCGGGAATATCGATCTTGTGTTTGAGTTCGCCCACCGTGCCGAGATAGAGAAAGTACAAGACGGGCAGAGCGTCTACGTTGGTGGCCAAAAACTGTTTGATGATCTGCGGTTCCATCTTGATCATATGGTGAGCCGCGACTTGAACGCGCTGATCTTGCGTGCCGAATTGCGAGGCGAAGAGAATATCCACCGACCAACGGATATAGCGATCGGCTATAGGGTGTCTGCGCGTGAAGATGATGCGGAGAAGACCGGAAAACGTCAGATATCTGACGGCTTTATTATTATGGCCTTCGGCCTGTGATCTAAAGTTGACATAATCCTGATTTTCTATAAACGTACCGGACGATATATTGGCATGAATATTCTTCATCTCGAGCATTTTTCCCACGTCCGTCACATTGAAGAATATTTCGTGAGGTCTTCTGTTCCCGCGGATGGTCACATCTACGATCCTACCGTCTTCGTGTCTGAAGCATTCTTCACTATTCAATTCGATCTTGGGCGGAAGATCGGGCAGGGCTTTGGATTCGCGCGGCGCCGTCTTCAAAAGATGATCCTGTATATAATCCTTGCGTATAAAGGTGAATCTTTTGCGGCATTCCGTGTCGTGCGGCAGAATCTTCCGGATGCGGCCTTGTGTCGTGTACTTGAATTGTTCGACAGGAATCTTGTGTTTCTTGAGAAATACGTCGATGTTTTTGCATCCTTTGAAGAGATCGGGGTATTCCTCCTTCACCGTCAGGGCCTCGATGTAGTCATGTTTGAAATCCAGACGCACCGTCATCATGCAAATTTATCAAGCGCGATACTTAAAAACAGTCGGTCCAAAACTGTCTTACAGAGTCAAATGATTCTTATGTTCTTATCAATCATCGACATCAATTTTTCAATGCTTTTTTATTCTCGATGACTACAACGAATAAAAAATCCAAAAAATTGAGTACAGTTTTCGATACCGTAAAAAAGATAAAGTAGTCTATCCATCTATTCATCATGACTTACTACCGTCTCGAGCAACGCCTGTCATTGAACAGAGACAAACCTTATTTTGATCCGAAAACTCAGGTAGTAGATCTCTTTTGCGTCGTCATGAGAAATATAGATTGTGGATTCAAATCTCTGGCGATGCTTCAGTGGGCGACCAAAGAGGTCAATCCTCTAAAAAATGCATGGAACGACGATGAGTGGCTAAAGTCTGACCACGCTTGAATACCCAAAAAATGAATGTTTGTTTATATAGTTTTATCTAGACCAAGTAGGTGGTTTTATTACTCATTCTTTACATAAGAATGATATCGGGGGTTCGAAGTTTTATTTGCAGAAAGGTCATTATACATCGGACACCTTCCCGTGGAGCCTGGATCTTTATCGGAATACCATCTAAATCCTTTACATCCTTCCAAATTATCGCACATGCGTCCACACTCTGATACGGTACCGCTCCTATTATTTGTATTTGTCTCGAAACGAAATCCCTTTACATACTGATTACGCGCTATGTTCCATGGTTTCTTGACTTATCCGCATTTCAGCACGCCGTCTATATTTTCCACTATGAAACCGGGGCAACTCTTGTACCTTAACTTGTTTCTCCGTCCGTAAGTTCCGTTCATCCTCTTGCATTGGGCCGTTATAATCCCGGAAGCTCGGTCAATATCGTAGTCGCGACACGTATTCATCCAGGATCCATTGGGTTCTGGCTCGGGCTCGGGTTCTGGCTCTGGCTCCGGTTCGGGTTCACGTCTAGACAGTTCCTGGAATCGTGCTTGCAAGTCGCGTTTTTCCTCTTGTTTTTCTTCGTAACGTCGTTCGGCTTCTCGGAGCATATCTCTCTGTGCATCTTGATTTTCTTCTATACGTGCCTGCAAATCTTGTCTTTTCTGACGCAGATTCCTGAATTCGTTCGAGATCGAACGGTTCATTTCTCGTCTGGCTCTATCTATGATCTCGTCACCACCATTTTCGATAATCCGCCTTTGCATTTCTCGCATACTGTCATCTATTTCGTCCAGAAGAGCGCGACTGGTATCGACGACCGTGACGCTCTTCATGAGTTGGATGCGCTGTAATTCGTTTTGTATCTCTTCGATGAGATCTTGAGGTCGCTTTGTGGGATGATCCAGGAAGCTCGTTTCCCATTCGAAAGTTTCCCGATACGGACGCCCATAAATGGCCCCAAAATATGCGGTAAAAACGATGACGAGAGTGAAAAATATAAATGTCGCGGACCAAGAGTCGCATTGCATGATGACGCCGTTTATTATATTCAAAAAGAAAATGATGGTCATCCTTCTGAAAGAAAAAAACAAGTGTGAGAATGATGAGAAAGCAAAATAAAGTCTGATCATATGAAATCCAAATCAAAATCAAATGAGCGGCGATTTAGGCGCATCGTTCCATTCATTGAAGTTCCATACATTATCCTGGACGGTTATTTTTATGAAATCCCCGAATGACATGGACGCATCGTGATGCACCTGGATATTCAACAATCGCTTGATGGTCTCCGATATCCGAAATATTCGTTGGTATATATTCTTTTGCTTATTTTTGTCGTCCAGCCACAACTCGTGCGTGTCGATAAATCGTTTCAGCTTGTCGATGTACGTCAGTCTGATCAGTTTGGAGCGCGAAGACTCGTCGGTGTTCATATGCCTTTATGTGAATTTATTTCTTTTTATATGCATTCGTGTATATTCTCGTCTCTATTTATTTTCCTACGCACATATTTCATCTACATCAATTTTTGGGCCACACATTTTCTAGATTTATTTTACATTGACACAATTTACGGTCAAAAATAAACAAAAATGGAAGAGATCTGTATCGTCGCGATTGCGAAAGGAGAAGGGAATTATATCGCAGAATTTGTTGACTATCACCTCGCTTTGGGCTTCGATCATATCATCATATACGACAACGAGAGCACGCCGGTCTACCAAGATCTCTTGACGCGTACAAAATCCCATGTCATGTCGCGGACGCATATCGTGCATTTTCCTCGGACAGAAGAGATGACCATCGGCGTACAGTACCATGCACTTTCGCATTTCGTGGCGCATTTTATGGAGCGATACACCCACGTCTTACACATCGATATAGACGAGTTCGTGGTCCTCAAACGACATACAGACATAAAGGCCTTTATTCGCGATTGGATATCGGAGAATCCGGATTGTGCGGGCGTGGGGTTCAATACCAAGATATTCGGAGATGGCTTCCTGCCATCTCCTTTCCCAGACGATGGTGGCTCCGGTGACTTTTCGCAGGTCGGGCGCTTTGTACGCTGTCAAACAGGCTTGGATCCGCTGATCAAGACCCTCTTTCGTACGGAGAAATTCCAGGGCTTTCGCACCGTCCACGATATTCGTAGCAAATACAAGAATCACGTGATTTCCGCGGACGCCTCAAAAAGTAAACTCAACGGACCCATGCATGTCACTTCGGACGACAGCGTAGCCCACTTGAATCACTACAAATGCAAGACATGGAACGAATTTCGACGTGCGTGGTGGCGCGGCCGCGCGGATTATGCACCCGATGCGAAAGCGAATCAGAAGCGGTTATGGTACGATGGCAATGACGTCTTCCACAACTATAACAGAAACGATTCTATAGATACACATGCACGTGACTTTTACCTCGCCTATCTTTCGATGAAATAGTTGCTTTTTCCTGTTTTCCTTTCCATCAGGTGACGGTTCGTAGGGGCTTCTGGTGAAGATCTAATCGCTCGATGATTTCTGATGCACTTTCACGATTTTCGTAGTAGCACATGACTTTCTTCATACTCTGCATGCACGAATACACGAAACAGATCTCCACCAGGACGTCCATTTCTGCGGCGGTGAAAGCACACGTGTCGTACGCGAAGAAGGTGTCTGTGCAATGGCGAATGTAGAACAACATCAGGCGCAAGTTCTTTGCGTCATTCGTGTCGTCCAATAGGAATGCAGGATACGCTCGGACCACCTGGCGTATGGTGTCGTGGACCGACGGAGGAGGAAAACTGATCATGGCGGGATGAACGGGGGTATACATGGCCTCCGTGGCATTTGTGGGTGTCATTGGACTCGTATGACTTTGTCGAATAAATCAATGAATGGTAATACGAGAGTCAATAGACAACGATATACAAGAGTGTGACGATCGTCATACGAGCTATCAATTTTTTGGGCGTTTTATTTTGCCATCTTACCAGACGCGATGCCATAAAATCTATTCATAATGTAGATCAAATATATCGCACGCGTGTCCGATCCATGACGGACCCAGGAAAAACCCCCGCTTATCAACAAGATATTCTGCAAAACCTGACCGGCGTCTATTTATGGCTTTTTTTCGGCTATTTATCCATGTACCTCAATTGTGACCTACAGCGTATGATGTGCGATAATCCGCTTGTCGTCCATATGTTCGGCTTCGTCACGGTCTTCCTTTTGTTCACCACACAGACGCAATCGAAAACCCGGAATCATCCCGCCATGCTTTTCCTTCACACGCTGACGGTCTATCTGATCTGGATACTCGCCAGCAAGACCAAATGGTACATCATCATGACGGTCTTGTGCATGCTTCTCGCGCACCAGTTTGCCCTGGTCGTCCTGGACTATATCTATCACCCGACCGTTTCGACGCCTGACGAAACGCGTAAAAAAGAAGGCATCAAAGACAAGATCGCGCTCGGCGTGCTGATCGCCTTGGCAGTGACCATCGTCATCGGAGTCATAGATTACATGCGGCTCCAAAAGATCGAGTACCACGAGAGCTTTTCTCTGTGGAAGTTTTTCGTGGACCGTGGCATGTGTAAGGATCGGGCGCTAGACTACGATGCGCTCAAGGACATGAGAAGTGTAAAACGGGCGTCTCGTTGATAAAAAGGTGTGTCGTCTCGGTTTATTGATGTTGAGCGAGGAGACTGGAACATACGCGGAAAAACGTGTCCGGACGCACACCGTTGAGCGGAAGATGATTGATGGGCGCAAAATTGGAGTTGAAAAACGAGATGAATTTTGGAAAGAGCGCATGGATCATGACTTGTTCGCGCCTCTCTTTG
>Ga0102936_1000851_pt1 | contig 12267 bp, 23 predicted proteins | sample SalPon2_A_H2O_MG_FD_78502 | JGI IMG/M metagenome (GOLD analysis project Ga0102936, IMG submission 78502) | Salt pond water microbial communities from South San Francisco under conditions of wetland restoration - Salt Pond MetaG R2_A_H2O_MG | ecosystem: Environmental > Aquatic > Non-marine Saline...
CTATCTTTTCTATTCATACTTTATTTCGGCTTCGCACTAACAGCAAACGGGCGAGGAGGGATTTGAACCCTCGACCTCCGGTTTAGAAGACCGATACTCTGTCCAGGCTGAGCTACGCGCCCTGAAAGTGGGTGTGATGGTGTGACACTTCGCAAGTCGTCCGAGTGGAGTGTGTGTCTTTACGACACTTAGTTCATGTGAGCGTGTGACAACTCTAATTTAATTTTTACTGACCCACTCGTGACTTGCATTAGGTATTTATAGTCCGTACAAGGACAGACTGAAGCCAGAAGGGTTTGAACCTTCTTGGCCTCACAGTCGTTCTTGTACATGCAAAACAATTCGCCCACGGGATATAAAGTTTTTGGTTTATCTATTCGTCGTGGTTAGTACTCCACCACTGTTCAAACTGATTTTCTATCACTTTTTCATCCATCCTAGACAACTCTTCAACTCCGTAACCTAGTTCATAACCTTGTGCAAAAGCTTCTTTAACTAGTTCTTTTTCTACCATAACTCTAATAGTCCTACTTGGACTCGAACCAAGGTCTTCAGCTCCAAAGGCTGAAAGGATTGGCCTGCTACCCCATAGGACTGAAAGAAATAGTGAGGATAAACTCACCGTGCCCAAGTTGCCCTGCCAACTAAGCATGACGTACTTATTGTCTTTTCGTAGTGTTAGTTTATACTCCACACCACTAGAGAGTTTGATGGTTGGAACCACCGCCTAAGCTAGCAGTTTTACAAGATGCCTAGCTTGATGGGCACACTCGGACTCGAACCGAGAACCAACAGGTTATGAGCCTGTCACTCTACCTAGTTGAGTTATGCGCCCAAAGCATAAAGCTAATGTCTGCAATGCGAGTGACAGGACTTGAACCTGTGAACCCCTACAGGACGGGTTCTTAAGACCCGCGCCGTTGACCAGACTTGGCTACACTCGCTAAGTGTTTCTTTGTTTACTACTCACACAACTTGCACTTATCGCTGTCACCATTAAGCTCCTCTGCTAATGGGACAGAACAAGTCTCACAGTACTTTCCTGTGAGAGTGTATTTCGTAGTTATCATATCGAACTTCATGGGCTGACAAGGAATTGAACCTTGTTAAGTGTATTATTTTTGGTTGAGCGCCAATCTTGCACGCGACACATGTACACACTTAGTTACCAGACTTCAGCCCGCAAATAAATACTTGTTTAGTTGATTGTGTTGCTTCACTTCGTCGGGTCGTTAGACCAGTGACTTACTCAGTGAGTCGGCCAACGAGGTTCTGGAGAGGCTCGTCGTCACCGTCTTCCTCCAGAGCCTGAACGGCCACGAGGAACTCACCGATGAGGTTGTGGCGGTCTGGGCCGAGCTTGTCCTGGATGAAGCGCGCGGCGGAGTACTGAACTCGCGCTGCTTCGGGGTCGTCGAACTCCTTGGAGTCCGGGTGGTCCGGGTTCTCGAACTGGAAGTAAGTCGTCTTGGTTTGCGAAGTGTTGCCTTCTTCCGAGTCGCCAGCGAATCCGTCAAGTGCCATTGTAGTAGTATGGTAGGTTCTCACGTCATTTATTATCAGCGGAACGCTTTATCCGCCGAGCACTTTAGCACTTCTTGCACCGCACCGCGATTTCCGGTGTGCTATCCCGGAGATACCAAAGTGAGGGGGTTGAGCCCTTGGCAGACACAGTGTCTGCTCCTGCCTTCAGGGTTTTCCCTGAAGCACTCGGTAACAACCTACGGAGTTGTTGTAGTCGGGGAGACGTAGACGCCCTAGCAAGCGCCTGCCGTTTTTTCCCGCGTTGCGCGCCCCGGCTACACCCAATTGTACACGGGGGATATTAATAAGGCTTTCGCATCTAATTTTTGCGGCAAAATACCGGCTCGGTTTCACGACGGTTTTTCGGCATTTTACTTCCCTCCAATAACTCTAGCAGTGTTAATATCACTGTCATTGCACAAATCTTTAAACACTTTATTTTCTAATGCTTTAGCTCTATCTTTAATGTTTACAGTGCATTCTTCTTTTTTAATACTTTGAACAGTACAAATAGTAACATCGAAATTTATCTTTGATGTATCTATTACTTCTCCATCTACTATAACCATCTCTGATGTTTGTCCACATTCATTCATGTGAGTAGATAATCTATTAACTAATAAAGAATTACCACTTGATTCACCAACATAATTAAAAGTGCCATACTCATCTGACTCAAACTTTAAATGATATACATAAGCATCAGACTTAGAGTTATACCCATCAATAGACTGTAATTTTTCTCTTACTTTTCTTTTACTATTATTACTACTTATTTCTTTTTTACCACCTTGCTTAATAGAATACATACCTATCTCTTTAAGGCCTTGGGTAAACCGATAGTCATCAGAAAGACTAGCAACTGTACCAGATGAAAATGTGCAATATTGGTTTACGTCACTAGCATTAATAGGGAACCCTATTTTATCCGCTAACTCGTTCAACTCATTCTCTATTTGCTCTCTTGAAACTGTATCCTGATTTTTAACTAGTTCTGGCAAGTATTGTTTACATTCATTAAGAGTCATCCCAGTATGACTTTTCATAGACGATGACTCTACTAAAGTATTATGATTTTTTAGTTGTCTATCACAGAAGTCAGCACCGAAAATAGCTGCTGCATAGTATAAATCGCCAAAGTATTTATATCTGCTATTATAACCATCTGTACCATCTATATCATGTGGTAGTGCATTTGCTTTAAGATGAAGCTCTTTCTCAGATAAATTTAACTTATCAAGAACATCTGAATACCGTGTACTAATACCTATCTTCCACATATTATTATTCCATTGCTCTTCACTAGGCCACCCATCTGTTATCTCAGATAAGTCATTAGCTGCTTGGATAGCACACATTTCAGTTTTTATGTATTCACCTCCATCTTTATACGGTTTACTTGCTTTAAACGAATCTAAACTCATTCTTCTACAAGCTCCTTTTCCATTTTATCTAATGCCGTTCTAACTACTTCAGCATTTGATGGGTTTACAACCATCTCATTTTTCATTTTCTCTAACTTTTCTTCATACTCTTTATTCAATTTAATGCTAGTTGCCATATGTGTACACCATTATTCACATTGAACCATTATAAGTGTTACTATATCTATCACAGTAAACTGTGGACTCTGAATATGCAATGATAGATATGCTTACACACCTTTACATCACCTAATTCAGATTTTTTCTGTGAACAATTGTACTCATAATCATTACATGAGCAATCAAGAATATTAAGGTCAACAATATACCCTTCAGGGTTTTCTTCTTCTGTTTTCTGTACTACGTATCGACCTTTTTTGACTTGTTCAACATCAAACTTTTCTTCTACTGCTCTAGTAATCCGTTCAATGTCGAACTTGTCTATATAACCTTCTTTCATACTTTACTATTCAGGTATTTTGAACCGTTCACCGTCCAGTGGAAGAGTAGCACCATATTCAGTGCTATCTTTCCATTCACGAGTTTCGGTTGTTAGTAAAACTCTATTATCTCTTAGAGTTTTAACCACATAAACTTCTTCTCCATATCTTTTATCAAATAATGCTGTATCAGTAGCCAGTTGGTATTTACTTATCTTGTTCATTGTTTACTATTTCTGTTGCAGTAGTTAGTTTACCATACTTTTCAATGTGAACCTTTAGCTTCTCAATCATGTTATTGTGTTCACTGTGAGTAATAGTGTGCGGTGAATAATCTAATTCAGCATTATAAAGTGAATCATACACTTCTTTTAGTGTTCCACCTTTAATAGTCAAAGTACCTGGACTAATTAGTGTGATAAGTCCTCCATCTTGGTATTCATCGTGTGGGTCAACCTTAAGCACCATATATCTTTCACTACCAACTAGGTTGTATAGTGAAAGTGGCTCATCTTCAAGCCGTTCTTTTTTGTTTACCATTCTTAATGCCCTAAATAAGAATTGCACTTATTTTAGTCTACTTAGAGTTTTCCTTCAGGAGCGGCTCGCTGTTAATCCATAGTTCAATCCATCTTAAGCGTTCTCTGTCATGCATGTCAACAGTGAATATACTTTCACCTTTTTCTTTTGCATCACTTACTCCATGCGATAGTTTACGTCTCACATCCATGAGGTCTTCCTCCTCAAAGATTCTATCTGCATAATCGCCATCATCAATGCACTCTGTTATTAGCTCGATGTGATGCTCAGCGCTATCAACATCTACTGTAAGTTCTTTTCTTTCACCTTCCCAGATTTTATCATCTGGCTCATCACCTTGATAGTTCTTATTGATATGGATAGTCTGATATATTGTTCCTGCAACGAATGATGCTCCTGCAACTGCACCATACTTGAGTATTCGCTTAATCATTATGGTTTACCAATTGCTTCTTTGAACTCGTAGTCTAGTTCAACGTCTTCTCCACACATCGAACAGTGTCCGTGAATTGTCCAAAACCTAGGAGCCTGGCTTCCTACATTACCTTCAGTGGAGTTTTCTACAACTGTTATTTCTTTTCGAGGGTGTTTGCATTCAGATTCACTCATGAAAATATATGTCTACTCCTCCAGTGTACGTATTATTCTTTACGTGGACTTCACCGGCTCCAGTACTTACAGTTTGACTGTTCATCCTTGAGGTTCCACCTCTGTCTTGATTTATTACTATCATGGCTCCTTGTTCATCAATTAGTTCTTTATCAACGTATGCTTTATCACATACTGGGCATTTTTCTTGTCGGTGTTTCATCTTGATGTTTTGAAAGTACGGTGAAGTTTGAACATTTCTTCTTCTGGCTTGTATCCTATATCACTGCTAATTGCACCTTCGTCTTTAAAGTATTTATCTAATTGACTAACCCATATTATATCATTTGTAATTTCATCAGATTTAATAGTAACAGTTATATCATATCCGTCTTTTGGGTTATACACATTTACTTCTGCGTAATCACTAATGATAAGTAGAACTTTTTTTAGTTCTTTCATATTTTCAATCTTATCTGCTTGTTGATTAATATCTATACTTAATGATTCTATTTTATTTTCAGATGTTTCGTCTTTCATTATTTTCTTCTTATTAAGTTGGTTAACTTCCGAAGCGCAATATGCTTCTCGGTGCTTGGTAACACGCCTATCCGTTAGCCAGACAGGGTTGAGTACCCACATCGAATCTGTATCGTGACTCGCGCGCGTTATTAAGTTATTACTTAGTCTAACTTAGTGCGGCTCGCCTAACGGCTCGCCTCACAGCTACCGCTGTCTTATCTAGTATAGTAATATCTTTAATTAGTATAAGACGCGAGCGCGCCCGCGATGCGCCCCACCCATATAAACCCGTCGATACCATACTGTTTTGTTTACTTGAAGTCTTTTCCATTCTCACACTCAGGCCAAGATGTACAACCCCAGAACTTCTTTCCATCATTTTTACGCTTTCTTACGACCATAAGACTTCCACATTTGTCACACCATGTGAGGTCTCCTTTAGAATCTCGGATTTTATCAATGCGTTTTTGAAGGTTCTTAGGCCACGTCTTAATTCTGTTAACACGTTTATCTTTCATCACTGGTCTTTCAGTCTCGTTATCTATTACAGTAACACGGATTGCATCACTACCTTTATCTCTTGCTTTATCTGTTCTTTTATCAACTGATGAGTAGACTCGGATACTAAACCTACCCTTTTCTGACTTGTTCTCGTATATGTACTCGTTAGCCCAGTCGTAGTTTACTATGTTGAAGAATAAGCCAGTATCATCTAATACTGCCTCAAATTCTTCTTTGGTGAATTGGTCAAAGTCTTTTTCTGACATTTTTCTTAAGGACTCCGTAAGAGAATTGCACTCTTATAATTCTATTCGGAGTTGTGAACTGTCTTAAACCCTTTATGGCATTTCTTCTTATGTTTTACTTTTGCTCTAACTAATTTATCACTTCTATCTTTTTCTATTAGCTCACCACATTCTTTACACTTTACTACTATTATATTATTCATTGTTGATTCTTGATTCCAATGTCTTTGCACTAAGCACTTGATGCATTATCTTATCACGGTTAATCAAGTCTCCTTCACGGTACTCATGGTTAGCCTGTGATAAGTCACGAAGCATCATCATGTTACCGAAGAAGCTAATGTAGACATGAGTTTCAGCATTCATGTCTTCACCCATTATCGACTTTAGCTTTTTCATAGCGTTTGCTTTATCATGTTCACCTAGTGCAAACATAACTGCTTCTTTCTGGACATTGCCTAGTCTTGTACCATGAGTTCCCACACACGACACCATTCTGTTATTCCAAGACGGTCTTGGAACCTCGCCTGTGTACTTTAGTTGGTAGTGGTCTCCGCTAGAGTACTCTGGGTTTGGACGAAGTGTATAGAACATCGGACAGTGGTACTTAACATGGTCACTGTCAATCTCTATCTCGCCATCCTTGATAGCGGTTAACTGCTGTGTGGTGTAATCTGACATTGCTTTTTCGCGTTCCATTGGAGTATTTCCTGGCACGCTTTTACCAGCTCCATAGAACTGCATATCGTAATCATCAATGTCACCACCTACGGGGTCAGTGTTAGTACTACCGGAACTAGTTGTAGAGCTACTTGATGAACTGGACGAGTTATCGTCGTCGTCAATGAAGTCTTCTAATCCCATTATCACCACTCCTCAATATGGTGTGTAAGTTTAGTCTCATCATTATCTTTCTTTCTGAATTGTCGAGTATATGTCTCGTTATATACTCCTTTAAGTATTTCGTCTTTACCATGAGCGCCAATTGTATCTGTCAGTTCATCACCAAGTGCCATCTTTACCAGATTACGGGTTTTGGCAAAGATGTATAAATACACTTTGTAGTCTGGTCCAACAGATTCACCGAATCGTTCTTTTAGAACACTAAGACAATCATCTTTAGATGTTTGTCCAGTGTCTATCATAATCATCTCTCGGTTAATCTTTACCAGCGATGTTTCTTGCTTAGAAACACATGATACTCCTTGGTGGCCGCTGATACCACCATACCTATCTCCTCTGTTGTATTTGTCTTCGTTCTCAATATGAGGGAATATGGGCATGTGGTACTTGAACAAGCCACCATGTGTGTCTATATTACCTACTATAGTGTTCTGGTAGTCGTCCATCTTTTCATACCCGAAAGGTCCTCGTGGACCCACATCACCATCTTCGTACTCAGTGATACCGGGTCTTTCTTCGGCAAAACTGTTATTGTCTGACTTGGATTCTGAATCTGATAACTCGCTATCATCAGCTTCTATATCCATAAATTCTTCTAGTCCCATTTGTATTATTTATCAGTGAAGTGCTGTTTGTCTTTCGCGCCTATAGAGGCTGTACGCCCGCGCACGGCATATATTTTTCGATTGTCTCTCATGTCTTCTAAGTGCCCACGTCAGAAGTCGAATCTGACTACTCCAAGTGGGCAATAAATATAATAGTAACTCTATTGTTCTTCCATGTCAAGGAAGGGTTCGATACAATCTTTCCACTGTTGATTCTTAAATGAAGTTCTTGTTAAATCACCTTTGACTCTCCCAACTACCCATCGGAAGAACTTATTATGGTTAGTGTCCTTGTACCCTTGCCTATAGAAATATACGTGACACATCTCGTGCAGTAATGTCATCTTAATCTGCTCGTCGGTGTGATTATACAAGTAATCTTCTGATAATCTAATATAGCACGTACCATCTGGTTTGTACGTTGCTTTTCCCAATGTTTTACTCATATTAGGAGATACTTCGATAAACTCAATGTTTAACCTTACTGGAAATCTATCTTTAAACTCATCTTTCCACTGGTTGAGTCTATCGTCGTACTCATGGCTATCATACGCTCTGTACTGGTTACTACTTTTGGTTCTGAAGTTATCAAGCCCCATAATATTTAATCTCTACTGTACCCTCTTTCGTATGTATCTGGTTCATTTTCTCTGAATCCGCTAGTTTTCATCTGATGGACTGGACAGATTGTCTCTCCTGATTCATCAACTGTGTATTCGTCAGTCTTTAGCCAACCGCATCTGTGACAGAATCTATATCCCATTAGTTAGTGTCTAGTTTTATTCCTTCTATGAACCCTATTTCACCGTTAGGGGTCTCAACGTACCACTCAAAGTCTCGCTGAAAGACTTTAAATCCTAGTGGTAGGATATTGTTAATCCTAGTCTTAGTTGACATTGTTTTATAGCCTCCATTTGCTATTCTATACATCCCTCCACCTATATTTATCACTATTGGGGTCTGGTGGTAGAAGTGATAAATCTTACCATCATACTTTACTACAACATCTCGTTTTTCACCGTAAAGTGCATCTTTGTCACAATCACACTCTGTTGATGGGTTGTGAGGGTGTATCTTCTGTTCTAATTCGCCGTTCTCTACAACTGTCTTATACGATGTTTCTATTGAGTTACTCATCTACCTTTTTACCTTAATGCTCTACCAAAGAATTGAACTTTGGACTGTAATGGGCCACCTAGAGTTAAAGAATGTTTAGAATACACATCAGCGGGTTCGCACCGAACGGTAATGTAAACACCCCATATCACTGCGTTCACTATTTTCAGAAGCTTGCCGTACAACGTCTCTGTGTACATTATACGCTATTTATTTCATGAAAATAACATCGGATATGTACGGCTTGTGTATATCGAGGGTGTTTTCTGACGTTAGTGAGTGTGTCGTTCTCGAACAGGGCCGTTAGTCCACTCATACTTCTCACGCCATTCTTTACCGATAATCTCGTCAAGAGTAAATTCAGGAGAGTCGGTATCAAGCCCCTGACACATCACTAGTCGGTTCTCAGTCCTCGTCATTCCGACATAGTAGAGCCTACGTTCAGCGTCATTCATTGAGCCATCTGCCATATTTTCTTGGACAGATTGGGTGGTGTCAGTTGACAGAACTACGGTGTCTGCCTCACGACCTTTAGACCCGTGGATAGTGCGTAGGTTGATTCCTTCAGGAACCATATGCTCATTATCTTGGTGAAGATTGTGTTTGATAGCCTCACCTTGATAATAGTTTGCGTCCTCAAAGTCGTCACACCATCGGGCTATTCTACCATAGCTCTGTGGTCTATCGAACCTAACTTGGTCAAGAACGTGGTCAGTAGGGACTGTCTGTCGACTGGCGTACTTGTCTTCCCACTTGCTTGGGTCAGTCCCATTCTTAAACGCACCGTATGGGAGTTCTGCCATGATGCGTTCTGCTTGACCTCCAGTCATTTGGTCTTTCTCGTTCTTCAGTGCAGCTAGACCGTCACGTAGCTTCACAATGTCATCCTTCCACGTCTTAAACCTGTCTGTGTAAGGAATACCAGCCTTGATTAGCTCCTGACCAAAGTTGTTCATCTGGTACTTTGCTCGGAATAGTACCATAGTGTCATCTGGGTTGATTAGTTTGATGACACGCTTCGGGTCAGGGTTATGGAGTGGTAAGAACTCACCTCCGTCATGGTGTGGCTTAATCTGCTTTTCTTGACGATTATCAACCTGCTCAATCGTCATCTTAGCTAGCTCAAGGATTTCAGAAGGCATACGCCACGACTGGTCTAAGATGTACACGCCTTCATCAGTCCAGTGCCCTGCTTTATCTTCCCACAACTCCTCTCGGCGCTCGTGAACATTGCCCTCCATATCAAGGAAGTATTCTGGCTTAGCACCAGCCCACTCGTAGATAGTCTGGTCATCGTCACCAGCTAAGTAGATACGTTCTACGTGTCCGAACTGGTTGTTGATGAACTCCTGCTGGAGGGGGTAAAGGTCCTGAACCTCGTCAATGAATAGTTCTGTAGTGTCTAGGGTATGACCCTTATTCACTGAAGCAAGGATGGCATCGTCGAACTCCCACAGACCATTACGGTTCTTGAAGTCGCCCCACTTTCCACACAGTTCTTGGAACTCTTCACCACTACGCTTCCATTCAGTTGAAAGTGGGCACTTCTGCCAGTCAGACGGTGAAATCATCTTAGACTTGAGCCACGAGTTCATCTTGAAGAACAAATGACCTTCATCATCTGGTGTAGACATCATCTGTTCTTCATCATCACCGCCTCGTGGGTCAAAAGCTAGGCCAACTTCATTACAGAAGTCGTTTTTATCCCAGTTATACCTAATCTCTACAATATCCTGTGGACCAAGGTTGTTCTTTTTCATAACCGTAGAGTGGATTGTTGTTACTCTACGGTCAGCTTCTGCTTGGCTAATATCAGTCAACTTGACTAAGCGTTCTTTAGCTTCATCAGCTGCTGCTCGGGTATATGCAAGCAGTTTAATCTGCTTTGTCATACCCTTGTTTACCATAGTCTCAATAATACCTTCATAGTCTTCTATGTCAGTATTACCGATGATTGTGGTGGTCTTACCTGTACCGGGTCCACCGAAGACTTTGATAACTTCAGTATCAATTTCTTCTTTTTTAGGTGAACTAATTGTAAAACCACCTTCAACATCTATTGAATCATTCTTACTGCTTTGGATAAAGTCATCAACAGTGCTGCTGTCGTTGCTTGCTTTTTCCTTTGGCGAGGAAGTCTTTTCTTCTGATAAGAATTCGTCTAGTCCCATTTTAGTGTCACTCCAGTTCTGATGGATTAGTTATGCTGATTGAATCTCCACTACCAATACTGTGGGAAAGAGATTCAGTCAGATTTGCTATTTCTTCTATTTGACCACGCATAATCTGCTCAGCGTAGTCAATATTCATCTCTTCACCGCGTTTGTCTGCCGCTTGGACCAATAGATAGACTTCCTTGTCAAGTCTATCTATTGCTTCTCTGTCGTCGCTAGTCAAGTCTGAGTTGGTCATTCTCTTTCTTAATGCCCACTTGAGGAGTCGAACCTCAAACAGCCAAATGTGGGTTATGATTGTATCTAGTGTACAAGTCGAAGACTCTAGATACTAATATGGGTGAATAGGTAATAAACTTTTCGGTTTATGAATCAGATAATGGAGAAGTAATCTTGACCTCGAACACATTTATATCTTTAGCATCACTAGCTATTACAGTCTTAACTTCATAATTTTTATTCTCTATTTCACCAACAGGGACTGCTTTTGCATATACATTGACAGAGAAGTTAAATGAGTCTCCAATAAGAGAAACATTATCAATCTCAAACACGCTAACTCTGCTTCCTATATCGTTAAGGTGTGTTCTTAGATTTTCTCTCGCATTGTACATCTCGACTGAGTGTTCTTTTTGGCTCATATGCAATATAACCTATTAACTTCCGAGGCAATAAAGCCTCTCGCTGTGAGGAGATTACACAGGCCTACCAGTTATTCTGGTAGGTTTTAAAGAAAAGAAATATAGTTATTATCGAAGCTGTGGGACGCTACTAATATCCTCTTGTCCTTGTAGCAACTTTTTCCGGGGTTCTGTCACTTTACTCATGTACTTGTAGTAGTCACGCTTGTATGATGCACCTTTATTGAACCCTCTTCGGGTATCACAGTTAGCTGCTGCAATTTCAACTACCTTATCAACTACTTCCGTAGCGAACTTCATCTTGTTCGAGTTGAGGAAGTCTTCATCAACTAAGATAGTTTTACGGTCTGGTCTCCACACATCTTCGTGCTTTGAGAATCCGGGCTTGACTTCATCGTAACATCCAATCTCTCGGAGTAGCCAACGAATCTTGTTGATGTTTTCCTTACGTCGCTTCGAGAGTTTAGATTCGTCACGCTCTTTCATTTCAAAGCCCATATCTTCTTCAATTACTTCTTCGTATGATTTGCCTTTATCAACTGGTCCATCGTTATTTTCTTCACCAGCAAGGTGTCGAACTGCATCCTCATACTTTTGGTGAACCATAAGAACATCTCCACGGTCCATTGCTTCTTGTGCTACAGCATTGCCTTCAGGGGCAAATGCGAAGTTGGTGTCTTTTAGCTCAGATAGAGCAACACCGTTACCGTCTATATCCTGTAGAATGTCACGGTCTTTGATGGTCTCAAAGATTTCATCATCGTTCTTTGATTGCTTGATGAGCCACTTAACCTCTGAACTCTGTAAGTCACTACGTTCAGCTAGATTGTAACGTGCGCCTAGGACGTAGTCTTCTTTTATTTGCTCCCACACGTCATCTCCTTCAATGATTTCAGTGCGAGCGTTGTTGAGGTCTAGTTCTTTCTTGCTGATGATGACACCAGACACAGGGACTTTATCACCGTTAGAGTCCTTGACCTTGATGCCATCTACGTATGCCCCAAGATTGTAAGTAGCGGCATCTGGGAACATAGCAGACTTTCC
>Ga0102936_1000856_pt1 | contig 12238 bp, 25 predicted proteins | sample SalPon2_A_H2O_MG_FD_78502 | JGI IMG/M metagenome (GOLD analysis project Ga0102936, IMG submission 78502) | Salt pond water microbial communities from South San Francisco under conditions of wetland restoration - Salt Pond MetaG R2_A_H2O_MG | ecosystem: Environmental > Aquatic > Non-marine Saline...
ACACGTGTTGCCATCTGTGTGATTGCTTCACCTGCGCTCCATGTTACATCAATAGCAGGATGTTGTGGAACCCACATAACCATCATTTCCCCATCGACGCGCTCAGGTTTTACTGGAATCTTTTCAGGATTGTGACCACCCGGAGATGGAACCTCTTCGTATCGCCGTGGCGTGAGTGCAAAGTGTGTTCGACCAAAGTTTACATCTCTTGGTTCAGGAGAATCTTCTGGTGGTTTCATCTCCGCCATTCCATTTCCTGAATCAGTATCTTCTGTTTCATCAATTGGCTCCATCTCTTCAGGGTGTTGTGGTGGATTCATTTCCATCTCTAATTGGTCTAATCGATCCCATGGAACCATTGGACCAACAGTGTCAATGACAAGAACAGGATCTCCTGCATTATGGTCACGATCAAGCCACTCACCACTTTCTGTGGCAACCATCCACCAACAAGAGAACTGTTTATTCTTTTCATACTCAAGCTCTGCGCGCTGCTCAAGTGACTCTTTAAATTCGTTACTCAATTCATATCGTTTGCCATTTACGTCGATTGTGTATTCACTCATGCAAAGTCCTCCGGTACATCGTCTGCGAGTTCTTCGAATCGTTCCATTGTTAATTCACGTAGTTCCTCTTTACTCTCTACAATTATAGAAATTTCGATCTTCTCTTCTTTTGGAAGCGATTGGATAGCTGTTGCAAATGCCATGTCTCCCTCTTTTGTCAACTCTGTTGCCCACTTTGTGACCTCTCCATACTCTCCATTGAGAGCTTTTGTGCGTTGACGATTTTTCCACACTTTGATAGATTTGGCAATAAGATTTATAGTTTGTGAAGCAATAGTTGACACTATAGCAATCCATAGTGGAAGACTTGTAAAATAGACAGCAACAAGGCCAATCGCTGCTCCAATTATCGCTTGCATTACTCCAACAAATGGTTGCCACTCAGTTACTTGATGAGAAATTTTTGCACCAATGACAGTAGCCAAGGGGATGCTGCATAGCACCACCGCTATTTCTATTAACACGTTACCTGATACGTGGGCCACTCACTTAAGGGTTTCGACTATTCAAATTCTTCGAGCGCGTGCTGGTTTTCATCAGTGATTCCCTCTCGTGGCTCCAGTTCTCTTACCTCTACCTCGAACGCGCATACGCCAGACGTATTAATTTTCCATAGTTCGAGTTCAATCTCTTCGTCATCTTGCGCTTTTCTCACTTGACCTTTTATCCAATCCCACCCAATGTCATTTTTAAACAGTAAGTGGTAGTGAACTTTATTATTTGTAATATCGTGTTTAGAACAATCTGCTTCCGTCCGTGATTCAAGTCGTGCTCGGATAACTTGTGGAGACTTCATTGAGTTTCACCCGGTAAACTACAATACCTACGAGCGAGTCCGAAGGACGTAGCTCTGAGTTCATGGTGTTTGTATTGTCATTTCTTCAAGTCCAAGCAGTTCTTGTAGCTCTTTTTCTACTTCTGGTGGTATATCAACAGTAGCAGCTTCCGACTCACTCCATATAATATGACGTGATCGTCTCCATGCTCTATCTGTTATGTTTCCTGTATTCTCTGTTCGTTTCTCTTCAAACTCGTGGAATGTCCATACATCCCAGTGAGATGCTCGACTGAACGTGTACTCTCGTTGAACCAGCTCTGTACCATCTTCAGTTCTTGTCTGAATTGTAAATGAGACAGTGGGCTCTCCCCATACGTCTTCTTTTGATTCTTGTAGTTCGCCCAGTTCGCTCAACATTATTGACTCACTGACTGAATGAGGATGATGGAGAAGATGAATCCAACTACTGCTGATGCAAGAATGAACAATAGTGGATTAATCACCCAAAAATATAGTGTGAGGATGATCACAGCAAGTGCTAATGGCCCGACCAATAGGTTTAGTAATCTACTCATACGGTTAGATAGGATAGCCATTGGTATAAAAATTACGCCCTCACAATTTCTAACTCATCATTAAATCGAATGAGTAGTCCATTTTTGATGTCAAAATTGTCGTCATTTTCGAGAATATCTTGATAGTCAATAAGTTGTTCTTCGCCTGCTCGTGATCCAGCTTTTAGTTCTACGACAATTGTTCCGCCATCGACAAACATATCAGGCCGACGTTTCCCGATTGGTGTTCCTTTGTAGTATATGGGAATAGTTCCTTCTGATGCAAAGTCGATGCCGCGCTCGCTTAATTCTCGTTCCATCGCTCTATGGTATGTGGCTTCTGAGTGACCTGAGCCTAGAATCTCGTGTATTTCTTCAGCGGCGTCTACTATCCTGTCAACAGTATCCATGCGCGTACTAAGTGCTGAAATAACTTAAACCTTTGGGCCACTCGTCGTGCGTGAAGTAGTAGACTATTCCGGCAATCTCCGTAATAGCTTTCTGCTCCTCTCCTTTCAGTGAATTGAGCGGCGGCTCTGCCGCAAACTCGTGGAGTCCAGTGTTGGTTACACGACACTGCCAGTGTTTACGGAACTTCGTGTCGAATGACAAGTGTACGAACTTGCCCTCGATATAGTTGTATCCATATTCTTCCACACGATGGAGTATCGACATATCGTGATAGACGGCCTACGGGTACTTAAAGATTGGCGTCGATAGGTTTATGAGAATAGAGTGCTAAATTGACAGTATGAACCAGACCGTCAAACAAATAGTCGATATATCGGCTGAACACTACGGATGGGATTCTTTCTACAATGGGAGAGACAGATACGAGAAAGATGGCTATGAAATATACTTTTTTGAGCAGAACGACGGATTTGAGCTAACCATTCGTGATCCTGAAACGATGGAAAGAAAAACAATTCTTGAAGTGCGTGACGAAGACCTGTGTACAGCGTCGCCAGCATACGTGGCGATTCTTGAATATGTTCTACGAAATGCCGAGGAAATATGTTCGAGTGAACTATGAGAATTACAGAAACAGAGACAGAAAGCGAGTTGCGCGAGGTTGAGGAGACGACTACTGTCGAGAAGATTAAGTGCGATGTGTGTGGCCACGCCTACGAAGAGGACGAGTGGGATGGCAACGAGTTTTCTATCAATCCTGAGATCAACCGCGAGTCACACGCACTCGGAGAATTAGAAGACCTTTTTGACGCTTATCACAAACACATTCCACAAAATTACCTTGACAGCAAATCAAATGATGGCGAGATTAATATTGATGTCCCGAAAAAGCCACTTATCAAGGTGGTCTCAGAAGAAGCCGAAATTGCAGTGCAGCGACAAGAGCGCACCGCAGATGAACAACTCTCAATGCAGGCTCTCAAGCGAAACTATGCAGATATGATTGGCTCGGACAACTTTTATCTCGTTAACGGAGAGATTCATCACTTCCGGTACGTCCTTAACGTTGAGGCAACGACGGATGATCACAAACACGTTTGTAATGACTGCTACGATGTGGTATTCGACTAATGGAGCCAGAAGAATTTATCACATTTGTCGAAAGTCTTTACAATGCTGACGACAAAAGTGGTTCAGCCCTCGATGGAAAGCTATATTTCCGTGCTATCTATATTGGATATGAGTATCCAAATCTCGGCCCACCAAACGGAGATGACGTTGCGGAAGATGGATATAAGGTTGGACTTGAATTACGCGAAAGACTTAAGTGAATAAAAGACCAATAGTAACTGTATGGCAAAAGATGTAATCACTGCGGTAGAGGTTCAGGAGACAGATTTTGGAGAAAAGATTGTGTTGCAGTCACCGTTTGAAGCAAAAGACTTTATTACTGTACTCCCATGGAAAGAGTTTCAAGAAGAAGTAGCAGAGTATGGCTCGCTTCGAGAGAAAGCTGTATCTCGCGGCATTGATCCCGACAGTGTTGCTATCCAAGCGATCGAAGACTATATCGATGAAGGTGGATTATCTGACACGTTCGCTGCTCACGCCTCGTGGGAGTCTGATGCTCTTGGTCGAAATGAGGGAGCGTGGATGATTGATGTTGATGCGTGGGACGAAGCACAACGCTACTTTGAGTTTTGTGGATTCGAGACAGAAAATAAGACTGACTTATGAAACGAGACGTAACTATTACTGAAGAAATGGTTGAAGAGTGGTGTGAGACAAGCCGGGACTCAAACCCGCTCCACATCGACGCAGATGCAGCCAGTGAGGGAACATTCGGTCAGCGAGTAGTACCCGGACTAATGATACTTGACTATATTTCAGGTATGTTGGCGAATCTTGGTGACGATGATGAGAATGTTATTCTCTCAGGCATCACGGCAGCTCGCTTCAGAGACCCAGTTCTTCTTGGTGAAACTGTGACAATTTCTACAGAAGTTGTCGAAGAGGATAAACGGTTTACAGGAGTTGATTTCGAAGCTCGTGTCGAAGAGCGTGGATCGCTGGTGGCAAATGGGGCTATGAACGTTGTCATCGATTGATTATGGGTGTCACTAAACGTCAAAAGCGTGGAATTAAAGAGCGTATGCGTGCTGTAAAAGAAGCTATCAATGCTGGCAAATCAGAACGAGAGGTGGATGAACGAGTTGAAGAATTAACTAACTACCTTGTTAGAGAAGGAATCATCCAGCCACCCGGAGAAAATGGCTGATTTTACGTTTACATCCACGAGTGAGTGCGATCTTTGTGGAGCGTATCTTTCATCATCTGATGAAGACTGTGATCATGACGGTAATCCAGTTGAAACACACGTGTTTCGTCGAATGAACAGTGGAAGAGAATCATTAATTGGAGTTGAGTGTGCAATTCAGTATAAGTGGTATGCACTTGAAGAAAAGGTTGGGGATGACTGGATTGCATATCAATGGCTCGGCACACGAGAGTTTGTTGAGTCTATGGTTAATAGTGTTATGTGGGATAATGTAGAAGAGTTGCCAATGAAAGCGATGTCACTCGATGCACCAAAAGATATAAGTGAGTAGTCCCCGTACTTATTGGTATGTCAGACAACGAATCGTCAAGCGGGTTTGTTAATGCACAAGCATTCCGTGATGCAGAAAATGAGCAAGATCTTACTGGTGGTGTCACTGTTTTCAACGAGAGTGGCGTCATTTATATGAGCGGCGGCGAGCGAAGCCAAGAATATTTGTACATGGAAAACAGACCTGATAGCATGGAGAATCGCTGCTAATGCCACATCAAATAATCGGCGGTCTCTATATTTCTGATATAGAGGGCGTTCAGCAAGGAGATACAAGGCAGTTTGACCGAGTAATTAGCGTCTGCCAAGATGAGTGCTCCGACAATGTAGCTTGTGAATATGAGCACTTTTGCATGGCAGATGGTCCGAATGACGAACAAGGTCATGTTCCGGGCGAGTACAGTTACGACATTCTCACCGACGCGATTGATGCAGTGGTCGCAGCACGAGTCCGTCGTGAAACCGTGTGTGTTCACTGTCATGCTGGTGTGAGTCGGAGTGCTGCTGTCTGCATTGGCGCGTTGGCCATTGTTGAGGGAATGAGCTATGAGGAAGCACTTGGACAAGTACAGGATACAAAGTATATTCAACCAACACGAGAGATGTTGGAACATGTTCAGCAGTACATCAGTGAGAGACAATGAATATGAAGCACGCATTTCAGACAGTTCTCGATTCAGGGCTTGAGAACTATCACAAACCACGATATTGGGAAATATGTGGTGTCACAGTACAATTCAAACCTGTACCCGGCGGCGTCGGTCAGAGAAAATGGAAGCGAACACTTGACGAATGGCTCCCACGCTATGACGAGGTTGGCTGGCTCGATGGTCTTCATAAGATTATTATTGGCCCCGAGGCAGCACATTCAAAAGCCCGGCGTGGTGTTGGTAGATATGATCACGATGGATCTATCTATCTAAACAACGATATTAGTTTGGGAGCAAAGTCGTGTCGTGTCTACCAAAATACTCGTGATGCATTGCTAACACATGAGGTTGTCCATCATGCGCATTTGACAATTAATGGATATGAAAACAGTAATAAATCCCCGGAGAAAGAAGATATGCTTAAAGAAACTGTGAGTTGGTACGCTGGAAAGAATGTGGGTGAGTCTATCGCTGAGATTGGAACTGGGATTGTTCACGGAGCAGATTTTCCTGAGCGGGTTCACGAATACTATTCTGACAAAGATGGGCCAATGGGGGCTTATGACATTGCCTAAACGCTACGAGGACTTAGCTAATGCGTTGGACGAGATCGCGCTCCATCTGCGTGTGATCGGTGAGGGTAGTACGGCGCGTGATTATGAGATTGCTGCCAGTGGCCTTCGCACCGCAGAGTCAATTCCCATGAACCCAGCAGAACTCGACTACATCGATGAGAGTGTACGCGATAGTGTGGCTGAGTGGCGATCATATGGAGAAATTGACAAACTACAAGAGTTTCGAGAAAAGAGGCCATGGTTGTCAAGTTTGACCACAATAGCAGGAATTGGCCCCAAACGAGCACAAACAATACATGAAGAAACTGGAGCAGCGAATATCAAAGATATTCGCCAGTTACGCGAAAACGGCGAACTCGAAGACATTTCGGGTATTGGCCCGAAGACAGCGACAACTATAAGGCGGAGCATCGCTCAATTAGAAACATGACGTTTGAAATTCCAATAACCCAAAACCGTAAGTTGCCACATGGCGTGCCACTTGTGGCAGACTTTCACGATATGCGAAATCGCTTGAGTTACTACTATCCAATTCTCAAAACGATCGACGGAGTTCGAACTCCCATCACGAAGTTCTTCCGCATCGGGGGAGATTATGACTCGTTTCCTGAGATACCATACCGTGATATCACGGAGTTTATGCAAAGTCAGCACATGAAAAAGGCGTTTGTACGAGCTGACTACTCCTCAGCAAAATTTGACTCGTCCGGTAGGCGAATCGACAGCCAAGATCCGCATGATGTTGAGGGTGTTGTTCTCGAAATGATTCGTCAGCTCTCCCGAAGCAAGCGACACCTTGGTGGGCGAATTGCAGTACGGGAATGGATTCCACCAGCGCGAGAGGTACGGTTCTTTTTGCGAGATGGTGAAATATTGTATGCAGACAGTACCGATGACGATGTTGAAACAGAATGGCCGTGGGTCGATGCACGCCATGTCGCTCGACAGATGGATAGCTATGCATGGTCGTGTGATTTTATTGAGCATGAAAAGACTGGTAAATGGTACTGCATTGACATGGGTCTCGATGGACTTTACTACAGTGATGATCATGGATGGACTTCACACAGCGAGCATATCGACAAATCTCAAAGCCCTGCTGAACGTACCGAGCGGATGCCCCATCCCGAAAAACTTAAATACTAATCGGCCTAATAGTAGAACGTAATGAATGAAACACGGCTCGAACAACGATTGACTGATACTCAAGTAGCAACATTCTATTTTACCATCTTGTTCGGTGGAGCAATTGCGGTGATGTTGCTACTATGAGCAATCAGACTATTCCGGTCAACCTCAAGGTCGGCTCTCGTGTGTCGGTACTAACGGATGTCGATACCGGTAAAGGTGGTTTCACTGCCTCGACTGTTTTCGAGGATACGGTCGAACAGTACGTGCCCGAAACGCGGCTCCTCCGTTTCGAGGATAGCGACATGGGATATGCAGAGTTTGAGAAACTGCTCGGAGAATACGACAGTGTACAGGTAATCCGAGAATGAGCCAGTACTTGTGTGAGGAGTGTGGTGTCTTGACACATCTAAAGCGTCATCTCGACAAAGCGAACGACCTACCGAAAGCAGACGAATGTCCAAATTGTGGTGAAGTTGATACCTTCCATTACCTTTAAGTCGTAGCGGCCCCTTTTTCTTGATGTAATGGACGACATAATCGAGCAACTCGATGAGCGTGACGATGTATCCAAGACAGAGTACGATCAACACCGAACAGGCGAAGGTCGTGTCACGGTTGAGATGTGGCACGACACGGACGCACTTCAACGCATTGCGGAACGAGCTATTACTGGTGCTGTACTTTCTCAGAAGGGGATGCAGAAGCTCGCAGAAGACGAGGCGCTTATCATTCGAGAGACGCGCATGGAGAACGTGCCAGTGAAGTCGCTCTATCCTGACATCGTGGAGCAGTTGAAGCAGGAGAGTGAGAAGAACGAGGACTACGAGTATCGAAGAAGTTAAGTATATACCCAACCTCTACCCTAACGTAACAATGAGTCAGACCAACGACGCCGATGAACTTGAACAGTACCGTGGAACTGCCGGAGCAGAAGTGAAGACGACTAACGTCTCGGGCGACAACCATGCACTCAAGCAGGAGCTTGGTGATGAGGACTCCTCAAAAGAACGAAAATATGACCCAAAAATGGCTGGTGAACGTTTCGTACAATTTTATGATGACACTGCTGCTGCCATTCGTGAGTACCTCTCGAACGCAGAGACGGCCTGTATTCGTCGTGCCAAGAACGAACTACTGGACGCTGGATTGGCAGAATCCGACATTCCTGACGGCACGACCGCCATGCTGGAGATGGCCAAAGAAGAGGTCGGCTACGAGCCGCTCATCGAGGTCACGTATAACCGTAAGCCCGACGAGACGCGCCTCATCATCGAGGACAACGGTATCGGTATCTCCGTTCAGGAGTACAAGGTTGTTCAGCGAATCGGCTACTCCACGAGTCACGCAGAGGGCGGCCAATTGGGTAACTTTGGGATGGGGTGGATGTCAGGATTCCAGCTTACGTCCATTAACGGGATGTTCAAGATGTCAACCAAGAGCTACCTCACGGACGAGGCGTACTCTACTGCTGAGTACGTCGCCAACTGTGAATATCTCGATCAGTCCCCCGACGAGTACGGTACTCGATTCGAGTTCCCGTCCTTCGGCGAGGCCGCGAAAAACATCGATATTCCAAGCAAAGTCGCGGAGTTCCCTGATGGCATGACCATCCCAGTTCTGTACCGAGACTTTGACGCCTCGGGGCAGGAGACTGAACAATCTGACGACTTCCTCGCTACTCGCATGGAAGACGATTACAGTGATGACAGCATGGTCATCATCTTCGAAAACGAGTACTTTAAGGCTGTTATGTCACCGGATTCCAAGGAGAACGGTCGGGGTACGCATACCTTCAATATCTCCATGCCTATCCGTCGCAACACTGACAGCTTTGGCTCTAACAACAAGTTTAACGCCAAGTGGACATGGGACTTCCGTGGCAAAAAAGAGGACGGCCCGATTGTCCATTGCCCGAGTGATCCGTCTCTTGTCGGTCTTGTCCCAAAGGAAGATACTACCTACGATGGTCTACTCGAAGACTTTCAGGAGAAATGTGTACCGATGTCACAAGTTCCTGATGACGCTATCTCGATGCCGGAGCCTGCGTCCAGCCGTGACTCGTTTAAGTCTGGTAACGACGACTTCTGGAAGTACGTCAGTACGAAACTTCAGGAGGAATGGGCGTCAGTTGCGTCTGAGCGGTTCGAGCAACTGACCTCGTGGCAGGACTTTAAGGACATGGAGCGAGACGAGAAGGAAGCCCTGTTCCGTGCCTACAGCGAGTTCGGCCCGAAGTACAGCGACGCCGAGCCTGAGACGATTCAGGACGAGCTTGAAGATAACCTCGGTGTGAGCATTGACAAAGATCTCGGGATGCGCCTCCACGAAAGTCAGTCGAACGTTCAAGTCGTCTCTCGTGGATCAGATCGTGCTCACACGAAGAGTGCGGCTTACGGTAAACCGATTTGGAAGGTCATCGATGAAGCTCCCGATGGTGTCTACATGGGTGTCTCGGTTAGCCAGAAGAAGGCTGACATCGTGTGGGATCTTGGCGATACACACGTTGTTCGAGTGAACTCCACTGACGAGTACGACGAGTACTCCTCGGACTGGGGCTGGGAGAAGATGAAGTCGCTGCCATCCCGAAAGCTGTCAGAGAAACTCCCTGAACTGAGTCAGGATATCGTCGATAAGTACGATGGTGTTGATGCCTCGTCGTCCAACAACACTACTTCGAGCCCGTCCACTGGTGGCAATGGTCAAAACCCTGACACGTACCGGGCAAGGATTCGTGTTGGCTCGAACAGTCAAAAGTACTTCTCGAATCACAAGATCGACAACCTTGTAGAACAGCTCGAAGATGGAGATTCGTTTAACACTGGACTCTACTCGTGTCAGTATCTTATCATTAAGGATGACGACACTTCTGCTCGCCAGACTGCACGTGTTGCCTCACGACGCGAAGACATTGCTGCGACTCGTGTGCCAAAGTACGTTTACCAGTACCTCGCCACTATCGATAATGTGTACGAGTCGAAGCAGGAACTCTACGACGACCTCGCCGGAGTGGACGTAACTCTGAGCGACGGCACGACTCAGGGCATTCAGGATCTCCCTGAGACGGATATGCTCCTATCGGTCGGCCAGAAGACGCAGGACTACTTCGAGGATCGTGTTGAGGATCTTGTAGAAATTCTCGGCTATGACCCTGACGACTACGATCGCTTTACGTTCATCGATGCCATCGACCTAAAGGACTCGTGGGAAGTAGAAACTGATGCGACTGTCATTAAGACCAGTGGTTCTCACTCGTTCAGTGATTTCGAGGACTACAGTTACAACAGTGACTCGTTCGCTGACTTCAAGTTCGAGGATCGCATCGGTGACATGGACAAAGACTCCGACGAGTACGAGGCCTTGTTCGGCTATCGCTATGGGAATCCCGAGGACTCGACCAAGGAAACGCTCATTGAGATCGCTCAAAAAGCAGGGTTGACGGATGAGTGAGGAAGAAGAGTCTGAAGTTGAAGAAACGACAGAACACACTGGCCGGACTGCACTCATCGAAATAGCAGGCTACTACAAGGTTCAGGTGTGGGGAGACCCTGAGGACTCGCTGGCTGACGTAACCAAAGAGGTTTCTGAAGCGGCAGATCGTGCCACTGAGGAGGTAAAGAAATTAAATGATGCGACCGATGTAGACGATAAATCGTTCGGATAGCGAAGGAATTAAGTAGGTAGATTCCCAATGTACCTATATGAAAAATCAGTACGGCTATGGCATTGCTGAAGATCGAAAGATAACTGAAGGACACGTGACGGATGCATACTTCTTGCGAACAGAAGAAGCACTCGATGAGCTTGATGAACACCCGTTTGTCACGGCAGAGGTGAGTGCAGACCAGTTTGGTGACAATGAGTACGAAGTGTTCTGTGGTCTCAAAGAAGCAATCAACCTACTCGGAGAAACTGGAGAGCACGATGGTCTTCCGATCACTGTCGAAGCAATCGGCGAAGGGACTCGGTTTGATGGAATGCCAGTAATGCGAATCTACGGCATGTACCGAGATTTTGCACGATTCGAGACACCACTTCTTGGGCTGCTCTCTCAAGCGAGTGGTTATGCGACTGCTGCACGTCGGCTTAGTGATGCCGCTGGTGACACGCCAGTTTTGAGCTTCGGATCTCGACACATCCATCCTGCAATGGCTCCATATATGGAGCGTGCTGCTGCCGTTGGTGGCGTCGATGGATACAGTAATGTTGGCGCATCTGGTGCGCTCGACACTGAGCCGAGTGGAACGATGCCACACGCACTGATGCTATCGTTAGGCAACGGCCGTCAGGAGGAAGCATGGCAAGGATTCAATGAGGCCGTCGATGAAGACATTCCACGAATCGTACTGGTCGATACATTCACTGATGAAGTTGACGAAGCGATCCGTGCCTGTCGTGAACTGGGCACCGACCTTGACGGCATTCGCCTTGACACAACTGGAAGCAGGAGAGGGGACTTCCAGCATATCATCCGTGAAGTTCGGCACGAAATGGACATGATTGGTCGAACTGATGTAGATATCTATGTCAGTGGTGGCATCGGTGTTGAAGAAATTACAGAACTTCGTGGATCTGTTGATGGGTTTGGTGTCGGTTCTGCGATCACCGACGCTGACCCCATCGACTTTGGTCTCGATATTGTAATGCTTAATGGCCAGCCTATCAGCAAGCGTGGTAAGCTATCCGGTGAGTCGAGGGTTAATATGACTGAATATATCAGAGACGGCGAGATTGTAAAAGAACCATGAAAGCTCGATACAAGGGTGGTTGGAAGTACGTTAACGATGACTGTCAGCTCTGTGAAATGCAAAAGCGTACTGAGTGGCATCTTGAGACGAAAGATTTCGTTATTTGTGAGAAGCTATACGGTGGCGCTATGATCGTCTCAAAGTGGCACGAGAAGCAGCTATCGGATGATAGGCGAGAACGTGCTGAGAGGCTTGTGAGCCTGCTCTACGACGAGTTCGA
>Ga0102936_1000857_pt1 | contig 12235 bp, 11 predicted proteins | sample SalPon2_A_H2O_MG_FD_78502 | JGI IMG/M metagenome (GOLD analysis project Ga0102936, IMG submission 78502) | Salt pond water microbial communities from South San Francisco under conditions of wetland restoration - Salt Pond MetaG R2_A_H2O_MG | ecosystem: Environmental > Aquatic > Non-marine Saline...
TCAATGCTCATCTGTATCTCTGCCGAATCAAAAAAATCAAGTTTATCATAAAATTCGTTAGGCCATGTTGTGAGATTAGTTGTCCAAGCAACATGACAAGAACTATTTCCGCTTTCTATTAATTTGTCTATTACATATTTGTTTGCTTGTATAAGAGTAGGTTCGCCTCCGGTTAAGTATAATCGTTTAAGAGTGGGTGCTACTCTGTCAACAAAATTTCTAAATTCTTCAGTTTCGAACCAATTCCAGTCAAATTTGTCTACAGATTTTACTTCATGATTCCATTGGTCGGAAAGCCATTTAGGTACAGATTCATTAGATAAAATCTTAGCTCTTTCTTTGTATAATTGATCACTGCTCACGCTCCAGCAAGAATTACATTTAAGATTACAGTGGTTACCCAGTCGAAGTTCTAAATGAGTAGGATCAAATATTTCGGTGCTTTCTATAGGATATTCCTTATTTGCCCATTGCCGGCTGCTTTCTATACCTTTTTGCTCATGTTCGTAACATCTCGAACATTCTTTGATAGGCTTACCGGATAACATTCTTTCTCTTACTTCGGTCATGTATTCGCCGTTCCAGATTTCGTCAAATGAATCTTGTCCTAAAACGGCATCTTTACCGCTTACCTGAATATAATCTTCAGTATAAACATGACAGCATAATTTGCAGCGGCCGTCTGTGTTAGTATGTAAGTTTATCCAAGGATATACACAAAATGTTTTGCTCATTCTATACCTTTTAATTCTGGAAATATTCTATAAAAGTTTTCATTCCTAATTTCATCCATCTGTTTTGTTTTAAAAACAAACACAAATCTATCATGTTCGTTGTCTGTTTCCATAAATTGGAGGATGCTCGTATAATCATCAATTACAGAATCAATATGAGAAAACTGTTTTAGATAATTAATGTGTTCGTCATAGCGTTTTCTTACCCTGTCTTTTTGTTCTGCAGTAAGAATTTGCAATCTCATATATGTAGGATCTAAAAGAATGTTAATTCGTAAATTTTGCGGTTCTAACAGGCCTTCTTCTATCCATTCTTTGTGAAAATCGGGCAGATTTAAAACATTATAAGCACTCACTGTTGGAGTAAGTTCAAAATAAACATGAGGACATTGTTTTATCATCCTTCGTCTATTATCTACAACTTCTCTCCATTTCATGTTTTTTCGCAGGTATTCTGCTCTTTCGTGATTAGCATCAATACTGCCTGCAACTCTTACATGTTCGAAACTGTTCCAATAATCAAAAACACTCTTATCTCGATAATTCATTTTTGTAAAGTTTGTAGTATAATCCATCTTTACATCTCTTTTGCCCATTTTAATCCATTTGTCAAGAATTTTATAATGTTCTTCTGTGATAAGAGGTTCGCCGCCGGCCCAATATACACGTTCTACAGATTTTAATAAAGGATCTAATTCATCCATGAAATTTTTCATGTCTTCTCTGACTGTTAGCATTTTTGTATGACCAGGGTCTCCGTGTGCTTTTACATGATCATCAAACCAACTGGTAGAAAATTGTGGGCCGCAACTTCTACATTTCAAATTGCATAAGTTTGAAAATCTTATATCCATATATGCTAAATTTACATCTCCTGCAGATCCGTCTTTATCTGTTTCTAAAACTCTATTATAATGATGCTTAAAATTTTCATTAGAACTTTTTCTTAAAGTCCACATACCATTTTCTTCTAACTCGTAGCATCGACGGCATTCCGGGCTCTTTTTACCCTCTAGCATGTTTAAGCGTAATTTCCGCATCTGCTCGCCGTTCCAAATGTCCTGCAAAGACTGATTTTGCGTGTCGCCGATTGGGAAATTAGGGTCACTCATGCAACAAGGATAGGTTGTTCCCGCAGGCCATAAGTGCATATGAGTCCATGGTAACATGCAAAATGTTTTGTTGTCTTTATTCATATATTTCTTTGAGTTCTGGAAAAGTTTTTGCAAAGTTTTCATTTCTAATTTGATCTAGGTGTTTTGTCTTTTTTTGGAATTCATTAATGAGATGAGAATTATCTTCTCCATACATAAATTCTATTATTTTCTTTAACCTGGAAGTAACGTGTCTGCGCCTTCCCCGATTCATCGGATAGTTTTTTAAATTTTTTATTGCTGATTTTAGGTTCTTTTCTGCCTGCTTTTTGAGATGATTCGGCAAAATTGTGCAACTTAGGTATTCTGGAGTAACTAGCAAATTATTAAGATTAATATCATAATCTGTTGCTAATCGGTTATTATAGATCAATTCAATAATTTTGTCTAGGTCCATTATATTTAAAACACTGATAGTAGGACTAGGTACAATGTCAACATGCGGCGCATTGTCTCTTATCCAACATAAATTATCAAATATTTTATTCCATTTCTGACCATGCCTAGTATAATTTGCTTTATCTCCTATTTGATCACAACTAACACCAAAAACAATGTTATCGAAATATTTCCAATAATCTTTTACGTGTTTGTCTTTCAAATGCAGTCTGCTTGCATTGCTATTATACATTAATTTAGGAAAATGTCCAATCTGAATCAACCTGTCAAGTAATTCATAGTGCTGCTGCATAAAAAGACTCTCACCGCCAGTAAAATAGATTTCTTCTGTAGTTTCTAATATCTCGTCTATTTCTTCCCATAAATGAGGATATTCTATTTCTACAATACGACCTTTGCCTTCTTCGTCTTCTGCCCAGCGTGAGCTAAAATGAGACCCGCAGCTTCTGCACTTCATATTGCAAAGATTAGAAAATCTTACGTCAAAAAAGGCAATGTTAAGTTTATCTACTGTGCCGTCTTGTTTGGTTTCTTCTACAAGCGGCATATGATGTGCAAAATCTTTATTCATTTTATGTCGGTATGAAAAAATTCCTTGTTCTTCGTAGTCGAAACATTTTCTGCACCCGTGTGTTGGCTTATTTTCCAGCATTGCAAGGCGTAGCTCTTTCATTTTTTCATTGTTCCATACACCTTTAATGCCTTCATTGTTGACATTACCTACGGGTGTTTCATAATCATAAGCACAGCACGGATAAGTGTCGCCAGTTTGCCATGTGCTTAGATGAACCCAGGGTGCCATGCAGAAATACTTTGAAAACTTATCTTGTTTCATATATATAATCCGATATTTTTTTTAAAAATCTATTCAGAGATATTGTTCTGGTAAAAAAATGATTGAAATTATGTTCTATTAATGGAAAAAACTGCGTTTGTATTGTTTTACGCATATTATCTATCGACATACCGTTAATTCGTTCAAGCACTTTTTTTAATTGTGACTGGTTATTTACATGATCAATACCAAAAAGATTTTCAAAGGTTTTATAACCGCGTTTTTTCAGTATTTGTCCTTGAGGTCCGCCACCGACAGTAACAAAGGCATGACTATGACACATAGTTTTGAAAGTTTTTTCCGTAATAAAAGGCTTATTCTCAAGGCTTTCTGTAATAATAGATACAAACGACTTATCATAATACTGTTTTATATCATTTTGCAAATTTATATTATAATTTTTATCTATTGTGTCTAATTCTTTTGTTTTATAAATTTTTTTGGATTTTAACAATTTAGGATGATTTAAATCGTACATGTTTAATTGATTTTTTACCCAAAGTCTAAAATCTGTATTTTCCTTTTTTGCAATTTTTGGTAAGTTATAAGAAACATAACCATTAATATAAGGCAATTGACATATTGTATAATAGGTCCACACACGGTGAATCTTTAAGTTCCTATTTAAACATAGAAAATTTCTATCACAGGATTCTAACTGCTTTTTTTTAAATTGAGGAGAAGTAAAAGAAAAGTTATTGTTAGTTTTTACGAGGTATCTGTACCTAGCTTCCCACCACTCGGGAAATGTAACACATTTCAAACCATTTTGTGTAGATTTATCAATTTCTGTGTCACTGTTAGTAAAAATTATCTTTTCTGCCGGTATTTTTTGTGTTTTAAGAAAAACTGATAATGAATGTAAATCAACAGTAGCTTCGTGAGGAGAAAATATCCAAAGAAAACAGCTTGGATCACATTGAATTTTCTCTATCAATGTTTTATCTATGTTTAATTCAAATTTTCCTGGCAAATTTGTGATGTTCAAAATAAGTTTGATAGAATCTTTTGGTAAAACATTAATAAAGTCAGATCTTATCAGTAATCTGCTAGAAAAATCGTCAAAAAAACCTAAATAACCTTCTAAATCAAAGTCACTATCTCCTTTTATACTAGACGCAATATAAGGATTATCATCTAGATTAGAAAGGACAATGAAGATATCATTCATTCAAAAATCCGCTAACCTGAAGGGTAAGTTTATCATACATGCCTGCATTGGCACTTAGGTGCAATACATCACTGTCCCACATCCAACCTTCGCCCTGTTTCCAATGAGTGCTATTGTACCATTCATCATTTAATTGATATTGTATAAAATGTCCCACACTCCATTCTTCGAGGTATATATTTGCTCTTACTTTGCGTCTAGTATCGTCTGGGAAGCGTTTTTTAATCTGGAAGAAGGTATCTCTATGTATAGGGATGACATTGCCCGGAGGTTGCAAAATAGAACTTACAGTAATAACCTCCATACTAAGTTGACTGCCTATATAGTCAAAATCTACCCATTCTCTGTCCCACCATAATTGCCTAATTTTAGTATTTTTGTTTTCATAGCTATCTGGAAATCCGCCATAATTATCGTGAATATCCTTTAATTCGTGAACTTGATGAGCTATACAGGAGCCCTCGTGAACAGAATAATCTGCTGTAGTGAAAATATCGAAATCATAATCTAATTTTATTTTATTAAGCATGTGTGCTCCTATTGTGTCTTACACAGTTCCCAAAAACTCTGCATTTCAGGAAATGCATCTATCAAACTGGTATTTCTTCTTTTGTCGTGCTCGGAAAACCAAGCATAAAAGTTTTTTCTTGCTATTGCTAATTTATCATCGTTGTAAAAAGTTGATGCCATGTAGTCAACTACTCTTTTGAATTTTTCATACTCTAGATCTGTAAATTTTGTTCTATCCGAATTGTCTTGATTTTGTTTTATGAATTCTAAATGGCTGTGCATGTAAGGCATGAACTTCTCCTTGGGAAGGATGTTCATGTCGAATATTGTAGGTTCCTTTAAATGAGGTGTGTCGAAACGAATTCTCTGCCATTGAGTTTCGTTTTCGTTTGAATTATATCGTTCTCGCCATTCTAATATCTTTTCTAGCAGAGTATTAAAACTCGTAACACCAAATATGTTAAAAGTTATCATAAATGTAACAGGGAGTCCTGTGTTAGAGAGATAAAAGTCTAGATTTCGTTCCCATAATGAGATATCTAGGCCATGTCTAGCATATTCTGCTCGTTTGCCCCAGGTATCTATTGAAGTATACAGTTTAAAACTCTTAATGGCGTTTATAGAACGAAGATAGGTTATTCTTTCAACAAGCCTTTCGACTAATTTAGGTTTTACGCCAAGATTAGAGTTAATTTCTATTTGAATATGCGGTTTTGGATCCTCTTCTAATCGATCAAACAGATCCCAAGTGCTTTTGTGCATCAACGGTTCGCCGCCTGTAATACGAAGAATATTAAGAGTCTTAGAAACTTCTGGCCACCAACGCCACCATGCTTCGACATAGGGGTTTTCTTCTTCTTTCTGATAAATTTTAAACCAATCTATATCCTGTCTGTGGTCTGTACTGGTGTCATAAGGACCATGTGTATCTATTTCTTTCCAATATCTGCTAGAAGCTTTTGGATGACAATATCCACACTTAAAATTACATTCATTTGAAAATGAAATTTCAATATACTCAGGATTTACATTGTATTCAGCACCGCCTTGCTTGATCTCTTCTAGCCTTTGAGGATTATAGATAGAAGCAGTTTTAATATGCCTGTCGGAAACATAGTCTTTGCCCATTGCTTCTATTTTCCAGCAATAGGAGCAACCCTCTGGCTGCTTTCCTTTCATCATTAATTCACGTTCTCTTTTCTTTTCTTGGGTATTGTGAAGAGCAGAAGGGTTATTTTGTATTTCTTCTAGAGGAATTGAGTGAGGAGCAGGGTGGTAACAAGAATGTGTTTCTCCTGTTTGCAGGTAAATCGTAGTGTGATGCCATTTGGCCATACAGAAAGTGGGTGAAATTTCACTATCTGTATGAGGGATAACCTGTTTTATTTTTTCTAGTTCGCTCATTGTCTATTTTTCAATATTCTAGGCGTGTTATGATACACTCTTTTAAAGAATTTGCTGCTGTTGCTGTCAAGTTCAGCAATCTCTAAACCGATTTCGTTTCTTAAATCTGTCCCTAACCTGTATAACTCTTGCTGTGCGTCTTTGTTACAGTAAAATTTTTCCCATTGATCAGTAAGATATTCGAAATCTCTTACCAGCGTGTAATCCAATCTGTACAATTTGTAAGATAACAGCCTTCTCTAGCACCGTATATGCTCCATAAGCCGTTTTCAACATCTGCACCAACAGAACACCATATAAGTAGTCTCTCATAGTTCTGCCACCAAACCGATTTTATATCTTTTACAGGCGCTCCTTGGTTCAAACTCATTTTAACACCTTCTCTGAAGCCTGCTCTAAACGCTTGAAAGGGCGATGCATTTGTGTATGAAGTAGAATAATTCTCATTGAACTGATAGTATTTGTCGTCAAAACAAAATTCAACAAGAGAACGAGCATCGTTGTCATCTGCAGCTTCGTGAGTTCGCATGTTTTCAACAAATCGTTTATTCCACAGTTTCAACCCACCATTACCATACTTCAAACCGTTAACATGTATTTTGCCGCACCACGAAAAAACATGTTCTGGGGTTAAACCTAGTTCATCTATGTCTATTACGACATTTAGAAATTCTTGTTTCACTCTATTATCACCGTCTACAGTGACAAAATACTCCGTTTCCGACAAATCAGCACATGCTTTGTGAGCAGCGTCGGATCCTTTAACGCCGTGTACCCTTTTTGCCCATGGAATTTTTTGACATAGATCTGTATAATTCTGTTCAGCATTGGGTTCGTCATAGGATAAAAATATTACATCCTGCTCTACAACTGTAATTTTAGTCATCGAAAATCCTTGTAAAACTGTAAGTATCAAATCTTCGACTTGTAAACACAGAGATTGGTTCTTTTTCTCGTTCAAACTGCATATCAAAGTCTACTACGGCGTAATTATCGTTAAACACTCGAGAAAAGTCTATAGAAAGAGTTTTATAAAGAATATTAGGGTCGTGTTTTGCAGTAATTGAAAAAGACAATATAGTGTTTAGCTTAATCCCTTTCTTTCGCAGATTCTTTTTTAACTGCTTACCTAGTTTAATCTTCCAACAGGTATTAGGTATATCTTGTTCTATAGTTATGTCCGCATCTTCTATATAGTCTTGAGGTATTTCGTATATAAAATCATTCACAGAAGATCCGTCAAAATTTTCTCGGTGTTGGTCGCAAAGTTCTAGCTGTTTTGTTTTTGCATTATATTCAACTCTATAATTCTTTTTCTTTTCTTTACCTTCTAATAAACCTAGTACTTCAGATAGCGGCACAGGAATAGAGTTTTCGTGCTCGGCTTTGGGAGAGAATCCTAATATTTTTCCCGAATCCTTCTCAAATATTACATGCATTATAGATTCAGACATTTTTCATACTTCCGTATAATATCATCTGTCACAAAATCATTTTCTGTATAATGAAATATAGTGTCCTGCCTATGATTGCCTATTTTTAATTGCAAATTTTCATCAAGATAAACCCCTACTCTGTCTTGCCAGCGGCTTTTTGGATTTATCCAGCGTTGAGCACGAGGTTTCATATGCACAATTTCTGGCATATTTTGATTTTGATTAGAAATTTCTCTGTCGCAATCTAGTATTTTAGAAACAATAGCAACAGTAATATCCATTGAAGGATGTTTAGGATAATGTTTTTTACAGAAATTACCGTAAAACAGTTCCCAGTTATTGTTAACTAGTTCAACCCATTCGTAAAACTGTTTTGTTTGATCACATTTTCGAAAAAAGTGTACTGCATTGTAAAAATTAGGAAGATCGTTAGCATAAAATGCTTTTCTATAAAAATCTGAATCTACAAGTTCTTTTCTATAGGTAAAAACTCGCGAAGGAAAATAAAGATTGTAATTTTGCATCAAATTCCAAAAATATTCTAGGTTTTGTAGAACAAGAATATCAGAATCTAACACAATTGTTTCATTATAAGGCGATGCATGATAGACTTTCCAGCGATTTTCAGTTTTTAACAGAGTATTATCTTGTTTATACCACGGAATATCTAAAATTTTATCAAAAATATCAAAATATTTTGTTTTTAAAGAACAATTTGTTACAACACTCACCGGATATTGATTTCTAGATGCTTGAATACTAAGAGCAGCAAGATATGCTTGACGAAAATGCTCCTCTCCTTCAGCAAATATTACAAATCCTCTAGATTTCATCTATGCACCTATTCAAACTAAACTTATTCATACAATGTAAATTTACGCTTTCAATTCTTACAGGAGTATATTCTCCGTCATATGTTGGTTTTTCTAACAAGATTAATAGAGATCTTTCTTGAATCTGCCATAATATGCTTTTGTCTGTTATGAAATAGAGAGTTCCGGGCATAGGCTTAGCAAAATCTCCAGATTGATAGCCATTCATTATGTGAATAGCTATCGAAAATGCATAATCATTACGATAATAGGGAAAATTTATTTGGAAAATATTCTTATAATGATTCCAATTTTCTTGAATATGTTTGATTAGATCAAAGAATACCTTGTTTTTTTGAGTTTTTCTAAAAAAAACACAGGTTGCCCAATAAAAGTCGACCGATGTGTCCGAAATTCTTCGAAAATCATCCTGTCGATCTATGTCTAATAGTTCCATTGCAGTCTTATATAAAAGTAAATCATGTTGTTGTTCGAAACATTTAAGAAATATATCGTTAGAAATTACAATATCAGAGTCCAAAACCAAGGTTTCGTCATAGGGAGAAACATCATAGGCAATAGTTCGAGCTTCATTTTTCCATTCTAGACGCTTTGATACCAGTGTTCCGTCATAAAACTTTTTGTGACTGTGCTTTTCTCCTCGCGATAACACAGTATTATCCGCTATATCTTTTTCTTTCCAAACAATAGATATAACCTTATCAAATACAGTTTGCCAATCAGGATATTCTACATCCAAAAAATCTATGCTGTCTGTCACAAGTGTAGTAGGTAAGCCCAGTATGTCTTTTGCTCTCTTCGCTAGAAAACGAGCCTGTTTTACATAATCAACTTGACTGTTGTTTCTAGCAATTACAACAATTCCTCTAGTTGTCATAGTCTACTAGTTTTTCTACACTGCGTTTAGATAATAATTCTTTGTATGCAGTATAATATTGATTTGTTATTGAAAAATATCTGTCTAATATATCTGAAAGAAAACTATCTGCATCTGAAATCAATATCGGAGTTTCGTTATCGTCGACTAATACTATATCTTCCGACACTCCTCTATCTACTAACATATTAACAAATGTTATTAGATCCTGTGTTACTGTAAATTGTCCGCCATTATGGTAATGAACAATATTTTCTCTGAATTTTTCTTTTAGGATACGCTTTTGATTATTAAGCGTGACCATGTAGTTAGAAAACTCGAGGGCTTTTTCTAGTCGTTCGTCCATAGTTTACTCCTGTATTATAATTATACAAGAGCAAAAAAGCAATGTCAAGAATTATTCGAAGGTATCTACAATACTAAAGGCAGGAAACGGAATAACAACTTCTCCGTTTGCACGTCTAGCAGAGTATTCAAGCTCTAGATTAGCAGTTACAGGTTCTGTTATGCCGCCTGCAATAGATCCCACATCACCTGCATCTGTATCACTTTCTGGACCGTCATCAACTAATGTTACTCTAAATCTTATAACGGTTGAACTATCTTCTCTAACATCAATTTTCCAATAAGAATCACCATAGGTGCCGCCGTTTGCATCCTTTCTAAAAATTTCTTGAAAAGATGATGTTACAGAATCGTTGCCTATTACGCCGTTAGGAAAGGTTACCCCAGCAGTGCTTCCGGTAATTGTCGTAGAGTTATAATCGAAACGAATAATACCAGGATTTTCTAATAAATCGCTCCAACCTTGGTCTCTAGCCTGACTGTCTCCCGAAGACGTAGTTAAATCGACAGTTCCTTCGAACCTAATATCTCCACCTGAGTTAAAAAAATGTCTTCTTGCATCTTCATTTGAAAAACTAACTGTAAACTGCGAAGTTATTGTTCCGTTCCAATTTGATGTTCTTTGATCTGAATCTCTAATTTGAACATCTTCTTGGCTGGGGTGAATAACAAATCTATTAGCTTCTAGATCAGTCATTATTGTAAGAAAGTCATTAAATCCTTTTGTTGTATCTTGGTTAGCAAAAATATAATCACCACTTTGATTAAAGTTAAGATCGGTTCCAGATTCGTCTGCTCCTATAATATCACCAGCCTGAAAAGGATTTATATCAATATCCGTACCTTCTTGATGTTTATAGGCTTTTCCGAGATCATCTCTAAGATCGTTAAATTGTGACGCAAGCACAGAATCACCGTCTGGAATATCAGTATCTGTTAAAAAAGTTACTTGGCTGCTTTTAACTGTTTGGCCATATCCAAAATCGTCTGACCCGGTACCTAAAACCTGTGCTATTCTGCTCTGAAGATTATTAAAGTCTGCTGCTGTAATTGTGTCACCTGGTGAAACTGCCATATTAACGTCCTTTTTAAGTGCGTACTTTATTTATACTTTTAAAACACACTCTACTAATTTTTCTTCTGAGGTCGAATCAGAAGCTAAAGCAATGCCTACAATATCCCCAGAGCCGTTTATAGATGCGGCGCCATTACCAATAGCATAAATCTTCTGTCCTTTTTGAACTGCATCGATTATTTTTACTGGAACTCTTCCTGTAAATGCAATCGCCTGCCCTTCTGCTTCAGAATTCATTAGATAAGCAGGACTTTCTGAAATAACACCAATTATGTTGCTGTCTTGCTTATCGCACACTTCATGATCGTTGTGGGAGCATACCGATACAACCGTTCCAACTGAGAAATCTTCCGCAGTAGAATATATTTCTGCTAAATCAGCATATTTTGCTTGAAGGGCAACTCCCCTAAAAAGATCTGCTCTTAGTCCACCGGCAGCATCTCTTACTGCAATAGTGTTAGCAGTATCAGACACGTCTCCGAACCTATCATTTCCGTTAACTACAAGTGCAGTTGCTCTTTCTGCTATACCGATAAAATTATCTGCATATATATCATTAAATTTATCGGTTGAAGTGCCTAAATCAACCTGTTCTATAGAATCGCCATCTGGAGTTTGACCTGGTAAAACAGAATTAGAAAAAATTCTTAGTGGGGTCTTTACAATACCAGAAGTGTCTTTTGCTCTTAGACTTATTATATTTCCTACAGCGTTTTCTAATACGGCTTGATCGTCATTTTCTATTAAGACTCTTAAGTCATTCGAGTCACCTACCGCAAAACCTACATCCGCAAACTCTACTAAACTTCCAAAAGAAGCATTACCTTTTTCAATATATTCGCTTGCATTTTTCCCGCCTAATTTATCTGAATCAGAAGCAGTGCCCCAGAACACATAATTACTAGTAGTACGATCGGTTACGCCGCCGGATCCTGAAAGAGTATTTCTTAGAGTGACTCCTTGTTTGACTACATCAAACCCTGGAATTGAATTTTCAGGGCTAGGTGCTATAGTAAATTCTTCATTAGAAATAATATTTACTACACTATCATTAATAACAGCAATAATGACAGATCTTGTTAGGCCGTCGGTACCAAGAAGAGAGGTACTCTGCATTTGAGTAATGCCCTCGCCTGCATCTTGCGGTCCTACAAGAACAAAATCAGTACCATTATAGGCATATAATTGTTCGTTTTGCGTATCCCACCAAAAATCGCCTTCCGTTAGACCAACTGGGGTTTCTTCGCTTATTTCAGCGCCGCCGGTTGTTCTAAATTTAGAACCATCATAGAATTTTAGTTTAGAATTGTCTGCATCGAACCAAATCTGTCCTGAAATGGGCCTAGGCGGTGGTGCTTGACTAGAAAAGTTTTCCAGCAAAAATATAAAATTTTCATTTTGTATTTCGCCGTAGCCTGCAAAGTTTTTTCCAACTATTTTTAAATCAGTAAAATTATCTACA
>Ga0102936_1000858_pt1 | contig 12220 bp, 7 predicted proteins | sample SalPon2_A_H2O_MG_FD_78502 | JGI IMG/M metagenome (GOLD analysis project Ga0102936, IMG submission 78502) | Salt pond water microbial communities from South San Francisco under conditions of wetland restoration - Salt Pond MetaG R2_A_H2O_MG | ecosystem: Environmental > Aquatic > Non-marine Saline...
GGGTTCTGGGTCATCATACCGCTCCATCATTCCCAAATTCTCCGTGGCGTTACCCTGTGGATCAAGGTCGACAAACAGCACATCGTTGCCACGAGCTGCGAGTGCGCCAGCTACGTTGATAGCTACGGTTGTTTTTCCGACCCCTCCCTTCTGATTCGATACAGCTATCTTAAATGGTTTAGACATACAAAGCATATTTTCTGTCTAAACTGTCTTAACTGTTTGTGATTATATCAACCACTCACTCTCATTTGGTGAGTACCCACTCCAGACTGGTTTCCACACCCAACTTTATACCATATTGATGTGATTGTATTCAGCGTGTCTCTGAAGCAATCAAAAGCCCTCAATAAACTCTATCAAGAGGTTTCAGACTACGATCTCGTACTTGTGCCAGACTCTCCACTTGCTGATGCACTCAATCGACGGCTTGACCGGCCACACTTCGGTCCGTTCGCGATCACGCCTCGACGGCTCGCAACGCGACGTCGAGAGACGGCGGAAGATAGAACTGCCTTTCTCGAAGTGATCCAGAGGAGCGATTTGAGTTGGAAGCAGGTCTCAAAATCAGTCGGTGACATCCTCCAGTGTTGGGAGTACCAGGGTCGACCAGGGGCAATCTTAGAGTACGAGGGATACGACACGGCTGCAAATCGGGAGGTCATCGATACGATTCGTTCAGTCGACACGTCCTCACAAATCCTGACAGAGTACCAGATCGACGAGTCGACGGCGGAATCGGTGGCTGTTGTAGGTGAATCCCAGTTTACGGAACTCGAACGCACGATTCTCCCTGATGAGTACGATACAGTCGGCCGTTTTGTCGACGAACCGTACGAACTCCCGCCGTTTCGAATTTTTGAATCGGCAACCGCAATTGTAGAGACGCTTCTTGATACAATATCTACCTCGAATCCTGATGATATTGCTGTCGTGCTTGATGAGGGAAGCGAGTATTCGCCGCTCGTTGAGTCAGCACTCGAAGCTGCCGATATTCCATATTATGGCGGTCCTGGATTCATGGATCAGACTGACCATCGGGCGTTCATCCAGTTCCTTCGGTACATCACAGGTGGTGTTGACACACCTGTCCGTGTGGTCAAGCCGCTTCTGACTATCCTCGGCGAGGACCTCCCCGTCGATCATGACGAAAAGCGACTCGTCGATATCGTCTCAGAAGAACTCGAATGGCTGGAACCGTTAGTTGATACAGACACACGTCCGACTGTTGGTGAGCTTCTGTCGGTCTATGAGACTCGCTCTGGTGTTGAATTAGAGACACTCAGGGGAGAATTAGCGGCCTTGGAAGTCATCGAGGAATCGGTCACTGCTGAACTCGTCGACCAACTGACGTACTATTTCGATACATATGATGTTCCGATCAGCCGTGAGAATGAGGGCGTACTCCTTGCGGACGCGAAGTCCGCATCGTTCGTTGACCGTCCGCTCGTGTTCTTCCTTGGTCTCGATGAGGACTGGACCCACACATCACCAAACCGACCGTGGGTCGACCGTGACTCAGAATTTGAACGAAATATCGATGGCTTCCAATCGCTCCTACAGAGTGGGGTTGAGCGATATTACTTGGTGCAGGACTCCACCGGTGGCTCTCCAGTGACCCTGTGTCTGTATTTCGAGGAACTACTTGAGGATGAGTTCGAGCGATTCAGTGACCTCGACTCGATCACATATACCCGACCGACGCGACAGACAGAAAGTGGGTTCGAGAAGGGGCCACTCGACGCAGAAAGTGGATATGAACCACTTGAGAGTGTTAGCCAATCGAGTCTAAACTCGTATGCAAACTCACCACGGGACTACTTTTTCGGCCGGATCTTAGACTCGCCAGATACGCACTATTTCAAGGAAGGTAATCTGTTCCATGACTTCGCAGAGTTTGCGGTCAACCATCCGTCGACGATCGAGGACCATCCACTCGAAGACATCGTCGGTGTAATGATTGAGGAAGCACGCCCGTTCCATCGATCCGTCGATATCCCGACGAGACGCACCCGCTACCGTATCGGCTTGGAGACGATACTGGAGTTCCTCGACGAGTATGCACCGACCGACACCTCGTTTGTGACTCCATCGAGTGGGTGGGGAGAGAACTTCTTTGTCGAATATTTCGACATGGAGGTCGACTCACCTGTCACTGAACGCTGGTTCGATGACCCAGAACTTGGCGTGAAGGGCAAAATCGACCTGCTGTCGTCGCCCACCTCCCTCGTGGACTACAAGAGCGGCCGACGTAAACGTGCCTCACAGATTACGAAGGGATCATCGATTGAGGAGCCAAGCGACAAACCAAATTTCCAAGCACTGCTTTATCTCACCTACTGGCGACAGCAGCAGCCTGGTGAGCAGCTTCAATTCACGTTCTTCCATTTCCTTGAGACGCTTGATGATGCTGTCGCCGGTGATGCCGACCTTAGCGACTGCTTGACAACAGTGACATATCGACCAACCTCGTTTGCGGAGTTTGTTCGTTCACCCACTGTGTTCGAAGAACTCTGTGAGGACGCCTCAAACGATTGCAACAAGACGTTCTCGAAGATCAACTACGATACCTTCCAAGACATCGTCAGCACTCACCCACTCCCCCGCACTCGGGATGCCGACGAGATGCTTGATTCTCAGTTCGGTGAGACACTTGTTGAACGGATGGTCGACGAGGTTGGTGACTACAAGTACGTCACAAACGGTTGTAAACAGGCCTGTAGACACCTTTGTGGCTATCGGAAGGATACGTACTTCGAAGGGGACGTCAACGCATTCGAGGAGTTTGTCTCCGAGCAGATTGCAGACCTGAATCACTATCGGAGTGGTGGAGATCGCTTCCCGGTCGACGGACGAGCTGGCGAGCCAAACTATCGCTACGTAAACCATCGCGATCTTCTGCTGACAGAGGAAAGTCAAAACTCACCGGTGACCGACGAACCAGGCCCAGCACCGGCTGCTGATATGGAGGGAAGCCAATGACGTCGCCGAATACGAAACAACAGCAACTCATCGACGGCACGGATGGCATCTATCTCGTCGACGCCGGTGCTGGAACAGGAAAGACATTCACCGTCACTCGCCGCTACGCGAATATTCTCGCACAGGACGATGTCGAACCGGAGGACATCCTGCTCATCACGTTCACACGAAATGCGGCGACTGAGATGAAAGATCGGATCAGTTCAAGCTGTGACTACGACTTGCGAGCTCTGAAAGACGCACCGATCCAGACGTTCCACAGTCTCTGTAGCGATATCCTTGATGAGCACGGATTCGATACACCATCGTACCTTGGTATCGACGACTCAATCACTGGGTCGACTCGAATTCTCGAAGACGGAAGTATCGAAACCGAACAGTTCAGAGAGTTCATCAACCAGTTCACCGATGCTCACGAGGAGTATGCTGGGTTTCTTAGAGCTCTTTTTGAGCCTACAGAGCTACTGAGTCTGATTAAGAATCTCGCCTCCAAAGGTGTGTTCCCGACCGAGACCGGCTGGTATCGCAATTCGAAAGATGTTCTCGAAGGGGACTACGATTCGTTCAAGCACGCGTTTGATTCGGTTAACGAGCCACAAAACGATGGGAGTAGACAGTCGAAGCTTCGAAAAAAGCTGGGTCGATACGGGAAAAACAAGTTCTACCTGCCGGATGCGCCAGACCGACACGAACTCCGTGGTGAACGAGGCTCGAAATCAGTTCCTGATGAAGTAGCTGAACTAGCGTTCCATGAGGATCGTGGCGAGTTGTTCTCGTTTGTGCACGATGTCTACTTTGAGTACCTCGAATTCGCACTCGGACGGAACTATCTGAACTTCTCGTTTCTCCAGTTGTTCGCGTTTGTCCTCTGCTGTGAAGACCACGCGCTTCGAGAGTCGATTTCGTTCGAGTACGTGATGATCGATGAGTTCCAGGATTCGAGTGAGATCAAGTTCAAACTCGCGTTACTCCTTTCTGGAACACAGAATTTCTGTGTTGTCGGTGATTGGAAACAGAGTATTTACTCGTTCCAGTATGCTGCCATCGAGAACATCACTGAGTTCGAATCCCGGCTGAACCAGTTTGCCGCCGAGCTCAACGATGACTCTGAGCGAGTCTCGTTTCAGCTCTCGCCGATCAATCGCATTGAGCTCGAACAGAACTATCGGTCGACCCAGTCAATTCTTGATTTCTCTGAGCACGCTTTGGTTGCACCAGGAAGTAGTAAGGAATCGGTCGACAGCGAGTCGATTCTCAGCAAGGTGGTATCGTTGTTCTCGAATACCGAGCACGATCACTCCCGTATCGAAGCACTCCAGCACGCCGATGAACATGAGGCAGTGCTTTCGAAAATCGAGTCCATTGTCGACAACGACGAGTACGCCGTTGAGGAAGACGGTGAGCTACGTGAGCCAACGTACGATGACATTGCTGTTCTCACTCGTACTCGTGACTATGGACGTGAGTTACTGTCTGTAGCCGAGGCTCATGACCTCCCGATGGCGTACGAAGGTGGCATCGAGCTCTTCCGTCGCGACAGTGCCAAACTGCTCTTAGCATGGCTCCGAATACTCGAAGACAATGCCGATTCGGATCGTGGCTGGGCCGTCGTCTTGGAACGTGCTGGATACACACTCGATGAAATAACGCACATTATAGAGACGGAATCATATCCCTCCGAAATGGAGTCGTTCTGGTCGGAGCTCACAGCCCTCGAAACGCATGGAGCGGTCATGCGGCGAGTGTTCGACCGGTACGGGTATCATGAGTCAACCGTCGACTCACTGCTTACGACTCTCAACTCGATCCATACCTCGACGACGATGACACGGGGAGACCTCATTCGTCTTATTACGGAGGGTATCGAGAACGGCTACACCCAAGAAGTGCAGGCACCTGCAGGTTCGGACTCGGTTACTGTACAGACGATCCACTCCGTAAAGGGACTAGAATACCCGATTGTGATCGTCGCAAACATGAATGACGGGGCGTTTCCACCGTCTGGCCGTCATGAGAGTACGATTACGTTTTCTGAGACGGCTGGACTCCGTCAGCGGAAGACGTACGCAGAGGCACACGGTGTCCCACACGTCTACGATAACTGGCGAGCGGATGTTCTTCGACGATGCGTGCCAACTGATCACGATGAGGAACGGCGACTCCTCTATGTTGCCATGACTCGGGCAGAAGATCATCTGGTGTTGGCTAGTGGTGAGGAACCAAACACCTTCCTCAAGGAACTACCGATAGACATCGAAACCGTCGACCCATCAGTCGACATGAATGAGCGTGAAGCCCGGTCGAAGCGGGAGTTTCGTGTGGATGTGCCGGTGGTCGACGGGCCTGAAGGATATTCACCACACTCGCTCATGGACGACTCGGTATATGATGACGTTACTGACGGACGTGGGATGGAGTTTGGCTCACAAGTCCATGAGTTCGCTGAAGCGTACGCTCTCGGCGAGGATGTCACTGCTGACAATGCTGACGAACAGCATATCAAGACGCTCATCGACTCGCTTTCTGGTGACCTCTACGTCGAGGAGCGAACGTATCTCCCATTGGAAACTGAAGCTGGGAAAGTTACTATCTCCGGTATTGTTGATCTGGTTCATGTAACGTCAGATGGTGTGGAGATTATAGATTTCAAAACGGATCTCTCACGTCATGCGGAGTCAGAATACCGGAAACAGCTGAGTGTCTATTACCATGTCTTGGATAGTTGGTACCCTGATCGAACTGTGAGTACATCGATCTTCTATTCCGCCGATGGTGACCAAGTGGCAGTCGAACCAGTTACCCAAGACGACCTGAGTGAGTGTGTTGCGTCGCTGTAGCGTATGATTGAATGTGGAACTACATGCAGTACACCGAACAACAGCACAGACACAATCGTCATCCACTGGTCGACACTGGTTTCATAAACCGAAGCTCGGAGTAGAATCTTCGATTAAACTGACGAATTCAGCTTTCAGCATATCTGATAATTTTTGGGAGAATGATTTGAGATCAGTTGCATCGTATCCAGTCGGTAGTTCTCGGAGATGCAGCGCAAGTCGGTCGTCGACCTGATACGCTGTTTCGGTTGTACCGTTCTGTGACGGATACAATAGGACTCCAGGAACGTCATCTGCTAGTTGATAAGAGGTCATCTGGTAAATGTCGGACTGGCTTGGACGGCCCGTTTTCCATTTTGCGTCACCAACAAGTTGTAAATCACCGTTCTCGTCACGGAGCACAAAATCCGGGTGCATATTGACAGTCGGTATGCCACCGGTGACGAGCCCACCGATCCGGGCCTGGGGTTCGATCTGCCACGAGGTGTCTGCTAATGCATCCTCGGCAGCCCGTTCGACAACCCGTTCAAAAATTCGATTCATGTTCACCAGCAACCCGTAGGTTTCCTGCGTGCCAGCCTGCATGTTATCAACGAACGTTGAGCGAATCACGACCATTGCAAGCCGAAGGATATCATCATAGTACGCAGTGAGTCGGTCGAGGTGAATCGTCTCTAATTCCGTTGGGTGAATCGGGCGCAATGTGATTTCTCGACGAAGTTGTTGTTCGCGTTGTCGCAGTGTACTTTGAATGGTCGGATCAGTAACGAGACGCGAGAGGAGATGTGCCGCATAGAGCACCGTCTGGTTCTCGATTGTGTCGTGTGTGAGATCTTCGTACTCGATTTCGAACGTCGTCGACGCCATAGTTCCACGTGATAACTGCCGGTGAATGTCGAGTCGACCGCGAAGGTACTCTTCTCGTGCCTGTTTCGTCTGGTAGTCTTTGCCGAGGCCGCGCTGCACAACTTGCTGTAACCGGTCGAGATACAGCGCTCCCATTGCATTTATAAACAAGTTACCTTCGAGTGCCTGCACCGTTGAATCAGTCATTGCTTCGGTCGCTCCGTGAGCATACAGGAGTAGCCTTAAAAAGTTCCCACCAGCAGCTTTCGGCCGAATCCGTACCTGCATTCCGTTCGGTAGTGAGATAAGACCAACAAACGATGACGTCCGGAGTCGAACATACCCTTTGTCCGTATATTCATACTCTATCCGGGTCGCGGACTCGTTGATTCGTGTGTCGATTGTGTCTAGGACATCCTCCGACAGTTCCAATGGCTCTGATCGATCGTATTCGGTGAGCTCAATTGTCTCAACATCGTTATGAACCAGTTGCATAACAATAGTTACTGGATTGCCGCCGCACAATTCTTAACAAATTCGCGAATCGCCTCTTTCACTTGCTCACGGTTTGCGTCGTCGAGTAACCGATCCATTGGGATTTCAAGATCATTGAACTCATCCGATATCAAATACTCGGCGTCGACCGGTTCATCTATGAATGGATTGATCTGCTCAACGAACGGTTCGAATAGCGACGCGTCGTACTGGTCTCGACCCCAGAACCGGAACTGAAGCGTCCCGTTCGTTCTGATCTCATATATGAGATACTTTCCGTCTGTATACTCATCCCAGTAGAAGTGAATTGCGCCTGTCCGTGTTCCAGTCCCGTAACCAACTCGGTCCGATTCAGTTGTACCAAACTGGTAGAAATCTCGATATGCAGCAATCACGTCTGGCTCGAATTTGGATTCAATTTCATCAAAGAATGATTCTTGATCCCATTTTTGTGACGATGAGTCTTGTTTTGACTCGGCAACAGACATTTCAACGTCCGTGTCAGCGAACTGGTTTAACGCATCCACGAGATCCTGGACAGTAAAGTCTCGAATCTGGTTCCGATCCCAGTCAAACAGTTCATCGCCGTTCCCATCGAAGAGTTCCTGCCGGATCCGATCGAACTGCCCGAAGTAATACTCTTCTAACAAGGGTAATATATCAAATTGCCACGCATCACGAACGTCATTAGCTGTTTCAAGGCCGAGTAACCGTGTGTGCCCTATTTGCTTCCCCCTCCCGAGATCTGCTGACGTGACGATTCGGTCATTCATTTCATGGAGTGTCTGGATCGACAACCACACTAATGACTCAAAAGCCGTACCGTCTTCCAGTGACGGGACAGGCAACTCGTATTCGTCGACGACAATGTCAAATTCTGGTGGGCATGCGATGAACCGGAATCGTCGGCGCAGTGCGGCGTCCAGGAGTGCAATCGACCGGTCTGCAGTGTTCATTGTCCCAATCACATATAGATTCGGTGGCAGGGTAAATTCGGAATCCGAATGTGCTAACCGGACTGTTGTCGCTCCTCGCTTATCAGCCTCTAATAACGTGATTGATTCTCCGAATATCTTCGCGAGATCACCTCGATTGATTTCGTCGATCACTAACACAAACCGTGGCGCATCAGATCCTGTCGCCTTCGCTGCTTCGTACGCCTCCATCGCCGTCTCACTTAGCCGCTTCAAAATCCCATCCTGCACTTCGTACGCGACTTGCCCCTCAGCAGTTGCCTCGGCACTCAAGCCTTCAATAAAGTCTTCATATGTGAACGATGGATGGAACGTGACCGTTTCGACCCGCTCACGCACAGGAATACTAGTATCCTGCTGGCCAGCCCACCAGTGAGCGAACCGTTCTGCCGTATATGTTTTCCCCGTTCCCGGCGGACCATAAAATACAACCTGCATCTTGGCTTCAAGTTGTCGTGCAATCTCTTCGGCACCATCCGGCTTGTCGGGGATCTCCGTTTCAGATTTCTGTTTCGTATCCAGCTCTCGCAAGAGGTTCCAACACCCAACGTGATCAAGCAAGAATTCCATCGCAGCTGGTGACAGTTCCGACAGGTACGCTTGCTTCAAATTCCCGTTCGAATCGATTGGATAGTATTTTTTCCGGAACTCGGACGTATCGAGTAACGCCTTCAGATCATCGTCCACTGCGACCGACTCATCAAACCAGCTTAAATCCACACCAACCCGCTGATACTCTTCTGTCTGGAACGAGTACTGCTCACGCCACTCTACCACGGTTGAAATCCCGATCAGCTCGTCATTGAAATTATGGAATATCACGTCGCCAGGCTCTAGCCGGTCAAGATCGTGATGCCATACGTCATCGACTTTCGCACGAACGTACTCGTCTCTGATTTCTGCTTGATTCCCCTGATTAACCCAATAATACGAGCGTTCTGTTGATAAAGAAAGGCCATCTGGCTCCCGCTCTTGCTGATTTACCCATACAAAGAAGTAATCCAAATCTCGGAAATTATCCTGAAAACCGTATGCATCTCGAATTGATCGGTATTGTGCAGCCGTCTCAGGATACTCTGCTAGCGAGTTCGAGATATCCGCATCAAAATACTCTGCCATCCCACTACGCGACATAGTATTCACGACAGGGTAGTATTCAGGGTGCAAATAGTACAGTATAGGTGAAATCTTCCCACACTCTACCTTTGGGAGATCAATATCTGCTAATTGCTGCACTGCCGCGTCCAACACATCAGACTCATCAGCCTCGAAAAGGGTCTCAAAGCACTCTGTCACCGTCTTTTCTTTTCCTTCGGGCACATCAATCGGGAATAACAATCCACCAACAGTCCCAATCTGCTCATCTATTCGGTCTTTCAGTGATTGTTTCACCTCGCCCGGAATATCTAACTCATCAATCTCGCCACGTTTACTTGAGACCGGGTACGTACTGTTATTCATACACAAGCGGTACAGTGCAGTCAGCTCTTGCTTACCAATTGACCCAGAATCAAGAATCTCAGATGTAACATCTCGAATAACCTGGGATGTCTTCACAACTGAATCACGACGTGCATCCCACTCACGATCCTCAACATACGCCGCCACGAGCTCATCCAAAGAGTCTTCATCCATTTTGATATATTAGAAACTCTACGCAAACTCGATAAAACAATCGGTGATGATGTACGCGAAATACTCACGTTCGTTAATCGGTCAAAAACCCCGTTATCGAAGTCTTACCTTGTCGTTTGAGTCTTTTAATCGACTATAGACGATACTCTAATATTGGTCTCTAAATGATATTCTCGTTGAGTGTATGCCCTGTGTTCAGCGATGAATTCATCGAAATGGTCCGTTACCGAACTGTCTCTCTCCATGTCTACGTAGTCTATTCGTGATCCAATTCATTGTCCACCAATAGTGTCATGACACGGATGGCGCGTCACAACAACTATGCTTCTCGGGAATGAATACTAGTACAAGATGTCGACGAACAACGACAAGATCCAGTTCCGAGGACGAGCTGAAAAGGAGGCCACTCAGATCGTCGACCAGCTACGGCTTGGTGGGATCAACATCAGTGAGCTTGCTCGGCAGGGGTTGGCCGAAAAACTCCGAGAAACGCTATCGGATGAAGAGCGAATTACCCTTCACCAGCAGTACAAAAAGGGGGAGCTGTCCGATGACGCTGCGGAGATTTTGCTCGGTGATGCCATCGAAGAGATTGATCGCGAGCGTGAGGCCTTCGAAGAGGCCACAGAGCTTGACACGACTGATGTGTTCCAGGAGTGACGATGGTCGACGATGACGTACGACATCCCGTAATCGCCGATACTGACGCCCTGATTGCTGTTGCAAACACGAGCCTCTGGCCCCGCATTGTCGAGACACTCCAGTTGACGACAACGAACGTCTGTTATCACGAACTGACACGCCATATCCGGGAGACATCCGAACACGCACCAGCAGAGACACGAGAGAAATGGCTTCATGACGGGTGTACCACTGCACGCAAGTCATTCGATGACGATGCGAACGATTCGTTTACTGTCGTCTCATGTGTTCCGCGGCCACACGGGGAGGATGCTGGCGAGCAGTCAATACAAACCGATATAGAACAACATCCCGAAACCTATCGATTTGCGATTTTGATGGATAAGCACGGTCGACGGTCGATCAACCGTGTTTTTGACCAGGCAGACGAGACGAACGGAAAGGCGGTTGCACCCACGTTTTTGCTGTATCTGTTACTCGATTCAGGAGCCTGTACTGTCGAAGAGTTTTGCCACGCCTGCGGTGAGATGCTTCGCGGCGAAGGGTGGCTCGGATACCAAGCGATTCAGGCTGCGTGGGATGCAATCCCGGTCGACTGTGCACAGTATCTCCCAGATGACCTCCTCTCATAATGTGTCGGTAAATAGCTTGAGCCCGCAACTATGATGATAAATTCTCGTCCTTCAGTGAAGAGAGGATGACAACATTGCCTCTCCAATTCGACGTTCGGTCGGCTCAGCAAGATACGGTTCAATAGCGGAATAGTCGCTCCAGCCACCGATGGCCATCATAGTGCGAACGTCGACTTGGCGTTCGACGAGGTGGTAAGTTGCCCAACTGCGGCGGAGATCATGCGAAGAGACAGACACCCACCGGTCGTTACCTGTTTCGTCGGCAATTACCTGTGTTGCTTCCTTTACCCAGCGTCGGATCGATGGTGTGGAGGCGTCGACCCATTGATCTGACTCGGAGAGCTTGCGCTCACGAGTATACTTGTGGATATCGTCAGCTACGCTTTCTGGCATCCACGCATCACGAAGCTTCCGACCACCACCTTTGGTATTCTTTCCCCGAACCTCAAAGAGCCAGATTTCGCCGTTTTTCGACCACCTGAGTTCCTCAGTACTTGGGTAGGAAACTTCGCTCACACGAAGCCCACACCGCCCCATGAGTTGCATAGAAATCTCTCGTTCCCACCCGTCGGCTCCAGCAGTCCGCTCAAGATGATCCAACTCATTGGGTGACAGCCAGCATTTGACGACTGGATCCGAGTCATCGATCCGAACCATGAACAGATTGATAGAGGTTTTCGATCATAAAGTGGTTTGCCGGTCTGCTGAGAGGATCATATTGTGGTTGATGTAGGGAAGTTCAATCGAGTACTAGCATAAGCCGATTGCCTGAATATTCATAGACTCGAATTAACATGAGTGTGTATAGTCATTTCTTAGAGAGGGTTTATTAGAAATTGTGTGGTAATACTGTGTAGAGTCAGAATGGCTTCCATTTATTACGAAACTAGTGATGGAGAGGTATACCAAATTGACAGAAACTCTCAGCGGATTGTTGTATATGTGTATCTTCATCGGCAAACAAGAATACAAGATGTTGTTGATCCGGCTAATGCGGAGAATGAAGACCTTGTGCATTCCCGCGTAAAAAATCAACTTGGCTCAAGTGCTGCTGGCCTTATTAATACAACAACAAGTAATCAAATGACGTTAGATGGTGAAACAAGTGACACAACCTATCTTGAACTCACACAAAAAGGGAAGAGATTTGCCGAAAAACACCGAGACGAGTTATCAA
>Ga0102936_1000860_pt1 | contig 12207 bp, 13 predicted proteins | sample SalPon2_A_H2O_MG_FD_78502 | JGI IMG/M metagenome (GOLD analysis project Ga0102936, IMG submission 78502) | Salt pond water microbial communities from South San Francisco under conditions of wetland restoration - Salt Pond MetaG R2_A_H2O_MG | ecosystem: Environmental > Aquatic > Non-marine Saline...
ACCTTCTGTTCGAAGGAGTACCGCGCCTGATTGACCGCCTGCGGGGTCTCGGTGTCCGTCATGAACGGCACGAGTTCGGGGAGGTTCTCGCCGATCTTCGTCATCTCGACGCCCGTCTCGGTCCGGAAGTCAGCACACAGCCGAGCGATCGCCCACTCGCGAGCGGTGATGTACGTTCGATCGCGGAGGAACTCGTTGACGCGCTCGTACCGGGCCCCGTCCATCTTCTTGAACCGCTCGTACTTTCGGACGTCCGAGGGAACCTCCGCATCGCCGCCCGCGTCGCCGTCTCCCTCGTCGTCGGGGCTCAGATCGTCGGCGTCAGGTTCTCTCACGTCTGTCTCACCGGTCGGTTCGCTCGTCTCCGCATCCGCAGGGGAATCCGCGTCCGACGTCTCGGAGGGGTCCGATCCGTCGGCGGAAGCCGCCGGAGACGGATCGGTGGAGTCGTTCATATCAGTAACAACCCTACCCTGAACAAAAGGGTTGTCGGTGGATTTTCCGCGCTGTGGCTCGTTGCCCGTCGGTCTCGCCACGGAGCGGTCCGGCGGTCGCGCTCGCCTCTCGGAGAACAATTTTTGTATCGGGGAGTGAACGTGGACCTATGAAGGTGCTCTGCGGGATCGGTGGAAGCGACGATTCGTTCCGCGCGCTCGATCGGACCGTCGATCGGGCGGCGGTCGCAGGCGACGATCTCACCGTCGTCGTGGTCGACAACGAAGACGCCGAACCGACGGAAGAGGAGATCGTCACGCGAGTCGAGAACGCCATCTCCGAAGCCGGCATCGACGCCGACGTTCGATGTGTCGAAGGCGACCCGGGAAGCCGGCTCGTCGAGCTCGCCGAGACCGAAGGGTTCGACGAGATCGTTCTCGGCGGTGGTCACACCAGCCCGATGGGGAAGATCACGCTCGGATCGATCGCCGAGTTCGTCTTGTTGAACGCCAAGACGTCAGTCACGCTGGTCCGATGACCGATCGAACGTATCCGGACGCGGTGGCAGACGACTTCCCCGTCCCCCCGAGTTCGTTCACCGATCGGGAGGGACGGACTATCGAGATCCGCCCGTACGAGGGGACGGACGAAGAAGACAAGGCGCTCGTCGGGATGTACGACTCGTTCGATCCCGCCGACCGCGCGCAGGGGATCCCCCCGAGCGGCGAGTCTCGCATCCGCGAGTGGCTCGACGCGATCCTGGGCGACGACTGTTACAACGTCATCGCGTGGTGTGACGACGAGGTAGCCGGCCACGCGACGCTCGTCCCCGACGAGGACGCCTACGAACTCGCGATCTTCGTCCACCAGACGTACCAGCGCGCGGGGATCGGGACGTACCTCATCCGAGGACTGCTCGGCCACGGGCAGGCGGCCGGCGTCGAGAAGGTGTGGCTCACCGTCGAGCGGTGGAACCGCGCCGCCGTCTCGCTGTACAAGAAGATCGGCTTCGAGACCTCGAACGCCGAGAGCTTCGAACTCGAAATGGGGCTTCGGCTGACCGGCGACGCGGAGTGACCGCGCGTCGACGGCGGGTCCGAGGCGGGATCTTCAACGCTTTTACGTCAGGCGAGAGAGCGCTTCGGTATGAGTCACCGAATCCTTCTGCTGGGTGCACCTGGTGCCGGAAAAGGGACGCAGAGCGCGAAGCTCGCCGACGAGTACGGCGTCGAGCACGTCACGACGGGCGACGCGCTCCGCGCGAACAAGGACATGGAGACGGAGTACGGCACGCCGCGCTCGTTCATGGAGGCGGGCGAACTCGTTCCCGATCCGGTGGTCAACGAGATCGTCGAGGCCGCGCTCGCCGACGCCGACGGGTTCGTCCTCGACGGCTACCCGCGCAACCTCGATCAGGCCGAGTATCTCTCAGAGATAACCGACCTCGACGCCGTGATCTTACTCGACGTCGACGACGAGGTGCTCGTCGATCGGCTCACCGGTCGCCGGGTCTGTGACGACTGCGGGGCGAACTTCCACGTCGACTTCCAGCCGCCGGACGAGCCCGGCGTCTGCGACGAGTGCGGCGGCGACCTGATCCAGCGCGACGACGACACCGAAGAGACCGCCAGAGAGCGGCTCGACGTCTTCTACGAGAACACCGAGCCCGTCATCGAGCACTTCCGCGACGAAGGCGACCTCGTCGAGGTGGACGGCGAGGCGGCCCCGGACGAGGTCTTCGACCGGATCCGCGACGTTCTCGACGAGTAACCCCGAGCGACCGGACGTCCGCGACCGCGGCTGCCGCTGCGGTCGCCGCCGATCCTACAAGGTTCTTAACAGTCGGCCGCTAACCGGCCGGTAATGAGCAAGGTCGAACGGAGAGTCCGCTCGCTCGTCCGCGGGGACAGCGAGATGCGAGACGCGATCGAGGTCGTCCTCGACCGCGCCACCGACGGCGAGGTCCAGTGGATCGACGTCCGCGACGAGATCACGAGCGGACAGTGGGGTCGGCTGATCGAAAAGGAGATCCTCGTCGACGGCGAGACCGGGTTCGCGCTGGCCGACCCGGACGCCATCGAATCGGGGCTCGAAGACGACGACGACGGCGCGGCCGGCGGCGACGCCGAGACGCCGGAGACGACGTCGTGGACGAAGTGGGACAAGGTCGCGGGCGTCGCGACGATCGGTGCCTTCGTCGGCTACGCGGTCAACCCGGTTCGGAACGCGATCGCCGGCGCGATCGACGTCGTGCTCGGTCCCCTCCTGAACATCGTTCCGTTCTACGTCGTGGTGATGGTGATCGCGCTCGCGACCGGCCTGTACTCCACGCTGTTGCGCGCGGGGCTCATGGATATGGATAAAATGAGCGCGTACCAAGACCGGATGAAAGAGATCCAAGAACGGCGCAAGGACGCGAAAGAGCGCGACGATCAGGCCGAACTCGATGCCATCCAAGAAGAACAGATGGACGCGATGGGCGACCAGCTCGGCATGTTTAAAGAGCAGTTCCGTCCGATGGTGTGGATCATGTTCCTCACTATCCCGGCGTTCCTCTGGATGTTCTGGGTGATCGGCTACCGCGGCTCGGACCCCGCGTATCCGGCGGTCGCCGCCCAGGAGATGATCGTCCCGATCGCCGGCACCGTCACGTGGGACTCGGGGATCGTCGGCCCGATCCAGATGTGGATCCTCTGGTATTTCCTGTGTTCGATGGCGTTCACACAGCTCGTCCAGAAGAGCCTCAACATCCAGATGTCGCCGTCGTAGCTGGGCGAGATCGACGTTCTCGACGCCGCGCGACTTCCCGGAGGCGCTTTTTTGCCCCGTCGTCGACTCACTGCCCGTCGGCCGACGCCTCACGTCCCGTCACCTTCCGGATACACGAGGAGCCGAACGGTCCGAGTTCGCCGGCGTCTAATCGCACGAAGTGGCCGGTGGTGAGCCCCGAGCCGCAGCGTCGGCACTCGAAGGATCCGTCCCGCGTCACCACCTGCGTCTCGTAGTTTACGTGGGTGCCGCCGCGCTCGACGCGGAGGCGCGCGCCGTCGCGGTCGATGACGCCGCGTTTCTCGGCGGTGTCGAGTATCTCTCTGGTGAGCGCGGGGCTCGTGGTCACCGTCTCGATCCGGTCTATGGCCTCCGGAAGCGACAGCTCCTCGTGTTCGAGGTGTGCGAGAAGCTCCACGCCGAGTTCGACCGTCTCCGTGCGCGTCGACGGCTCGGTCACAGCCGCCACCACGTCATCGACCCTCTTAACTTCCACACTGTCGGTCCCGGCCGTCGCGACGAGGGTCGTGCGGTCGGGAGGGAGGCGCATCGTCCGCACGGTCAGTCGGTCGAAGCCCGTAAGACAGTTATCGAGTGGGACGCTGGGGTTCGTATGGACGTACTCGACGTCGCGGCGCGAGCGGCCGACACCGGCCCGGTCTGTGACGCCTGCCTCGGCCGGCTCGTCGCTGAGCGGAGCTTCGGGCTGTCGAACGCCGAGCGGGGGTCGGCGCTGCGCACCGCGCTGGCGCTGCGCGACGACGAGGACTACGAGCCGGTGGAGACGGCCGACTGCTGGGTCTGTGAAGGGCGGTGTGGCGAGTTCGACGCGTGGGCCGAACGCGCGACCGACGCGGTCGGCGACGCCGAGTTCGAGACGTACAACGTCGGCACGCGGACGCCGCCGCTGATCGAGGAGAACGAGGCGCTGCTCCGCGAGGAGGCCGGAGTCGACGCCGACGCAGGCGAGCCGTTCAAATCGGAGTACAACCGCGAGGTCGGCAAGCGCGTGGGTCGTCTCACCGACACGGAGGTTTCGTTCGACCGCCCCGACGTGCAGTTCACGATCGATCTGGCCGAGGACGCGGTCGACGCGAAGGTGAACTCTGCGTTCGTCTACGGTCGGTACCGGAAACTGGAGCGCGACATCCCGCAGACCGAGTGGCCGTGTCGGGAGTGTAACGGCTCCGGTCGGCAGGGCGCGGACCCGTGTGACCACTGCGGCGGGTCGGGGTACCTCTACGACGACAGCGTCGAGGAGTACACAGCGCCGGTCGTCGAGGACGTGATGGACGGGACGGATGCGACGTTCCACGGCGCGGGACGCGAGGACGTCGACGCGCTCATGCTGGGAACGGGCCGGCCGTTCGTGATCGAGGTGGCGGAGCCGCGCCGCCGACGCGTCGAGACCGATCGGCTCCAGTCGGACATCAACGCGTTCGCCGACGGAGCCGTCGAGGTCGAGGGACTCATGCTCGCGACGTACGACATGGTCGAGCGCGTGAAAGAACACGACGCCTCGAAACGCTACCGGGCTGAGGTCGCCTTCGACGCCGATGTCGACGGCGACGCCCTCGCCGACGCGGTCGATCGGCTGGAGGGGACGACGGTCGAGCAGTACACCCCGAACCGGGTCGACCACCGGCGCGCGGGGCTCACTCGGGAGCGCGACGTGTACGGGGCGAGCGCAGAGCCGGACGACGCCCGCCACGCGACCGTGGAGATCCACGGCGCGGGCGGGCTCTACATCAAGGAGCTGATATCGGGAGACGAGGGACGGACGGAGCCGAGCCTCGCGGGGATATTGGGCGTCGGTGCCGAAGTCACCGCGCTCGATGTCGTGGCCGTCGAAGGCGAGACGGAGCCGTTCGAGGACGAGGCGTTCTTCCGGGAGTGACGAGCGAGCGGACCGCCTGGATTTATCCGACGCGCGTCAGACATCTCGCCCATGAACGGGCGCGACGCCGACGGCGGAACCGCTGACGACGCGGCCGTCGAAACGGCCGGTACGGCCCCGGACCCCGGCGAATCGATCGTCGAACGGGCTATCGGGGAAGCGACCGCTGCCGCCGCGACGCACGCTCGGATCGAGGGGGTAGATCGGTTCGGTCGAGGGGACCGGGTCGCGTCGATCCTCGTCGCGGTCGGTCCGGGACCGCACTCGGGCGCAGCGGTCGACCTCGCTCGGGCGGTCGCCGAGACGACCGACGCGTGGCTCGATCTGTTCCACGTCGTCCCCGAGGACGCACCGACACCCGAGAGCGACGGCTCCGGCTCTCGGGGCGGAGACGCCGCGGCCGACAGCGCCGGCGAAGCGACGGCCGGCACCGCGACGAGCGGCGACGAATCGGGGGGCGGTGACAGCCCGGCAACCGGTGAGGACCTGCTCTCGGCCGCGTGCGACCGACTCGACGGCTTCGAGCGCTCGGACCGGTGGCTCGTCGAAGACCAACGGGCGGCGGACGCGATAATCGAGCAGTCGCCGTACTACGACCTCGTCGTCGTCGGCGAGACGACGACGGGGACGGTCGGGCGGTTCGTCTTCGGTTCGACGACGGACGCCGTGGTCGACGAGGCGGCGGTCCCGGTCGTCGTCGTCGAGGCGGACGATCCGACGCCGATCGTCGGCGACTGACCGGAGGCGGCGATCGTTTTGTGACGCTGCCGTACGGACAGCGCCGGCGACAGCGTTAAATCAGTGTACATACTTGTACATCACAACGCGGAATACTACATTGGTGAACACGATGGATATCAACGAGACGGTCGAACGCGTGACAGAGGGAGAGGACCTGACGGTCGAACAGGCGCGCGAGGCCGCGAGACTCGTCTTCGAGGAGGCGACGGAGGCGCAGATCGGTGCCCTTCTGGCCGCGCTTCGAGCGAAGGGTGAAACGGAGGCGGAGATCGCCGGCTTCGCGCAGGGGATGCGCGACGCCGCGCGGACGATAGACCCCGACCGAGAGCCGCTCGTCGACACCTGTGGGACCGGCGGCGACGACTACAACACGATCAACGTCTCGACGACGGCCGCGATCGTCGCCGCGGGCGCGGGTGTCCCGATCGCCAAGCACGGCAACTACTCTGTGTCGTCGTCCTCCGGGAGCGCGGACGTACTTGAGGTCGCGGGGGCCGACATCGAGGCCGAGCCGTCGGCCGTCGAGGCCGCCATCGAGATGGACGGGATCGGGTTCATGCTTGCGCCCGTCTTCCACCCGGCGATGAAGGCCGTCATCGGCCCGCGGAAGGAACTCGGCATGCGGACGATATTCAACGTGCTCGGCCCGCTGACGAACCCCGCCGGTGCCGAGGCGCAGGTGCTCGGCGTCTACGATCCCGATCTGGTCGGGACGGTCGCCCGATCGCTCGCGCACATGCCCGTCGAGCGCGCCCTGGTCGTTCACGGCGACGGCATGGACGAGATCGGAATCCACGGCGAGACGGTCGCGGCCGAGGTCGACGGCGACGACGTGCGAGAGTTCACGATCGACCCCGCCGACCTCGGACTCGAACGCGCCCCGATCGAGGCGGTCGCGGGCGGGACGCCAGAGGAGAACGCGGCCGACCTCCGCGGGATCGTCGAGGGGACGGTGACGGGGGCAAAGCGGGACCTCGTTCTCGCGAACGCCGGCGCGGCCGTCTACGTCGCGGGCGAGGCCGACTCGCTCGAAGCCGGCGTCGAGCGCGCCGCCGAGGCAATCGACTCGGGCGGGGCCGCAGCGAAGTTCGCGGCGCTCTGTGGCGACGATTCGACGACGGACGCGGCCGCCGAGAATGCGGCGTCTCCGAGTTCGGAGGACGACTGATGGCTCGCGTGAAGGTCTGCGGGATCGCCCGCGACGCCGATCTCCGGGCGGCGGTTGACGCCGGAGCCGACGCGGTCGGCGTCATCACCGAGGTGCCCGTCGACTCCCCTCGCGAGGTGGAACCCGCCACGGCGGCCGACCTCCTCGCGGACGTGCCCCCGTTCGTGACGGCGACGCTCGTGACGATGCCCGATTCCGCGGAGCGCGTCGTCGAACTCGTCCGGACGATCGGTCCCGACGCCGTCCAGATCCACGGCGAGTGGACGCCCGACGAGATCCGATACATCCGCGCAGAGACCCAGCGAAAGGTGCTTCTCGCCGTCGACGCCGCGGAGCCGGGGCGCGCGGAGGAACTCGACGCGGTCGCCGACGCCCTCGTGCTCGACTCGACCGACGAGTCGGGAGCGGGCGGAACCGGCGAGACGCACGACTGGACGCGGGCCGGCGAACTCGCAGATCGGCTCACGTCACCGGTCGTCCTCGCTGGCGGCCTCACACCGGACACCGTCGCGGAGGCGATTCGGGCGGCCGACCCGTTCGCGGTCGACGTCGCCTCCGGCGTCGAACTGGACGGAGGGCGAAAAGACCACAACGCGGTCGCCCGGTTCGTCGCGAACGCGGGCCGAGAGATGGAGCTGGTATGAGCGACGGAACGCCGCTCGATACCGACCGAGAGACGTTCGCCGACCTCGCGAGCGACGCCGGTGGCCCCGACGGACCGGTCGTCGTTCGCGTCGCCGCGTCGCTCGACGTCGATGTGACGCCGCTCGCGGCGTACGCGACGCTGGTGGGCGACAGCCCGTACGGGTTCCTGCTCGAATCCGGCGAGAAGGTCGCCTCCAGCGACCCGGACGGCGCGTTCACGGCGGGTGGGAAGGCGGACAAACACGCCCGCTACTCGTTCGTCGGCTACGACCCGGAAGCCATCGTCTCCGTTCACCCCGACCGTACCGAAGTCACCGAGTTGGGGCCGGCCGCGTCGTTCGTCGGCGGGTCGCGCGGCGAGGCGGTACCGGGGGACGAGACCGACGCCGAAAGCGACGGCACGACCGACCTCGGTCCCGCCGAAGGCGACGTGATCGACCGCATCCGGGCGGCGTTTCCCGATGTGCGCCGGCGGGGGTTTCCCGACACCGACCGCCAGATACTCTCCGGGGGGTTCGTCGGCTTCCTCGCGTACGAGGCCGTCTACGACCTCTGGTTAGACGAGGTCGGCGTCGACCGACCGGAGACCGAGTTCCCCGACGCCGAGTTCGCGCTCACGACCCGGACGGTCGTCTTCGACGAGGTGGAGGGGACGGTCGAACTCGTGTTCACGCCTGTGATCGGCGGCGACGACGACCCGGAAGCGGTGTACGACGACCTCGTCGACGAGGCGGAGCGCGTCGCCGGCGAACTGCGCGCGGCGTCGCCGCCCGATCCCGACGGCGTTCGTATCGACGCCGAGTCGGCCGGCGCACAGGCCGACTACGAGGCGGCCGTCCGGACGGCGAAACAGCACGTCCTCGACGGCGACATCTATCAGGGCGTGATCTCGCGGAGCCGCGAGCTTCGCGGCGAGGTCGACTCGCTCGGGCTGTACGCGGCGCTCCGCGAAGTGAACCCCTCGCCGTACATGTACGTGCTGCGCCACGACGACCGCAGCATCGTTGGCGCGAGCCCCGAGACGCTGGTGTCGGTCCGGGACGACCGCGTCGTCTCGAACCCGATCGCCGGCACCTGTCCGCGCGGGACGAGCCCGGTCGAGGACCGCCGGCTCGCGGGCGAGATGCTCGCGGACGCGAAAGAACGCGCAGAACACACGATGCTGGTCGACCTCGCGCGTAACGACGTGCGGCGCGTCTCGGAGCCCGGCTCGGTCCGCGTCGAGGAGTTCATGAACGTGTTGAAGTACAGCCACGTCCAGCACATCGAGTCGACGGTGACGGGCACGCTCGCCGACGACGCGGACGCGTTCGACGCGACGCGCGCGACCTTCCCGGCCGGGACCCTCACGGGCGCGCCGAAGGTTCGCGCGATGGAGATCATCGAGGAGTTGGAGACGACTCCCCGCGAGGCGTACGGCGGTGGCGTCGGCTACTACGCGTGGAGCGGCGACGCCGACTTCGCCATCGTGATCCGGACGGCGACGCTGGAGGACGCGCCAGCCGGCGAGGCCGGCGACGCGGAGGGCGAGTCGGTCGTCACCGTCCGGGCCGGCGCGGGACTCGTGGCCGACTCCGATCCCACCGCCGAGTACGAGGAGACCGAACAGAAGATGGACGGCGTGTTGGCCGCGATCGACCGCATCCGGCAAGGTGACGGCGACGAGCGCGCGACGGACCCGCTTACCCCCGGAACGGAGGCCGACGAATGAAGGTCGTCGTGATCGACAACTTCGACTCGTTCACCTACAACCTCGTCGAGTACGTCTCCGACCAGCCCGACGACGATGAATCGATAGACATCGAGGTGTTCAAAAACACCGCGTCGCTCGCCGACATCGAGCGGGCGGAGCCGGACGCGATCCTCATCAGCCCGGGTCCCGGCCACCCGAAGAACGAGCGCGACGTGGGCGTCACCGCGGACGTGTTGCGAGAGCTGTCGCCCACGGTGCCCACGCTCGGCGTCTGTCTTGGCCTCGAAGCCGCCGTCTACGAGTACGGGGGTACGGTGGGACACGCGCCGGAGCCGATCCACGGGAAGGCGTTTCCCGTCGAGCACGACGGAAACGGCGTCTTCGCCGGGCTCGATCAGGGGTTCCGCGCCGGACGATACCACTCGCTCGCCGCGGTCGAGGTCCCGGACGTCTTCGAGGTGACCGCGACGACCGATCACGACGGCGAATCCATCGTGATGGGCGTCCGACACCGCGAACACCCGATCGAGGCGGTGCAGTTCCACCCGGAGAGCGTGCTCACCCCGTCGGGTCACGACCTCATCGGGAACTTCCTCGCGTCGGTGTAACACCGGATCGCCTATACGATTTCGCCCGCAGTTCTCCGAGTATGAGTAACGACGCAGCGGGGGCGGGGTGGTTCGAGACCGTGCCGCCCGACGACCTCGACGCCGCGCGGGACGCCATCGAGACCGGCGATGCGGACGGTCCCGCTGACTGGCCCGCGAGAGCGGTCGACGCCGGGTTCGCGAGAGACGAGTCGGCGTACTACGACGCCCTCCACGAGGCGACGATCCACGCCACGCGAGAGTCCGTCGAAGAACGCGAGCGGGCGGACGACCAGCAGTTGATACACAGCGTCCGGGCGATGGACGACTGCGAACGCACCGCGAACGAGCTGGCGGAGCGGGCGGCGGAGTGGGCCGGCAGCCTGTTCGACGGCGTGGAGCCCGGGATCGAGGGCGCACGCGAGGTCGCAGAGCGCGAGCCGACAGGGGAGATCGAAGAGAGAGCGATCTCGCTCGCGGCCCGCGCGGTCGACGTGGCCGGCGAGCGCGACGCGATCGCGGGGACGATCGAGCGGGTCGCGCCCGCGGTCGCGCCGAATCTCGCGGAGATGGCCGGCGCGGAGCTCGCGGCGCGGTTGATCGCGCTCGCCGGCGGACTGGAGTCGCTGGCGAAGAAGCCGTCCGGGACGGTGCAGGTCCTCGGTGCCGAAGACGCGCTGTTCGCGCACCTCTCCGGACGCGCCCCGTCGCCGAAGCACGGAATCATCTACACCCACGAGTACGTCCGCGGCACGCGCCCCGAAGACCGCGGGTCGGCCGCGCGGGCGCTCGCGGGTAAGCTGACGCTCGCGGCACGGGCGGACCACTACGCGGGCGAGCGACGTGAGACGCTCCACGACGACCTCCGCGAGCGGATGGCGACGATCCGCGGGCGCGCCGACGCTCCGGACGGAGGAGTGGACGGAGGCGAAGAGAGCGCGAGGAGTGGCGACGGCGACGAACCGGAGGAGAGCCGATGACGAACCCGACGCTTCCGGACGGCGTCGAGCGGCGCGAGATCGACGGCGAGACGCGGCTCGCGACTCGCGGCGAGCCGGTGTACGGCGAGCCGACCGCCGACGGCTGGCGCGCGTGGGATCCCCGACGGTCGAAGCTCGGCGGCATGCTCGAACTCGGGCTCGACACCGGGCTCGCGGGCGGCGAGACCGTCCTCTATCTCGGTGCCGCGAGCGGGACGACGGTCAGCCACGTCGCGGACTTCGCGGGACCGACCTACGCCGTCGAGTTCGCACCGCGACCGGTGCGCGACCTCCTCGACGCCGCAGGCCCCCGCAACCGACTGTTTCCGCTCCTCAAGGACGCCCGGAAGCCGCAGACGTACGCACACATCGTGGAGTCCGACGTGGACGTGATCGTTCAAGACGTGGCGACCCGCGGGCAGGCGACGGTCGCCGTCCGCAACGCGCAGTTTCTGGCGGATGACGGACGGCTGTTGCTCGCGGTCAAAGCGCGCAGCGAGGACGTGACCGCCGCGCCCGACGACGTCTTCGGCGAGGCACTGGATAGGCTTCGTGACGCCTACGATGTACTGGAGACGCGTCGGCTCGATCGGTTCCACGAGGACCACCTCGGCGTCGTCGCGACGCCGAAGTGAGACATGATACCGGGGAGTCGAACAGCCAGCGTCACCACGTCGGCGGCGTGAAGCCGGCGTCCTCTAAGATCGGTTTCCAGCGTTTCTGAACCGAGAGCCGGGAAACGTCCATCGCGTCGGCGACGGCGGACTGTGACCGCTCCTGCCCCCGGATCAGAGCGGCGGCATAGAGGCTGCCGGCGGCGGTGACACGCTTTCCCCGATCGTCGTCGGGTGCCCGTGAGAGGAACAGATCGGTCGCGGTCGAGAGCGCCTCCTCGTCGAGGTCGAGCGACGCACAGGCCTCGTCGAGTCTGTCGATCCACACCGCGTTGTCGACGCGCTCGCTCGCACGATACATACCGGGAGTACGCGGCGAGAGGTACATAAGTGTCCGCGTAGCCGCCGCGCTCAAGTCGACGCCGTTCGTACGCCGGGTATGTCGACGCAAGCGTGGACGGAGTCGCAGGTGCGCGCGCTCCACGGCGACCTCGTGGACTTGTACGAGCCCGTCGATCGGGAGGCCGAACACGGCGCGGACCCGACCGCGGATCCCGGCGAAGGAGTCAGGCAACTGGTGACGACGATCCTCTCACAGAACGTCGCCGACGCGAACACGAGCCGTGCTGCCGCGGCACTTTTCGACCGCTACGCGGACTTCGCCGCGATCGAGGCGGC
>Ga0102936_1000861_pt1 | contig 12200 bp, 13 predicted proteins | sample SalPon2_A_H2O_MG_FD_78502 | JGI IMG/M metagenome (GOLD analysis project Ga0102936, IMG submission 78502) | Salt pond water microbial communities from South San Francisco under conditions of wetland restoration - Salt Pond MetaG R2_A_H2O_MG | ecosystem: Environmental > Aquatic > Non-marine Saline...
ATTTTCGTATAAATGTTCAATTTTTTGATAAAATTCCTCAGGACACGCAAGCTGATCCATCGCCCAATCGAGCGCAAGCTCCTCTTCGGCCTGTTCGACAAGCTCTCGTGGCATTTCCCAAAGTTCCACGAATCGATCGTTATACGAAACCATATCGCCGTCTTCATCAACAACCAACAAGCCGTCAATCATTGCCTCCTGTTGTGCCTTGAGCAGCGATCGCTGCCTCTCAAGCGTCGTTTCCCGATCTTTTTGCTTCGTAATATCATGGTGGATACCCACCATCCGGTCCCCTTCCTCGTCTCGTATGGTACGTCCGCGAACCTCTACCCACTGGTAGTTTCCATCCGCTCCTCGCATGCGGAATTCAGCTTGATACATTGAATCCGTCTCGATCGCGTGCTCGATCTGCTCTTGAACGCGTGAGAGGTCATCGGGATGGACCCGGTCGATAAACGCCTGAAACGTGCCCTCGAACTCGCCCGGTTCGAGACCCATCACTCGTTCCAAGCTGTCGCTCCAGATGACCTCGTCTGTTTCTGTATCCCATTCGTACACACCGGTGCCGGTTGTCTCAAGAGCAAGTTCGAGTCGGCGTTGTGCTCTCGCCAACTCTCGCTCCCGATCACGCTGATCAGTGATATCGATCAGAGAAAATACGACGCTGTCGACGGTCCCGTCGTCGTCGAACAATGGCGCTCCGTTCACAAGCAGCACCTTTCGAGTCTTATCGGGCCATTGGATACTATGTTTCACGCCGTAGAGCGTTTCACCCGTATCCAGAACCCGCTGAAACGGGAGTTCCTCGTCAGGAATCGGCTGGCCGCTCAGATCTCGGATGTCCCATTCAGGATCATTGTACGCCCGGTTGGTCAGTTCGTCACGCTCCAATCCGAGGACCTCCTCAGCACGGTCGTTCGCGAACACGAACTGTCCATCCGCATCGAGCTGGACGACACACCCCGGCACCGTTTTGAGGATCTGTTCAAGACGATGACGGCGCCGGCTGTTCTCTCGTTCCTGTTGTTTTCGTTCGGTGATATCCTGAAACTGGGAGAATATAGCCATGACTTCTCCATCGTCGTCGGTCACAACGCGGTTATGCCACTCGCAAATGACCCGGTCACCGTCTTTTGTGATGTTTTCATTGACGCTTCGATACCCCCCCTCGTTTTCGAGAAGAGCTGACACGACATCGGCAACCGCATCTTGGTCAGATTCAGAGACGATCTTCTCCCAAGAGTGGCCGATCAAATCGTCTTGGGTATACCCAAGGATGTCTTCGGCTGCGTCATTCATCCGGACGAAGTCGAAGTTATCATCCCATTCGACGACCCCGAGGGGTGATCGCTCAAAGAACAGTTTGAGACGTTTCTTTCGCTCGGTTAGTTCGGTTTGAGCGTGGTAATTCTCAACCGCGTTCCTGATGCGGTTTGCGAGCACGGCATACTGGCTGGTCCCGCTTTCTTTCTGCAAGTAGTCCGTGACCCCCGCTGAAATGGCGTCACTAGCGACCTCTTCACTACCTTTGCCGGTATAGAGGATAAACGGGAGGTCAGTATACTCTTTTCTGACAGCCCGCAAGAACTCGATCCCATTCTGTGCCGGCATTTCGTAATCGGAGACAATACAGTCAAACGGTTCGCTGTCCAAGCGATTGAGCGCCTCACTTGGACTCGTTGCGACCTCAACGTCAAACCGATCATTTTCACGCTCAAGAAACGCCCCAGCCGTCTCCGCGAAGTCCTGCTCATCATCTACATGAAGAATTCTAATGGACCTGTTGTAGTCGTTCATGATCCAGTTTGAACCGTTCTCCTGAGATTCATGCTGGAGGATACTAGTTGACGATAATAAATCTTCGTGGATACGAACCCGCAGTTGCCGGTATATTCAGCTCCTAGACTACACATACGTCATCGATAGGTCCACAGCCCCACCTGTCATTTTCCACATCTCGTCGATACCGGGCGTGACGTGACGATGTACGAAAGCGACGAGATCGTCGACTACCCCGAACAGCACTACGAGTATCACGCAGGTTGCTAATTGTGGACGTCATTACTATGGCTGACTCGGAGTAGGGAAACCCTTGAGGGCTCCTCCTGGACATCCGGTGTTCATAACGACCTTGATCACGGCTCTCAAACAGAGGCGCATGCCCGATCAGCCGGATCCGTCCGACTCGCCCCTCTTTGCGGCCAAACGATACGACGAGGCCTCCGTATTCACACCGGAATCACTCCTCGACGAGGCACGGCGGCAGAAGGAACTGCCGGACGGTACCGTCCCCGAGGTCTGTGTACTCGATCCGGACGGGGACATCGTCCGACACCTCGTCTCCACGGATCACGCCGAAAAAGACGGAACGTGGCCGGGGTATCACACCGACCTCTACCGGTTCGATATCGGTGACAGGCAGGTCGGAATCGTCGGTTGTGCGGTCGGTTCGTCGTTCGCGGTCCTGGTGGCCGAGCAGTTGTTCGCTGCGGGCTGTCGGTTCCTCGTGAGCGTGACCTCGTCCGGACGGATCGTTCCGAAAGCGGACCCGCCGTATTTCGTTCTCATCGAGCGGGCGCTGCGCGATGAGGGGACGAGCCACCACTACAGGGCCCCGGATCGCTACGCCTCGCTCGACGCTGATCTCTGCGACCGCGTCGAGTCGGCCTGTCAGTCCGCCGCCCGGCCCGTCTACACGGGAGCGACGTGGACGACGGATGCCCCGTTCCGAGAGACCGGGGCCGCCATCGAACGGGCACGGGACGAAGGCATTCTCGCCGTCGAGATGGAGGCGGCGGCGCTCTATACGTTCGCTGCCGAGCGGGACTATCCGGTCGTCTGTTTCGCCCACGTGACCAACGAGATGGGGCAGGGCGACAGCGAGTTCGAGAAGGGCGACGCAAACGGGAGTCGAGCCGCCCTGGAGATCATCGACGCCGCGATTGCGGGCTGGGAAACCGACCCCGGGGACGACTGACGGCACCGATCGGTGACGCTCTGTCGCCCACATCTGGTTGGGCAGGGCTCATACACCGGCGTGGGATCGACGGGAGACGATTACTCGGCCTACCGCGCAGACGACCTGTACCGACCGACCCGTTCGTCCAGAGACTCAGAGAGCGACCAGTACCGGCCGAAGACGATCCGTTCGATACAATCCCGTTCACGACACCGGAAACGCGGATTTCACCGTCGGCTACACTCGCTGTGCCGTCACGTGTCGTCGGCAGTAATCTCTTGAAGCCGTTCGACGCCACCGATCTCGTCGACTGCCGCCGAGACCGGATCGGGGACCAGGTGCCGCCACGCCTCGCCGTCCAGCATCCGGCGTCGGATCTCCGATCCCTGGTACCGGTCCCGCTCGTGGAGTGGGGTGCCGCGGACCTCGTATCCGTCTTCCGAGAAGAGCCGTTCGACGAACGGGTTGTTTGTGTAAGCGACATCGAAGGCCGGACACAGCGTCTCGATGTGTTTGACCCACATCGCGTTCCGATCGATGTCGGCGATGGGAATCAGGTAGGTCTTGGCGTCCATCCCCGCGAGAACGTCTTGAACCATATGAACCCGTTCCCCGGAGGTGAATGGATTCTTTTTGCTATGTGACTCTCCGGCGCTTCCAATGCCGACGACCACCTCGTCTACGGCCTCGTCGATCCGTTCGATGAGATACTCGTGCCCGAGATGGAACGGCTGGAACCGTCCAATGAGTAGACCCCGCATGCATCGATCGGCGAGTGGCGAACACATATATCCCGTGGCGTTTTCGTCTTTCCCCCGGACGATCGGGTTACGACGGTCGATACGGGCTGAACATACTTCAACGCGTTTCGACGATGTTTCATTATGCAACGACGTGAGGCGATTCGAGGGGTCGTCACATTGTTCGGTACTATCGCGGTGGCCGGGTGTGCGGACGTCGAAGAAGTTTCGGATGGGACGACCGACCGGGCCGCCGACGAGGCCGAAAAAACGGTCAACGAGACACTGGAAAAAGAGCTCGTTCGCCCCCCGGATGCCGACATACGAGTCCAAGAGGACGGCACGATCATCGTCCTCTCGATTGCCCCCGATACGGTCGGTGTCAAATGCGGACTGATCCAGGGCAACGATCCGGTCGCCGAAGTAAAACAGAGCGAGAACGCGACGACGACCGCCGGCACTGAAATCAAACAGTGCAAAAAAGACTTCGTGATCGCCGTCAACGAGGCCGGCGACGTCGAAATCCTTGCCGAACCCTGATACTGGCGGTTAGCGTCTTCTACTGATTTTCGGCCGTTACGGACGAGGGATGACCGGTGAATCCTTACTACAGTCCGAACGGCGCTGTGGGGACGTCACGCGTGGCGGGTCTGTAACGTTCGTATCCGGACATTTCTGCGGTTGACGCCGATCGAACGCCATCCCACTCGGCTGTAATCCGGCGGTGTCAGGTCTCACCACGGAAAGCCGAGTCGAACCTTTTTTGAACACCACAGCAGTAGGGACGGCTACCAATGGCCATCAAACCCGCCTACGTCAAGAAGACCGCCAAACTGCTCATGGAGCGATACCCCAAGGCCTTCGGCGACGAATTCGAACACAACAAAGAACTCGTCGATGAGCTGACGAACGTCGAGTCAAAGGGCGTCCGCAATCGGATCGCCGGGTACGTCACCAGCAAGAACCGCGTCCCAGAAGAAGCGGCGTAGGCCGACGGCCACTCTCGTTGTCGATCGCGCCCGCGACCGGCTGGATCCGGCTTTTCGACGAACGTCCGACTCGTTCCCAACGTTTCGCCGGGGCTTTCCACAACCGTTTTCCTGTGGCTCGCCGTACGACCAGCAATGTCTACCCGTGTAGGTGTCCTCGGTGCAACCGGCGCCGTCGGACAACGACTCATCCAACTGCTCGTACCGCACCAAGAGTTCGAGATCGCCGCCCTCACAGCCTCGTCATCGAGCGCGGGAAAAACGTACCGCGACGCCGCCAAGTGGCGGGTCAACACCCCGATCCCGGACGACATCGCTGATCTGACCGTCGTAGAAACCGATCCGGGCGCGGTCCAGAACGACGTCGATCTGTTGTTTTCGTCGCTCCCTTCGGATATCGGGGCGGCGGTCGAACCCGAGTTCGTCGAGGACGGATACGTCGTCTCCTCGAACTCCTCGAACGGTCGGATGGACGAGGACATTCCGCTGACGATCCCCGAAATCAACGCCGATCACCTCGGTCTTCTGGAAGTCCAGCGCGACGAGCGCGGCTGGGACGGCGCGTTGCTCAAAAACCCCAACTGCTCCACGATTACGATGGTCCCGACCCTTGCAGCGCTCGACGAGTTCGGTCTGGAACGCGTCGACGTCTCGACGCTCCAGGCCGTCTCGGGGGCAGGCTACTCGGGCGTCACGTCGATGGAAATTCTCGACAACGTCATCCCGCATATCGGTGGCGAAGAGAAGAAAATGGAGACCGAATCTCGAAAACTGCTCGGCGACTTCGACGGGGCCGAGGTCGACCTGCACGACGCGGACGTGTCGGCCTCGTGTAACCGGGTGCCGACACTCGACGGTCACCTCGAGAACGTCTGGGCGGATCTCGAGACGGATCCCTCGGTTGAAGCGGTCGCCGAATCCTTCGAATCCTATCCCGGCGTCGATCTTCCCTCCTCGCCCGAGCAACTGATTGAGGTCTTCGAGGAACCCGACCGGCCCCAGCCCCGCATGGATCGGATGCTCGGCGACGGAATGGCGGTCTCAGCCGGCGGTATCGAATCGACGACTCACGGCGTCCAGTACAACTGTCTGGCCCACAACACGATGCGCGGAGCCGCGGGCGCGAGCGTGCTGAACGGTGAGTTGCTGCTCGAGGAAGGATTCCTGTAGCGCCCGGTGCCGTCCGTTGGACCGCCGCGCCTACTCGTCGGCGAACTCGAATCCCTCAATCGGCTGTCTGTCGCCGTCGGGAGCATCACCCTCGTACTTATACACTGTTTCTGCGTCCTCGTCGGTCGTTGCGTTGTGGGATCCGTCACAGAGCGCGCCCGTTGATGACAGCCCACAACGACACACGTACAGTTCTCCGTCGTCACCGAGATCCGATTCGTCGAAAACTGCCGGGCCGCGTTCATCGTGTCTGACTTCTCGTGCCATACAAACCGATCGGTCGGCCCGATAAAAAGCGTTGAGCCCCGGGATCAGAGATCAGGACACCGACTCCGAGGGGGCCTCTTCCCTTCCTGTCTCGATCGATTGAAGTCGGGCCCGGCGCCGCTCGCTCCGTCGGTGTCGGACCATCTCTTGAAGACGATCCGCGGCCGTCTCTCTGAGTTCTTCGGCCCGGCTTTCGTCGATATCCAGCGCCCTCGGCTGGCGGTTCGTCAGCCCGCTTGAGCCGGCGGTGTCGACCACTACCGTCGCCAGCCGCCGCCGCCGCTGAAGCACCGTCTGAGAATCGAGTACCGTCTGGACTCGGTAGTACGGGACGACGGTGATCGTCCGGGTCCAAAAGCCCTGCCGGAGGACGATATACTCCGACTGGACAGCATAGCCCAGGTTCAACCATTTCAGATGCGCTGCGACGACGGCGAGCGGGACCAACGCGACCGTGACGTACCACGCGAACGTCAACCCAGTGTAGGTGTCAGCAGCGAAGGCCGATCCGACGACGATCAGGGCGACGAGGCTGTATCTGACCACGTACCGTTCCCGGGCGCGCTTCGGTGGCCGTTCGAACGCGATCTCCTCGAAGTTCTCGACCGATCGGGCGAGATCGAACACGCGGTCCCGGTCTGCGAGTGGGACGGCCGACTGGGATTCGGCGTCGCCCGGCGCGTAGCCGGCGGTTTCGACGCCCAGGGAAGCATACCCGAGCCGTCGGGCGATAACGTTTTCCGAGATCGTCAACACCTGGACTTTCTCCAGCGGGATCGACCCGCTGTATCGCTGGAGCAGTCCCCGTTCGTAGAGGAGTTCGTCGTTCCGTCTGGCCAGCCGGAACCCGTAGTAGTTCGCCACGGCGATGATGCCGCTTATGACCGCTGTCACGGCGACGATTCCGGCGGCCGCCAGTGGCGCAGTGACGGCGAGACCGAGGAGTGGGTCGGCGAACTGCTCGCGCAGCGACGGTGCAACGACCGGCAACAGGACGGTCACGACCGACAGCAGTCGGAGATCGATGCCGACGACTCCGAGCAGACTGAGTTCTTTCGACGTGATACTGAACAGTTCTCGCTCGGGCTGTTCCTCCTCGGTTTCGTCCCTCGCGCCGCGTTTCAGCCGACCGAGTTCGGACTGGAGGCGTTTTGCCTCCTCGTGGCTGACGTACCGGAGCGATGCTTCGGTCGATGAGCCGCCGGCGGTCTCGAGGTTGATCTGTGCGACACCGAGCGCGCGCTGAAACACGTTTCGGCTGATGTCGACGTTCTGTACCCGGCCGATCGGGATCTCTCGGTCCCGCCGTGAGATGACGCCCGAGACGATATCGAGCGTGTCGTTGGTGAGTTCGTACTCGAAGCGCTGATAGTAGACGAGTTGGTAGCCAAGCGCGATAACAAACCCCGTAACGACGAGGCCGAGGACGCTCGAGACACCACCCCCGAGCGCGGGCGAGCCGATCACGAAGACGACGAGTACCCAGGCCAGCCTGACGATCGACTCGGCCGCCCGGAACGGGATCGAGAGGGGATCGAGTTTCATCAGACTGCGTCTTCGCCCTCGGCGGCGATAGCCAGTTGCTTCAGCCGGGCCTGCAGATCGGCTGCCCGTTCGGGCGTCAGTCCGGGGATCGATACGTCGGCACCGCGAGAGCCAGCGGTGTAGACGACGGTCGTCGCGAGACCGAACACTCGCTCTACGGGGCCTCGACGGGTGTCGACGTGTTGGATCCGAATGTAGGGCGCAACCGTGTTGACGCGGGTCACGACGCCTCGCCGGAGATACAGCGAGTCGGACCGGACCTGATACGTCCAGATCCGGTACCTGAGTATCGTGAGAGCGATCCCAACGATAGTGCCGACGACGAACAGGACGCCGCCGACCCACGGCCCGCCGACCGAAAGCACCGAAAAGGCAACCGCCGCAATGACACCGAGAATCGCCGCCGAAACGGCCGATTGAATCGCCCAGACGCCCTGTATTTCCGATTCGAGCGTCTGTGGCGGGCCGATCAGTTCGTCGATATCGGCGACGGATGCGTCCGATCGGTTCTCCGCGTCGGTTCGCCGTATCGCCGGGGTGAGATCCTCGCCGAACGGGCGCTCTCTCATCCGATCACCGTCCCTCTCGTCCATTGACAGATACTGGGGGCGCAATGCATATAGTAGGCCGTGTCATCTCGGTGTCTGCTGTCGAAGCGACCACAACTAGAGCCGACGGATCCGGTCGGCGGTCACGTCGATCGGTGCCGCAAAATGGAGGGTCGGCTCCCCGTCCGGCCGATCGAAACCGTTGGCGTCGAAGAGCCCGTTATCCTCGATTTCGGCCCATGCCGGCGCGAGTCGCCACGGTGCGTGGGCAATGTCGCCGTAGTAGACGCGTCCGCGGTCGTCGGCAGTATAGAACCGGTATCGCTCGGTGAGGAACGACTCAAGCGAGCCGGGGTCGTGTTCGCGGAAGTCACCGTCGGGACCGTAGCGCCCCTCGAACCGCGCCGGGGGTGCGTCCGCCGTCCGGCGACTCCGAAACGACACTTCCCGAGCCGTCCCTTCGCCGCGTGTTTCGGTCGTCATCGTCGCACGGTAGTATGGAAGCTGGAACAGTGACCGGGCGAACCACACCCCGATCCGGTCGTCCGCGTCGAGATTGAAAAAGTAGACGCCTGGGGCTCCGTCGGTGGAGACGTACGTCCGGAGATTCAGTTCGCCGAATTCGAGACCGAAGGGCGATCCCCGTGGCCGGATATCGTCCATTACGAACGGCACGACGCCGAGGTACGCGTCACCGTCGTAGGTATCGAGCGAGAGCCCGTCCGGCAGCTTCGGTGCCACCGTCTCCGGGTCGACACGCCAGTGCGCAAAGAGGAGATCGCGCCATCGCATAGACAAGAGTTCTCGCATGTGCGTTGTTTGGGCCGGGACGGGGTTCGGATTGTCGGTCGCGGAACACGCTGAGATGGTCTCACACGCGATTTATACTCTTCGCCGGCGAACGCGCACACATGGAGTTCCGCGTTATGCAGGGCGACATCGCCCAGCAGTCCGCCGACGCCTTGGTGAATCGCCTCGGGGGCGGGCCCCGGGGCATTCTCCTTGAAATTGTGTAAACGCAGCAGGAACCAGCCTCCAGATGGGATCAGGTGTCGCCGGGGCGCTCCGTGGGGGTGCTGGCGGCAGACTCAACGAGGCTGCCGTCTTGAGGGGGCCAGTCGACCTCCGGGAAGTCGCCATCACCGATGCCTGCGATCTCGATGCCAAGTACGTCATCCACGCTGCCGCGATGCCGCATTACGGCGACGGACGGGCGACCGCCGAAAGTATCCGTAGCGCGACAAAAACGCCCTCGTAGCCGCCGACGATCGAGGCTGTCGATCGCTCGTGATCCCGGCGCTCGGGTGTGGGGTTGCAGGGGTCGATCTAGAGACGGGGGCCCGCATCATCGGGGAGACGATCGCAGATCACGAGCCCCCTCCGCTCTCTGAGGTCCGATTTATCGCTTACAGTGACGCCGAATTCGAGACGGCTCGGAAGGTGACCGCCGGATTCCGCGGTGACAGATAGCTTGCGGCTGCTTCGGCAAAACAATATACTGCTCCGATTGCGAATGCCCTCGTATGCGACTGGATTCATCTATGCTCACACGCCGTTCGATCATCGTCGGGGCGGCCTTGTTCTTCGTCGGCTGTGCCGGAAACGAATCCAGCGGGGGCGAGGAGACGACCGACGACGAGAACGATGGCGCAAACGACACAGACTCACCGAACGGTGAGTCAGATGGCGAACAACCGGAAGCGGACGACACCGACGAAGCGGGCTCCGAAAACGGTAACCCTGCACGCGGAGAACTAACGGATATGGGTGATCTGACACTCACGAGTCCGGCGTTCGCCGACGGGGAACGGATCCCCGAACAGTACGGGTACGACGCCGAAAACATGAACCCGCCGCTGGAAATAGCGAACATCCCCAAGGCGGCCGAAACGCTCGCCCTCGTCGTGGACGATCCCGACGCAGTCGAACCGGCAGGCAAGGTGTGGGACCACTGGATCGTCTGGAACGTCCCGACGGATCTGACGACGATCCCCGAAGGCTGGGATCCCGATGACGCCACCGAGGGAACCAACGACTTCGGCGAGGTCGGATACGGTGGCCCGAGCCCGCCGGACACCGAGCACCGATACCGGTTCAAACTGTTCGCGCTCGATACGGACCTCGGCCTTCCGACCGAGACCGACGCCGACGCACTCGGTTCGGCGATGGAGGGGCATATCCTCGAACAGACGCAACTCGACGGGACGTACCCGGCTTGACACTGACGGCTGGACGCCAGCCGATAGACGCACGTTGAGTTACTTGAACTCGACGTCGGTTATCTCTACCCGCGTTCCGCCCCCGCTGCTTTCTGCGATCCCGACCTCCCAGCCGTGTGCCTCCGCGATCTCGGTCACGATCGCCAAGCCAAGTCCGGTCCCGGTTCCCCCGGTCGAATAGCCACTCTCCAATACGCTCGCCCGCGTCGACTCGGGGATTCCGGGTCCATCGTCCGCGACGTAGAACCCGTCCCCCTCGGGGATCTCGCCGACGGTAACTGCCACGCCGTTACCACCATGCTCTACAGCGTTCCGGATGAGGTTCTCCAGTAGCTGTTTCATCCGAGAACTATCGGCGTCCGTCCGGCGATTAATTTCGATATCAAGCGTTGCATCCCCCGTTGGGACCGTCCGCCAACTGGCTTCACAGAGCGCCGCCAGATCGACTGATTCAACCTCGGCGATCCGCGACCCCGCCTGTGCGAGCGTCAGGAGATCTCCGATCAGGGAGTCCATCCGTTCGTGGGCCCGGGCGATGGCGTCGAGATGTTCGCTCCCGCTTTGGGCTCTGGCGAGTTCGAGACGCCCCTGGGCGACAGCCAACGGACTCCGAAGGTCGTGGCTGACGATACCGGCGAACTCTTGGAGGCGTTCGTTCGTGTGTTGTAACTTTCGTTCCCGCTCTTTTCGCTCCGAGATATCCCGTGTATTGATGACATACTGTCCGTCTGGCATGGGATCCGCCGACGCGACGGATTCGACCCACCGATGCGTCCCGTCCACCGTTTCGTGTCTGTATTCGACTGATTCGACGGCGTCCCCTTCGCTCTCGACGATCCGATCGAACGCTTCGGCGACGGTCTTTCGGTCCGCCGGATGGAAATACTCGGTGACCTGCTCGCCGATCAGTTCGTCCGACGAAAAGCCATAAATACGCTCTATCGCCGGGCTCTCGTACTGGATGATGCCGTCCTCGTCGAGCACTGTAAGGAGGTTCGTCGAGTGTAGTGGGATCCTTTCGAGGGGAACCGTCGCTCGCGGATCAGTCGGCGGTGGGGTCGCCGGCGTCCTCTCGTCTTCCATGACGCTCCCTTCGCGTGAGAGTGTATAAATTCAGCAGATCACTCGTGGCCCGATACCGGAACGGGCTCGTAGGGCGCTTCGAGATACTCGATGTCGCTTTCCGGGAGGTCGATCTCGACGGCTTCGACAGCGTCCTCCAGATGCTCGATCCTTGAGGCGCCGATGATCGGGGCGGTGACCCAGTCTTTGTGTAACAGCCACGCCAGGGCGATCTGAGCCATCGAGACACCACGGTCGGCGGCGAGTTCAGCCACCCTGGCGTTGATTTCCTTCCCCCCGTTGTCCGCGTAGGGGTGTTCCTGCGCGTAATCGTCGGTTTCGCCCCGCGTCGTCGACATGTACTCGTCGTGCGGCCGGGTGAGATAGCCACGTGCCATCGGGCTCCAGGGGATCACGCCGAGGTCTTCCCGATCACAGAGCGGGAGGACTTCGCGTTCTTCCTCGCGATAGGCGAGGTTGTAGTGGTTTTGCATCGTCGCAAAGCGCTCCACCCCGAGTCGGTCGCTGGTGTGGAGGGCGTCGGCGAGCTGATAAGCCCACATCGAGGACGCGCCGATGTGTCTGGCTTGGCCTCTGCTGACGGCGTCGTCGAGCGCACCCAACGTCGTCTCGATCGGCGTGTCGTAATCCCAGCGGTGGATCTGATAGAGATCGACAGTCTCCATCCCTAGCCGATCGAG
>Ga0102936_1000865_pt1 | contig 12162 bp, 12 predicted proteins | sample SalPon2_A_H2O_MG_FD_78502 | JGI IMG/M metagenome (GOLD analysis project Ga0102936, IMG submission 78502) | Salt pond water microbial communities from South San Francisco under conditions of wetland restoration - Salt Pond MetaG R2_A_H2O_MG | ecosystem: Environmental > Aquatic > Non-marine Saline...
CACGAACGAGGGCGACGGACAGGGCCACAGGCGGACGAAATCGGCAGGCGGCGAAGACCCCCGACACGGTTGCAAGATTTTTGTCTGCGGCAGGTCGACAGGCGCGTATGGATTACGACGAGATGCTCGACCGAGCGGGCTCGAGGACGCCCGAAGCGACCGGGGCGGACGAACGGCTCGACGTGCCCGACCCCGACGTGCAGCGGGAGGGGAGTGCCACCGTCGTCGAGAACCTGCAAGCGGTGTGTGACAGTTTGAACCGCGAGCCGTCTCACCTACTGAGATTCCTACAGCGAGTGGTCGGCACGAACGGCCGCATCGACGAGCGGGGCCGTGCCCGAATCACGGGGTCGTTCGGCGCCGACCGACTCGGGGACGCCATCGAGAGGTATACGGGCGCGTTCGTCCGCTGTCCCGAATGTGGCCTGCCGGACACGCGATTGGAGTCGGAAGACGGCGCCGAACGGCTGCGGTGTGAGGCCTGCGGAGCGCGCTCGGCCACCGGTGAGGCGTGACCTACTGCAACCCTTTCAGTGTCTTGAGGTCGCGGTCGGTGCGGGTGAACTCCGCGAGCCGGCGGCTCGCGTGACAGTTCGGACAGTGAAACACCGTGTCGTGGCTCGGGAGGGCGGAGGGCGTCGACTCCCAGTCTTTGCTACATTCGGGACAGAGCAATCGGACGTACGCTTCTTCCATGTGCATTGTTGACACACACAGGGGAGTCACAAAAGCTTTCGGCCCCGTCAGGTCGGGATATCCTCGGCTTCCAACAGTTCCTTGTAGCGGTTACGGATAGTGACCTCCGAGATGTTGGCCACGTCACCGACTTCGCTTTGGGTCACTTTGTCGTTGGTCAGCAAAGCGGCGGCGTAGACGGCGGCGGCCGCCAGTCCCACCGGCGATTTCCCCGACAGCAGGCCAGCCTTGCGGGCCCGTTCGATGAGTTCGCGGGCGCGGCGTTCGGTCTCGTCGGTCAGGTCGAGGTCCGAGACGAACCGCGGCAGGTACTGCTCGGGGTCGGCGGGCTGGACTTCGAGGTTGAGTTCGCGGACGATGTAGCGGTAGGTCCGGGTGAGTTCCATCTTCTCGACCCGGGAGACGACCGCCATCTCGTCGAGGCTCCGGGGACTGCCGGCCATCCGGGCCGAGGCGTACAGCGCTGCCGTCGCAACGCCCTCGATGGAACGGCCCGGCAGCAGGTCTTCACCGAGCGCGCGGCGGTAGATGACACTCGCCGTCTCGCGGACACTCTGGGGGAGTCCGAGCGCGGAGGCCATGCGGTCGATTTCGCCCAGCGCCTGCTTGAGGTTGCGCTCCTTCGAGTCGCGCGTGCGGAAGCGCTCGTTCCACGTGCGCAGCCGCTGCATCTTCTGGCGCTGCTCGCTGGAGAGCGTGCGGCCGTAGGCGTCCTTGTTCTGCCACCCGATGTTGGTCGAGAGGCCCTTATCGTGCATCATGTTCGTCGTCGGCGCGCCCACGCGGGACTTGCGGTCCCGCTCGGCGGAGTCGAACGCGCGCCACTCGGGACCGCGGTCTATCTCGTCTTCCTCGATGACGAGCCCGCAGTACTGACAGACGGTCTCGCCGTGTTCGGTATCCGTGGTGACGTCGCCGCCACACTCCGGACAGACGTCCTGCTGTTCGCTTACGTCCTCGGTTGTCTCGCGCTCTCGCGTTCGTTCGCTCGTGTTTCCGTGTACTCGTGATTCACTCATGATTTGGGGCACCGTTACTGCCGGTTTCGTAATGCTGAGACAGCTATCTCCGGGTTTGCTCTTACCTATAGTTAGTCCGAAAAGCATAAAAATCTGTCGGTAGTGCTGCTACCGAATCGCACGGCCGCGAGTGGGTTACGCGTCGGCTATCGTCGGTTGCGGGCCGCCAGCAGGGCCGCAGCGACGACAGCCAGCAGCGCGGCGACGACCGTGAAGCCGGGACCGGAGCCGCCCGAGGTGGGCGTCGCGGTGCCGTCGTCCATACCAGTCATAGATTCGGTCATGCTCTCGGTCATCTGTTCGTCGCCGCCCATGTCGTCGGCCTTGTAGGTCGCCATCCCAGTGGCGACGACTGCGCCGCCGCCGTTGCCGACGTAGGGGCCGTCAGCCGAACCGCCGCTCTCCTCGAAGGTGTAGGCCTCGTCACCGCCGGTGTCGCGGTGGGCCATCGGGACGAGCGTCGCGTTCTCGGTCAGCGGGTCGTCGAGTGTCTCGAGGATGCGGATGCGACTCGCTCCACCCCGCGTACTCGTCAGCACGTACCACAACACGGCCTCCATCGTCGGTGGAAACTCGGGGCGGCCACGTAAGCCCACCGCTTGCGTGCCCGCGAGAGCGGCGTTCGCAACCGGCCGGGCGTCTCACGGTTGCGTGAACAGATGGCCTTCGGTGGGCACGTCGAACAAGCCGATGCGAGCGCCGGCGTCCAACCACGCGTGCCCGTACGAGAACGACGCCAGCGCGTTGACGGGGTCGTCGGCGTCCCGAAAATGTCTGCCGTCTTTTAAGTACGACGCGGCCATCTCCTCGTAGTCGAGCGCCGCTTCGTGCATGGGCGTTCCCTCCGGCGGGGCGATGTCGGCGGCGTCCAGTGCCTCCGTGAGCAGTCCCTCGTACCGGTCCGTCTTCTCTTCGAGGTCGGCGGGCATACCCCGAACTCCGGCGGCGGCGGCCTAAGCCTGTCGCCGCGGCTGTGCGTGTCCGACACGACAGCGCAAGCTACAAACGCCACAATCCAGTAGCTGCGTGCAATGACAGACGACGTTATCGAACACCGCACGCTCGTCGTCGCGGGCACCGGTATCGCCGGACTGACCGCGGCCATCTACGCAGCACGCTCCAACAACGACCCGCTCGTGTTGGAGGGCGACGAGCCGGGCGGCCAACTCACGCTGACGAGCGAAGTCGAGAACTATCCCGGGTTCCCCGAGGGGCTGTCGGGGCCGGACCTCATCAATAAGATGAAAGAGCAGGCCGAGCAGTTCGGCTCGGACCTCGAACACGGCGTCGTCGCGTCCGTGGATGGCGGCGACCGGCCCTTCCGTGTGGAACTGCAAAACGGCGACGTGTACACCTGTGACGCCTTTATCGCCGCCTCGGGCGCGAGCGCCCGCACGCTCGGTGTCCCGGGTGAGGACGAACTGATGGGCTACGGTGTCTCGACGTGTGCGACCTGTGACGGGGCCTTCTTCCGCGGCGAAGACATGCTCGTCGTCGGCGGCGGCGACGCTGCCATGGAGGAAGCGCACTTCCTCACGAAGTTCGCCGACACCGTCTACATCGCCCACCGCCGCGAGGAGTTCCGCGCCGAGGACTACTGGATAGACAAGGTCCAGAAGAAAGTCGAGGCGGGCGACATCGAGATTATGCGAAACACCGAGTTGCTGGAACTACACGGCTCCCCGGAGGCGGGTGTCGAGCACGTGACGCTCGCACAGAACGACGCGGGCTACCCCTCGGAGAGCCTCGACGACCATGGTACCGAGGTGTTCGATTTCGACGTGGGCGCGGTGTTCATGGCTATCGGCCACACGCCAAACACCGACTATCTCGAAGACACCGGCGTCCAGTTAGACGACACCGGATACATCATCGCGAAAGGCGGGAAGGGCGGCGGCCAGACTGAGACCGACGTGGCGGGCATCTTCGGCGCGGGTGACGTGGTCGACTACCACTACCAGCAGGCCGTCACCGCCGCCGGGATGGGCTGTAAGGCCGCTATCGACGCCGACGAGTACCTCGAAGACCTGCCCGCGGTCGAGTCGGAGTCCGAGGCGGCGGCAGAAGCCGACGACTGAAACGGGCCGCGTCACTTCTCTCTCGCCGACGGAGCGCTCGGAAACTGACCCGATAGACCCTTCCGTGCGGTCGCTAAAAGAGTGACATGGCAAACGAGACTGTCACGCTGACCGTAGAGGGCGAGGAGACGGCCGACGAACTGACTGTCCCGAGCAGCCTGCTGGATATGCTCCGCGAGGGCGGCCAGTCCGACCCCGAAGTGGTCGGTGATCTCGTCCTGATGGGGATGGCACAGCGGACCCACGGCGCGGTTGCTCACGCGCAGGGCGAACCCGACCAAGCGATGGTCGAGTTAGACAACCTCACCATGGAGCTCTTCGAGGAGCGGTTCGGTGCCTCGTTCGCCGAGCTGACCGGTCACAACCACTAAACCGCCCACGTCAACAGGACGCCGTCGTCGACCCGTTCGACCGAGTCGAGGTCGAGTTCGGGGAACTCCTCGACGAAGCCGTCGCCGTCGGCCAGCGTCGGGGCGTCCCGGCCACCCAGAATGTTCGCCCCGACGAACACGCGCAGTTCGTCGACCAGTCCCGCCTCGAAGAGGCTGAAGATGAGTTCGCCGCCGCCTTCGACCATCAGTTGGTCGATTCCCTCTCCGTCCAGTTTGGCCAGCGCGGTCGTGAGGTCGACGCGGTCCTCGCCGGCCGCCAACACGTACGCGCCGGCGTCTTCCATCTGTTCGATGAAGTCCGTCGGCGCTGCCTCGCTGGTCAGCAGATACGTTTCGGCGGCGTCGTCAAGTACCGCCGCCTCGGGTGGCGTGCGGATGCGGGAGTCGGCGACGACGCGGGCGGGGTTTTTCCGTTTCGCCCGGTCGAGACGGGCGGCGTGGCGGTCTGCGTCTTTCACCGTCAGGGACGGGTCGTCCGCGAGCACGGTTCCGACGCCCACCATGACGGCGTCGCTTTCGGCCCGCAACTGGTCGACCCGGTCGAAGTCTTCGGCCCCGGAGATAGCGAGTTGCTCGCGGCGGCGCGAGGCGAGCTTTCCGTCGGCGCTCATCGCGGCGTTGACGACGACGTGCATACTACGGCCACAGACGCCTGACTGAAAAACCGGTTTCGGTTCCGGACACTATCCGCGGCGGCGGTGAAAACTCAGCGACTGTCGGCCCGATACTACGAGATGAATGGCACGTAACACCATTCTAGCAGAGACACACAGGGGTGTATCCCCGGGACGTGCTGATGGCGCGTGTGACATGACCGCACACGCTTGCGGCCACTGCCGATAGCATGAGGAATCAGCAGACAGCAACGCGACAAAGCACAGTCGACCATGCGTACGCCGAACCAATCCCGGGTCGGGCAGTCGACCAACTACACGCTCATCGTGCTCGACCCCGCGCTGGCGCTGGTCAACTCCGCACGGCGTTACCGGGGCCGACCGCTGGCGACGGGCGCACGCTCGAAACGCTATCGCTGGATGGCCGACGGCGAACTCTCGAATTAGGGGCGACTCGAACGCCGGGACGAGGCGTTCGAGACGGCAGCCAAAGCCTGACATCACCGAATGACGGCCGCCCGCCGACTCACGGCGGACGTGAACGCAGCGCGGGCGGTGGAGACCGACTCACTTCCGCGTTATCTGGATGAGGTCACGGCGAACCGCCTCCTCGAACCGCTTATCCAGCGGCATCTGCTCCCACTCATCGGGCAGTTCTGTCTCGGGCAACGAGGAGAGTGAGTCGACCAGCGAACGGTGGAGAAAACGGCCGTTCTCGTCGCAGTCGTCGCAGGTTCGGATTATCGACCTGATTTCGAACGGCCGAGTAACCGTGGCCTCGCAGTGCGCACAGACGTACGTCTCAGTCACGATAGACCCGCTACGAGCGCGAGATACTCCACTGTTCCGCCCGCCACAAAAACGTGTGGCTCCTGTCTGCAAACAGCCGCGGGGTGACGGCGACAGCGAGACGGACGCCTGCCCGTTCACCGCACTAGCGATTTACAGACCGTGTGAGCGTGAACACGAAGAGCGCAATGAGGAACGCTCCAAGAAACGCCTCGATAGCGGTCAAGTACCGAACTGTCAGTGCCGCTGCTGGCCGCGTTCCGATGATGAACGTAACGAAGTTCTGTAAACTGAACAGAACATACTCCAGAGACGACCCCCCGGGTAGTGCCTCGACAGACCGATAGAGCAGAGCGAACCCGCCGATTGTCACCAACGATGTCAGAACGACGTTGCGTGGTCGTTCCCCGTATCCAGTCACTTTGTCCATTATGAAATTCGAGACAAAGTTGAACCCAGAGAGAAATCGGCTCCGGTATCGGTCTGTCGAATCTAGCAGCCCGCGTACGTGAACCCGTTGTCGGTACTTCAATTCGTGTCGGAAGAACTCGGCTGCGGCCTTGTTATCACCGCCCGCAGAGGCACCGTTCTTGGCTTTCATGTATGTATTCTCCATTTCCGTCGGTGACGTCGAAGCGAACACCAAACCCTCTTTGGCTGCGTCGGGATGGGTGTCTGCACGGAACGCAGCGGATACGTCGAACGCATCCACGGCGTCGGTCTCGAGACCGTACGCGTCCGCAACCATCTCGTGAGTTACCTGTTCGTGTGCAGCCACCGTACAGTGCTCTTCGATGAGCGTCGAGTGCAACTGCCAGTTAGTTCCCGAGAGCTCGGTTTTGTATCGACCGAAATCGAACCCGTCGAAAGTGGTGTTCTTTATGTAGAAGTACCGAAATACGTTCGATATATCGTCGCTCTCGGCGGTAATCTTGACGTCACCGATGGTCGAATCAGACACGTCGTAAAAAGTAAACTCGCCACTCGGGATGGTGAGTGCACCTTGGTTGAGAGTCGACTCTGAAAACGCGACGTACCCGCGTACCCCTTCGAAGGTCCCTGTACTCAGTTCGGTCCCGGTGAACGACAGCTGCTCAGTCACGGTCGTATCGGCGAAGCCGGCAATATCCTCGAAGACGACGTCGTTGAACGCAAGCCGAGAGAATTGCGAGGCCTGAATATTGGCCGCGCGCTGAAAGACGGCCTCTGCGAACGTCACCGGTCCGGCTGCTTCGATGTGCTGCATCGAGAATGACTGGAAAAAGACCGTATTCTCGAGGCTGGCACCACCGTGAAACGTCGTGTCCGCTATCGAAACCGTGCCGTGGAAACGGCTGTGGTCGAAGGTGGCCTCGTGTTCTATCTGTACGGCTTCGAACCGGCAGTTCTGATTAAACAGGACGCCAGTGGCGTAGCAGTTCCCGAGTTCGAGATCTTCGAATCGAACGGAGCGGTTGAATATCGTATCGCCGAGTACCAGTTCCGGTGTCTCAACACCGACGAGCCCGATTCGCTGCGTGAACGAGGTTCCGTCGAACTCGATTGCATCACTGGCAGTGATTCCGTCGAACTGACCAGAGCGAATGGACGCATTGCTGAATGAGAGTGATGACTCGACCGTACAGTCACGGAACCGCACGTCCGACAGCGTCGACTCGTTGAATCCCGCCTTCGCAAACACAGTCCCTTCGAAGACGGCAGCGCCCGCGAATTCCGTATTCCCGAAATCAGCCTGCCGAAACACCGCACTCGTAAAATCGGCGGACGCTTCGAACGTAGCATTCTGAAACACGGCATCCGCGTAGAATTCGGCGACTTCGAAATCGACCTGTGCGAGTTGGGCGTGAGCGAAACTAACGGGGTCGAGAAACTCCGTGGCTCCGAAATCACCTCGCTGGAGGTGGACGTGTTCGAACGAGAGTGTGCTCTGAGACGGCACCTTGCTCAACGTCGCGTTTTCGAAAATGGCGTCGGTGAACGACGCTTCGGTAAACACCGCCTGCCGAAGCTCGGCATTCGCAAACGAAATCGTATCAGCCACTGTCGAGTCAACGAACACTGCGGTCTCGATGACGGAGTCGTTGAAGTACGCCTTGTCGGTGAAAGTCGCTTCCTTCCCGCTGAACGTCCCAACCGTCGCGTCGTTGAGGAGAAACTTCGCCTCGAACGTCGCATTATGACAATCGGCCGTCGAGATATCACTCCCCGAAAAGAGGAGCGGTTGGGCGGTTTTCGTTCCACGCAATCGCAACGTTCCGATATCCGCGTGACGTAGGTCGATTGGCTGGGTATTGGTCGCACTCACGAGGCGGTGAGATAGATCGAGTGTGCCGAGGTCGGCACCGATAAACCGGTTCTCGTACTCGGCCGTCGTAATCTCCTCTAACAGTCTGTCACGCGCTTCGTCGTCGCCACAGGCCTCGGGTGGCGCGTGAAAACAGCAGTGCGCCTGCTCGGGGAGTGACTCCCGCGGACAACTCCACACGGTATCGATATGACGCTCCTCAGCGGTGGCAGTCTCCCACTCCTGTGGGTCGAAGACGTACTCGCAGGAACTCATGTGCTCACAGCTTGAATTCTTCGTCGGGATCGCCGATATGAATCCCGATGTCGTTGCCTGTCTCCTCGATATCCACGACCGACCTTTCCGCGTTATCTTCGAGGATTGTAACGGCTATTTCGGCTGCGGTCTGTACATCTGCATCGGGGTCGGTCCGTGAGAGTTTCTTGAGTTCGCTCTTTGCCATCTCAGCACCCATTCCCCCCAACGCGTAACAGGCGTACTCACGCGTCACGGCGTCGTCGTCTTCGAGCAGATAGAGCGTCGTAAGCTTTGCATCGTCGCTCACCGTTTCAGGGTCGTGTTCAGCGACGAAAGCTATCGTCCGGACAGCCATCGACCGAATCAGTGGTTCGTCGTCGTCGAGGAGGGAAGCAACGGTATCTGCGACCCCGACCACGGCTTCGGGTTTCCGATATGCAATCGCTGCAATGGCGAAAGCAGCCCAGTGTTTCGCGAGTCTGTCTGACACCTCATCAGTCGACTCTCTCAGCCCCTCGTACTCCGTGCCATCCTCTATGATCGCTGCTAGCGGCTCGATAGCTGGAATAAACGGGTCCGCCTTTTCGAGCGCGGCAGTGGCTATCGCTTCTGTGGCGTACAGTTCGACGTCCGGGCCTCGGGAGTCGAAGAACTCTTCGAACGTTTCGGCTAGCTGATTCCGTGGCCCGAGGAGACTGTCGTCGTCGCCACTGTCCGCTGGCTCCGCTATCTCCTCGGATCCGACAGTGAGGACGGACACGAACTGGTCCGCAACTGGAAACAGTTCGCTGGGGTATTCCGACCCGATATTGGCCAGTGCTTGCGTCAGTTCAGCCCAGTCGAATCCGTCGATATCAGGGTTCGTCAGGTGGTCGCGAAGCACCGGTGCCGCGGGCCTCACTGACTCTGGGTGGTCTGTCGCAATGTTCGCTAGAATCTCCGCAATATCGCCAACGTCGTCCGCCTCGGCCTGCCGCAATCCAGCCTCAAGTTGCGGAACGAGGTCGACCAAAGCTGTCGGATACTCCTGACCGATAGCCGTGAGACACGCAAGCGCATCCTCTCGCTGACGGTCGTCGACTGGCTCCTCGACGAGGGCAGCTATCGTATCGACGTGCGCACGGACTATCGCCGGATTGTACTCCGCTATCGATTGGAGTGCGTCCATCGCGTGCCATCCGACATCTTCGGTTTCGTCGTCGAGGGCATGGATAAGTGCCGTAACTGTCTCTTCTAGACCGGGTGTCGTCTCTTCGAGCGTCTGGTCGTATTCGTCGTCGTGAGCGGTAGCCCACCGAATCTCAGTTTCTGCCGACTGGAAGATATCCTTGTACGCCTCAGCAGCCAATTTCCGTTCGGCCCCATCGCCGTTACTGAGCGTGTGCGCTAAACCGACTAGCAACTCATCACGTTTGTCTCGGAACGCTTCGGACTCGAAATCCACAAACTTCGGCAGGAACGCAGCGGCGCGCATCCGCCGGTCAGCGTCCGTCGCGTTCAGGTCCTCGAAGAGGTCCCGGGTTACGCTCTCTATCTCGTCCGGTGATTCCGACGCTAACTGTGCCAACACGTTCGCCGCCTCGTCGGCGACGCCCTTGCTGAATATCCCGCTGGGGTCGAGTTCGCCCTCGAACAGTATCCGCTGTAAGGCGGGAACCTCGGATTCGAGTTCCGCTGGCACTTCCTCGGCGACACGGTCGAGCACGGAGAGTGCTTCCTCGACGACTTGGTCTTCCTCGGCATCCAGTTTGCCGACGATTTGGTCCAAGTCACTCGTGACGGCCTCCGGATAGGAAATGCCGATTCCGTCCATCTCCGAGAGGGCCTGTGCCTGAATCTCCGGGTCCCGATGGTCGAGTAGCTCGCTCACCGGCCGCACCGCTCGGGAACCAGCGGCGGCGTGATGGTACCGAATCCTAGAGAGCACGTCCAGCGCACTTTCTAGGACCTCTGGGTCGGTCTCGTCGTCGATAACGTCGACCACGGGACCGGTCATCCCCTCCGCTATCGGGGGGTACTCTCTCACGAACCACTCGACCGCGTCGAGTGCGTTTACTTGCGTCCACGTCGCTGTGTCGTCGCGTTCGATGGTCTCAGCGAGTGCCGTCGCCGCGCTGCTCAGTTCGTCCTCCGTCGGGTCGGCATCGTCGTCGAAGAGATACGAGTGGAAGCCAGATGCGGCGGCACCACGGAGGCGTGTGTCGTCGGCAGCTAACGCGTCCAGCATACGCGCTTTCACGTCGTCGTTGTCGGCCATCTCGGACGCGAGTATCGTGCTTGCTGTTGCTCTGAGTGAGACGGTCTCGGAAGCCATCATCTCAAAGAGCGTACTCGTGAGCGCTGGGTCGAGAACGAGCCCCGCGTTATACGCTTGCTGTACACCGACGACGGCTTGCACCTTCACCGCCTCGTCATCGGCCCCGATGTTTGCTCTAAACAACGCCCCGAGAGACTCCACGTCGGCGGACTCACCACGGTCGCCTTTGATTGAGTGTGCCAGAACCGCCAACGAACCCGCTTTCGTTGTCCCCGACGACTCGTGGGCGAGTTCTCGAAATCGGTCGTGGACTGGCTGTCGTTCGTGTGCGAGCATCCCCGCTATCGTTTCGACCACCTCTCGAAGGTCAGTCTCGCCTAACTCTCTCCCCGCCTCGGTCCAGTCCACCTCCGCAAAGAGACCGATAACCGTCTCAAGGTGTGGCGTCACCGCGCCGACATCAATGACGTCGCTCACGACCGCGTCCATCAACAACTCGCCGGCGGGTTCGATGGTCTCCCGGTCGTACGATTCGATAATCCTGAATAAATCGTCCGCCGCGTGCCGAACGACGGGATCGACATCGTCGTACACGTATGGCCGTTCGGCTAACAAGAGGATTTCACACGCCGTGGTGAGTGTTTCTGGGTTATCACTCGAGAGCAGGTCGACTGCGTCTTCCTTCTGGGGGTCACTCAGTCCGGTCCGGTCCGCTCGCACGAGCCGCGCTAGTTCCTCTGCGCGATCTTGTCCGCCAGCAGTCATAATTGAGCCAACCGTTAACTAGGTTAAATTTGTTTGCCTGTCAGCAAAACGCAGGCAGGTTTGACAGCCGCCCCGCGCTAAGACGCGAGGCGTCTCGAACACCGAGACGTTACGCTTCGTCGCCCACCTGTTCGGGGATGGAACGACCCCGTGTGGACACGAGCTTCACTCCCACTTCGCGCCGGGGTTCGTGACTGCGCCGTTGGCCGCAGAGCCGAAGTCGCGGTTGTACTTCGCCAGCACGCCGGAGGTGTAGGGTGGTTCCGGTTCGTCGCGCTCGTCGAGTCGCTGTGCGAGTTCCTCCGCCGACAGGTCGACGTCGAGCGTGCGGTCGGGGATGTCGACGGTGACGGTGTCACCGTCCTCGATGGCGCCGATGGGGCCGCCGACGTAGGCCTCGGGGGCGACGTGGCCAATCATCGGGCCACGCGTCGCACCGGAGAAGCGGCCGTCGGTCAACAGCGCCACGTCGTCCTCGTGGCCAGCGCCGACGACGGCGGCGGTGACGCCGAGCATCTCCCGCATGCCGGGGCCGCCACGTGGTCCCTCGTTGCGGATGACGAGCACGTCACCGGACTCGATTTCGCCGGTCTGGACGTACTCCATGGCCTCCTCTTCGTTCTCGAAGACGCGGGCGGGTCCCTCGTGGTGGAAGGCGTCGTCGCCGGTCACTTTCAGGACGGAGCCGTCGGGCGCGAGGTTCCCCGTCAGAATCTTGATTGCGCCCTCCTCGGAGGAGGGGTCGTCGACCGAGTAGAGGTAGTCGGCGTCGATATCGTCGTCGTCGGGCATCTCCCCCTGTTCTTCGAGGTGGGCGAGTTCCTCCGCGATGGTCCGGCCCGTCACCGTCATCGCGTCGCCGTGGATGTAACCGCCCGCCAGCAGGCGACGCAGGACCACGGGGATACCACCGATTTCGAAGAGGTCGTTCATCACGCGGGTGCCGCCGGGCTGCAGGTTCGCAATCTTCGGTGTCCGCTGGGAGATTTCGTCGAACTCGTCGATATCGA
>Ga0102936_1000866_pt1 | contig 12162 bp, 10 predicted proteins | sample SalPon2_A_H2O_MG_FD_78502 | JGI IMG/M metagenome (GOLD analysis project Ga0102936, IMG submission 78502) | Salt pond water microbial communities from South San Francisco under conditions of wetland restoration - Salt Pond MetaG R2_A_H2O_MG | ecosystem: Environmental > Aquatic > Non-marine Saline...
CGAATACAAATGCGACCGTGAAGGCACGCACTTTGTGGCGGTCGACCCGAAAGACACGACCAAAGAGTGTGCGTCCTGTGGCGTGAAAACCGAGAAACCGCTGTGGGTTCGTGAACACTCTTGTCCTTCCTGCGGGTTTGAAGCGGATCGGGACGCGAACGCAGCGATCAATATCCTTTCTCGCGGATACGACCAGCTAGGAGTGGGACACTCCGAAGAAACGCCTGTGGAGACTGCGCTCCCTGTGGATACATCCGTGTCTGCAAAGCGCGTCGTGGAAGCAGGAAGCCCCACCCTCAAGGAGCGAACGGCGTCAGCCGTGAGCGAGTAGGGTGGGGTAGTTCACCGTGGCAACTCTCATGAGACCGATCCGAAGGTGGATTTTTATGATTTTGGTCACAGTTCTATGGCGTGACTGACAGTTGGACTCGCCGGATGTACCTCGCTACTGTCGGTGGCGTAGGCATCGGGGCGTTCGCGGGGTGTAATGAGCAATCCTCTTCGGAGCCATCAAACGGGCAAAACGACTCAGGGGCTCCAAGCAATCAGAGTCCCGCTCCGTCAGCCAATTCGACGAACGAGACCGTGGTGTACACCGATCACGAGTCGACGACCGTCGACGGGAATCAAACCGCGGAGACGGAGCCCGATCCGATAGTGTTCGACGGCGGTGATACAGCGGCATTCAGAGAGGCGCTCGCGGAACTCAAATCACGTCCCGGAGCGACGTTAGAGATTGAGCCAGGGACGTACCGGCTCGAACCGCCATACGCGTATGAGTATGAGAATCCCCCCAGAGAACACGTTACTATCGACTCGCTCGATGGAAATCGGATCAACGGGAACGGGGCAACCCTCGTTTTTACTGAGCCCCGGCTAGGGGGGGTTCGGCATTGAGAACAGCCAAGACGTCGTCATCAGTGATCTCACCTTTGATTATGACCCGGTCCCGTTCACGCAAGGGACGATCGTCGATCTCACCGACGACAAACGTACCCTCACACTCGATCTCGACGAGTCCTACCCAGCGTTCGACGATCCGCAGTTCGAACGGGCAGACGTCTTCGCGAGTATCCACACCACGGACGGGGAATTTATCAGTGGGATCCGAGCCGACGGGTTGCCGATCAAGCGCTTTTCTTCTTATAACCGGGTTGAGGCCGGACAGTGGGAGCTAACCGTCGCGGAGTCGTCGACTGTTCGAGGTCTCGAAACCGGGCGGAAGCTCGCGATACCATCTCGGGATCCGCCGGACGGCTCGACTGTGCTACGGGTCGCCCGGACTACAACCCCCGTGGTTGAATCCGTCAATATTCGTGCGTCACCCGGGTTTGCGATGCATGTCCTCCAGTGTGAGAGCCCCGTGCTTCGCAATATTACAGTCGCTCCCCGTGCGGCCGAAAACAGGCTGATCGGGTCGGACGCTGATGGGATTCACGTCCGGAACTGTCGCGGAGGACCGACAATCGAGGACTGTCACGTCGCGCGGCTTCTCGATGATGGGATCGTCGTGGCATCGCTCGCAATGCGAGTCGAGTCAGTTGTCGATTCACAAACCATCGAAGTCGTCGATTTCCATGGGGTTCGCCCACAACCGGGCGATGACCTACTGCTGATGTCAGAGTCGGGTCGCAGAGCCACACTCCCAGAACTGGTCGACCTGTCGGAGCCAACACAGTCCGACGAGGGAACGCAACCGACTCGAGAACTCTCGTTCGCGGCCAGCCTTCCCGAGACGATTTCTGCCGGTGATTTCGTTTCCAATCGATCGGCAGCGAGCACCGACTTTACGATCCGCGATAACGTCGTGCGAGAGAACCGGGCAAACTTGATTCGGCTCGCCGCGCAGTCAGGCCTCGTGGAGAATAACGCTCTCAAGGGGTCACAAAACGCGACGATCAATATTATTACGGATACGACTGGAACATTCGCGCCGGAGCAACCTTCAGAAGACATCACGATCCGTGAGAACACGATCCGGCGGTCCGGAATGGTGTATCTTGGCGAAAACTCACCCTCTGCGGTCCGTGTCACTCATAACTCTCCTGAGGAGGTTACCACGAAGGGCCACCCGCACAGACGGCTCTCGGTCGTAAACAACGATATTGAGCTGACCGCATCTAATGCGTTCATGTTCAACGACGCCGCAACCCTCGACGTACGAGAAAACGAGATCAGCGACGTGAACGTGCTCGACTATCCGAATGGGCGTGCCGGAATCATACTCGAGAACGTCAACGAAGCGACGTTCACAGACAACCAACTCGCCGGCTCATCGGAGTATTTGTCGGCCTTTGGGCGGCGACACGACTGTCAAGGGATCTCCCAAGCAGGGAATCAGTTCATCCTCGACGGCGAGACACGGCCTGCTGAGTTTTCAGGGTAGTTCACTGCGAACCGAGGAGAAAGTCTCGCCGCCCTAGCACGGGGAGCATCTCACGGTTGTGGCTGCGCGCGCAGCGACCGGAGGGAGCGAGCACGGAGCGGAGGGTGGGGCGGTGGGGCCTGGGCCGGTCCGGCGCAAAAGAAAAATACGGATCCATTGCGAGGCTACGCGTCCCACCAGCGGTCGCGCTCGGGGAAGTGAATGGTACTCCAGCCGGTGACGGCCAAGGAGACGCGCCCCTCGTACCAGTTCCGGGCTGCGCCGTGAATGCGAACGCGTTCACCCTCGGCGATCCACGGCGCCTCTGAGGCTTTCCAGATGGTGACTCGGGTTTGCCCACTCTCGTCGGCGATGAGTCCGACTTGCGCGATGCTTGGATGCGAGGGGTCCCAGAGGGTCTTGACGCGACCGTCGATGCTCACCTCCTTGCGATCGACGGCGTCGAGCTTTTCGATGGGAACCACCTGTCCAGGCGCCGTCTGTAGCTCCTCGAACACCCGCACGACCGCACTCGTCAGATCCTTTCCGTTGACGACTGTATCGGCTAGCCGCCGGCTGATCGCCGCGCGCGACCAGCCATCCAACCGTGTCGCGAGTCGGTCGGCCTCCGTGTTCACGGTCGCCAGTTCCTCCTGGGAGAGCGCCGTTCGGGGATCATCTCGGTCGGGATCCGCTCTCGGGTTCACGCTTGCGGCCCGCTTCTGGAACTTCCGCCGGCGCTTCGTGCTCCCGTGTGCGGCGACCTCACGCGTGCGCTGCTCGCGACCGTCCTGCGTGCCCAGTTTGGCCTGGGCACTGATGTGTTCTAGTTCGGTCTCCCGCGCCCGGATGCGTTCTTCCTGTTCGAGGGTGACACCGTGAATCCGCTCGGTGCTCGTGTCTGCGATCCCGTCCGGGTGATTCGCATCCACCTTCGCCTGCGTCTCCTGCTCGACCGCCGCCTCGAACGCCGGCGTCTCGTCGACGACCGGGAACCCGTCTTCATCGACCGCCTGCTCGCCCGTGTTCTCGAATGCCTGTTCATCGACCGAAACGACCTTGCGACTCGAGTTGGTACCAGACATTGGAACTCACACGTTCCTGAAGGCGCTCACGCGCCGCCACCGCGATGCGCTCCCATCGCGGGTTTCCGATGTACCGACCGACAGCACCAGCTGCGCACTCTCGCTCGCGCCTTCGCGAGCGCGCCTACATGCGGTGGCCCCAGCCAGCACCGCGCGTCGACCCGCCCGGAGAGAGCGGCCAGCGGAGAAAGCGTGGGGGGTGAGCAGCCACGCCGCGCAACCCCTCTCGCTTTCCCGCTGGCGTCGAGGGCACATTCACTTTAGCCCGGAACGGACGCAGGCGCTGCGGAGAGCGCCCGCACGCCCGGAATGGTCGGTCGCGAGCGACGCGGCGGGCGGCAGCGGCGCGCGGGACGGGCCGTGATGTACACACCTGTCCTCCCGGTCACGCCATTCGGCGACCCAGCTACAGTCTTGGCGGACTCAGAAAGGGCGGGACCATTTCGGGCGTTCCCCGATCCCGCAAAGACACGAGGCACATAGCGGCCGAAGAGCAGGTTGGACACCTCGACTCTTCGGCTTCGCTTCTATCTTCAGGACGACGCTATCTCGCCGCCGTCTGTGGATTCAACAGCGTACTATTCGGTTGTATTTTTCGCAGAGATATTGATATATTGAATAAAGAATTCCATGATGCTGCGTTCGGCTTTACGAAGGTGTTGGGAAGCAGTCGTCTTGGCAATGTCGAGGTCGTCCGCAATTTCCTCAAGCGTGCTGCCACGGGGGATATCAAAGTAGCCGGCTTCGAGAGCCTTGTTAAGCATTGTCCGACGGCGTGGTGTAATCGAGTCGAAGAGTTCATTCCATTCGGTAACGCTAGGTGTTGTCCGACGCTGGAAGTCTGAGGAGACGTACTCGATTTTTACCGGACCAAATCGTTCTAGCAGTTCGACAGCATCAGACAAATACTCTCGGTCTGTCAGTAGTAGGTCAAAACTTTCAGAGCCATTCCGTAGCTCACCGAATCCGCCAAGGGGGATGTAGCCTTCATGAAGTAAAACCTGTAGCGGCGTATACTCGAAGTGCTGGCTCCGAATGAGAAGGGTAGCCGAGAGCCGATCGACGCCGCCGATACTGTACTGTTCGATGACGTCAACAGACACCGTTGACTCGTGGTCGCGAATCGTTTCGATGACATTGTCGTAATCCTCTTCGGCGACCTCAAGCGCAAATAGCCCGAAATACCGTCGGTCACGGAATGTCGATGCGAGAAACTCACCGGACACATCGTAGCTGGCTAAGCTACTTGTCCAGTCGTCCTCGTATGTGACGCTCAACTTCGCCGTTAGCATGGTAGTTGAATTGAGAGGTGTATGAGGACTTAAACACCTAGGTGGTCAGAGTCGTCAGGGGATGATCGTCGCGCGTATTATATCTCGATTCTCTGAGACCTCGAGGGCCTTCTCGATCTCATCTAGCGCGAACTCAGCATCGAGGAGTTGATCATAGGGATAATCATCGATTGTGGCTGCGAGAAATTCCAGAGCGTTGAACAGCACCCAGGGGTCATACTCCACAGCAGTAGTGATATCGATAGATTTTCGCGTGAGACGTCCCGGGTCAAAATTCGCTTCGTGGCCCGGTCTGACGTTCCCCATTGTGAGGTACCGACCGCCCTTACGGACGAGTTCAACACCCTCCACGAAAGCATCGGGGACACCCGCAACTTCGATTCCGACATCAGCGCCGACACCATCAGTAATTTCGTTAACGCGATCCGCACGTTCTGTTACCGTCTCTTGCTCCCGAAAGTCAATGATGTGATCGGCTCCAAAAGCCTCTGCTTGTTCAAGACGTTTGTCGACACCGTCGATAACGATTGTCTCTGCACCATATTCGTTGGCGACAACAGTCGCGTTCAGCCCAAGCCCGCCTGCACCCTGAATTACGACCGTATCATTGTACCCGACACCGACTTCATTGATCCCAAATAACACTTGCGAGAGCGCACAGTTCGCGGCAGCAGCCACATTGAGATGGTCTTCAAGTTCATCGGGGATCTTATAGAAGTGGTTATCCGGGTAAATGTAATAGTGTGTTCCCCATGGGGCGTGGAAGTGTGGCCAAATATCAGGCGATTTTCCGGTGTGTTCGTAGTCATTTTCGCAGGCGTAGAACTCCCCTCGGCGACAGTAATCACACGACTGGCAGGTCTGAAAATACACTGGGGCGACCAAATCACCCTCTGTAATCGGGTTCCCGGCGCTGTCGGTCTCAACCTTATCACCAAGGTCGCTGATTCGGCACAGCGCTTCGTGACCGAGAACACAGTCTTGTAGCGGATGGTCACCTTTCCAAACGTGTAACTCTGAGCCACATACGTTGGACCGGACAACTTCCGTAACGACGGCTTTCGGGTCCGGACTTGGGACTTCGTACTCTCGGAACTCGATGTCCCGGGGTCCATTGAGATAGACGAGCCGACCCGTCTCCGTGTCCCTATCCACTGTCGTTGATTCACGGCTCATTCTGCCTCCGCGCGGACATTCGGCACCGCCTCAGGGAGCTCGTCGACGTAGCCTCGGTAATCGAGATACGCGCGGAAGGCAACGATTTCGTCGTCATCGTTGAACTCCATGACATCACACAGAGGTACTCCATTGGCCTCTCTGCCGACCGCAGTTTCCCCATCAAGATATCCTTCACAGACGACGATATTTCCGTCTTGATGGAAACCGGTCATATGGTGTTGGCCGCCAGTAAAGAAATCCGAATTGTCCTCATAGAACTGGCGGATATTCTCTCGGCCTCGAACAACGCCCGCTCGCGAAGAGTGAACAACCGGATCAGCACCGTACAGTTGCATGATATCGTCGGTTTCGGCGTCTGTACTATCCATCAATTCAAAGTATCGCTTGGCAGTTTCAACGGTCATCTACACCCTGATTTGAGACCATATTCCATACCCTTTGAGGCGAACATAGTATTACTATTATATGGTGTGCCTGTCGAGATTATCTGAACGATCCTAATAAAATATTCACGAGGTGGTCTAGATCTGTGTAGCTACTTCGGCGTGATATCCGCACAAACGTTCTTGATCTGCGTGTACGCGTCCACAGCAGCTAACCCCTTCTCACGGCCGAATCCACTCTGCTTGAATCCACCAAAGGGTGTTTCTTCGCCACCTGCGAACCATTCGTTCACGTAGACTTGACCGGCACGGACGTCTCGGGCGAACCGATGGGCCCGTCCCATGTTCTGGGTGTGGATACCAGCGACCAACCCATAATCAACATCGTTGGCGAGTTCCATTGCCTCTGCCTCTGAGCTGAACTCGCTGACAGAGAGAACGGGACCGAAAATCTCCTCTTGTGCGATACGCATGTCTGAGTCTACGTCGTCGAATACTGTTGGCTCGACAAAGTAGCCGTCACGATTGAGTGCTTCGCCACCGACTAGCGGGTCGCCAGCTTCCTTACGACCGAGTTCAAGATAGTCCGTAACCTTCTTGAAGTGTTCCTGGGAGACGAGTGGCCCCATATCGGGATCGGCCTCACCAGCATCAATTTCCATCGCCTCAATACGGTCTACAAGCTCGTCCAAAAATTCGTTTTTGATGTCCTCATGGATGATAAGTCGAGAGCCAGCAGAACAGACCTGTCCGGCATTTGCAAAGATCCCCGTCATCGTACTGTCCACAGCGCTGTCCAGATCTGCGTCTGGCCAGACAACGTTCGGGCTCTTGCCCCCGAGTTCAAGATGGACGTTGGTGACGTTTTCGACAGCAGACTTCCCGACTTCAATACCTGTGGGGACCGATCCGGTAAAACTCACGCCATCAACATCTGGGTGAGACGACAATGGAGCCCCCGCCTCTCTCCCATATCCCGGCACGACATTGAGAACGCCGTCGGGGATGCTGACCTTGCTCGCGAGTTGTGCGATCTCAACGGCAGTCACCGGGGTCTGTTCGGCCGGCTTGACCACAGCCGTGTTTCCCGTCGCCAGCGCAGGTGCGACGGATCGCCCGAAAATATTAGTTGGAAGATTCCACGGAATGATCTGCGCGGTCACCCCCAGCGGCTCGCGGACAGTGTAATCAACGTACTCGTCGGTCAAGGGAATTGAATCGCCGTGTACTTTGTCGGCAACACCAGCGTAGTACTCGAAGTATCGCGCACACGTCTCTACGTCGCTTCGCGCGTGCGATAGCGGCTTGCCGTTGTCGCGGGTCTCCAGCTGTGCGAGGCGCTCCTGCTGTGAGCGAATTTCATCAGCAACTGCGTTAAGCAGGCGGCCACGTTCCTCGGGTGGCGTTGACGACCATTCGTCGAACGTCTCCGCTGCGGCAGCCACAGCACGGTCGATGTCAGGCTCGCGTGCTCGCGATACACGGGCGAATGGCTCCGCTGTTGCGGGATTGACCGTCTCAAAATACTCGCCAGCTTCAGCGGTGACGGAGTCGCCGTTGATGATGAGGTCGTACGTACTCAGGTCAGTCTGTGTTGCCATCACTATGTTAATGACCTCATTTGTCATCGTGGTTCTGCTGAACATGTCCCCGTATTCAAGCCGCCTCTCTGCCCCGGACATGTGTTGGTGAACGCTTAACAGAAAGGCCCGAGCAGGGTATGACACGCATGGAGATCACCGGAATCAACCAGTACCACCTGCGATATGAGATGTCAGATCCCTTCCGTCCTGCCTGGAAGCCAGGATTCGAGCAGACTGAACACGAAGTACTTCTCTTCGAACTGGAAACCGATGCTGGCATCTCGGGTGTCACGACAGCCTCCGGGTTCGCTGGCCGTATGGACTACCTAGAACTCGCCGAGATGTTCCTCGTTGGTGAAGATCCTCGCGAGGTCGAAAAGCTCGTCGAGAAGATGGACCCGCTCAACCTCTGGGGGCCGCGACCCTGGCACTTCGAGGTGGCACTGTGGGACATCAAAGGCAAGGAAGCGGGTAAACCCATCTACGAACTGCTCGGCGGCAGTTCAGACCCAATCCCTGCTTACGCCTCAACTGGTGAGCGGCAGGGCGTTGAGGACCGCCTCGATTATGTTCGTGACCGCGTTGACGAGGGATTCGAGGCGGTCAAACTCCGATGCCATGGCGACGATCCGAAGCCGGATCTTGAGGTGGCACGGGAGATTCGTGCCGAATTCCCGGATCTCACGTTGATGATGGACGCGAACATGGGTTGGAGTGTGCCGATGGTAGATGTCGACTCATGGTCGTTCCGGGATGCGCTGTCTGTGGCCCGGGAGCTAGAAGACATCGGAAACGTCGCGTGGCTCGAAGAGCCACTCGACCGCCGCAACTACGAGGGACTCGCGCGGCTGCGCGAGCGGTCAGATGTCCCGATTGCAGGCGGTGAGTTCAACAATGGTGTCCATCAGTTTCGGGAGTTCATCAAGCAGGGCTCACTGGACGTTCTCCAGCCGGACGCTGTACTGGCGACGGGTATCAGTGGTGGGACAAAAGTCGCTGCGATGGCCGACACACATGGTCTTGAGTTTGCTCCCCACACGTGGAACGACGGCCTCGGATTTGTCGCAAATCTTCACATGCTTGCTGCAACTGACGCAAGCTGGTGTGAGTACCCCATCGATCCGCCGGGGTGGACACCGGAAGCGCGCGACTTCTTGCTGAATGAGCCAGTCGTTGCGGAAGACGGTGCAGTCGCTCCGCCAGACGGTCCTGGGCTGGGTGTTGAACTCGACTGGGACCGCATCGAGCGTCTAGACATCTCCTGACGCTGCGGTCTCGCTCACAAGCTTCGCCACACGAATGACAGCCTCGATCCGGCCTCGCGAACTCGGCGCTTTCAACCCCACATAACAGACGCTGATTCTGGCTCTTGTCTAACTGGATTGTAAAACGTAAGTAAAGTATTAACCGGAGTCCAAGTTGGTATCCAGTGGATCGCTCATCTCTTCATCAGTCAAGTGACAGCTAATACAGTGTCCATCGGCGGATTCCTCGAGTCCTGGTTCGTCGCTTTCGCACACTTCTCCGATCTTTTGTGGGCAACGCGTGTGGAACGAGCAGCCGTCCGGCGGGTCCCGGGCTGCTGGCACATCGCCCTCCAAGTGGATACGCGTTTTTTTATCTTTTGGATCGAGGGTCGGTATGCTGGAAAGTAGTGCTCGTGTGTATGGGTGGTAAGGTGGCTCGAATATCTGGGTGGTCGACCCAGTCTCGATGATTTTTCCGAGGTACATAACTGCGACCCGGTCACAGATAGCCTCGATGACGCTGAGGTCGTGGCTGATGAGAAGGTAAGAGGTGTTGTACTCCTCACAGAGATCTTCGAGTAAATTGAGAATACTTGCTTGTACGCTCACGTCCAGTGATGAGACCGGTTCGTCCAGCACGATGAGTGACGGATTCGCTGCGAACGCACGTGCGATGGCGATCCGCTGTTGCTGGCCGCCAGAGAGCTCATGAGGCTTCTTGTCAATTATATCTGCGCCGAGATTTACTTGATCGAGGAGCTCAACGGCGCGCTCTCGGCGGTCCTGACGAGAGAGATCTGTAAACAGCTTCAAAGGTCGTTCAAGAATCTCCCGGACAGTCCGATTGGGGTTCAGACTCGCCTCAGGGTCCTGAAAGATGATCTGACACTCCGATCTGAATTCGTTGAGTTCGCGCTTCGATAGAGCGTCGATGTCTTTGCCATCATACTCAATACTACCGTTAGTGACGTCGTGGAGTTTTAAGAGCGTACGACCGAGAGTACTTTTTCCGCACCCACTCTCACCGACCAGTCCGACTGCCTCGCCTTCACGGATATCTAATGAGACGTCGTTAACCGCCTTTACCGGCTTGTGATCTGTCACGAGGTTCTTGAGAAAGCCACCTTCATCGTAGTACTTGCTGAGGTCGTTGATACTCAGAATCGTGTTCCCGGGAGTCCGGTCCGTGGTTGACTCTTCAGGGACATCAATAGGATTCTCGAGGACATCTTCCCAGTGGAGACACCGCGAGCTGTGATCGGTTGCGGCATCGACTGTCTCCATACCCACATCCGTCGTATGGCACTCCTCAGTGGCGAACTCACAGCGGTCCGCGAAGATACAGCCGTCAGGAATCGAATCTAGTTCTGGGATTCTCCCCGGAATTGGTTTAACTTCTTTATTTTTTCCAATTTCTGGTGTTGTCGCTAAGAGGGCTTGTGTGTAAGGATTCGCTGGCGACGCGAATACCTCCTCAACTGGACCACTCTCTAACATTTCACCCGCGTACAAGATGTTGACGCGGTCGGCAATATCAGAAATAACGCCGAGATTGTGTGTGATGAGGAGAATGCCCGCATCGTACTCAGACTTGAGGTCGTCAACTAGGTCTAAGAATTTTGCTTGCGTTGTGACGTCCAGACCGGTCGTAGGTTCATCAAGGATGAGAAGGTCCGGGTTACAGGACAGCCCAATGGCCAATAAGGCGCGTTGCTGTTGGCCCCCCGACAATTCATGTGGGTATCTCTCGGCGATGAGTTCGGGATTTGGCAGATTGACTTGTGTGAGAACTTCTTGGACGCGACGTGTCGCTTCTTCGTCCCCGTCAATATCTTGATGGAGTTCGATTGTCTCGCGGATCTGTGCCCCGATAGTCATGCTGGGATTCAACGACCGCGCAGGGTTCTGTGCGACATGTGCGATGCGTTTCCCACGGATCGATTGTAATTCTTCTTTTGATGCTGACAGTAAATCCAGTCCCTGAAAAGTCATCGACCCACCATCGACCCACCCATTCGCGTCGAGATACCGCACGACAGCGAGCGCTAGCGTGCTCTTGCCACTCCCGCTTTCGCCGGCCAGCCCTACGATTTCTCCTTTACTAACGTCGAGTGAAACGTCGCGAAGTGCGTGGATAGTTCCATCTGTGACCTCAAACTCCACGTCGAGGGAGTCGACACGGAGGAGCTGTTCTTGATCGCTGCGTCGTGACTGTGTTTCCATACTCATTGGTGATCACCTGTTTCCCGCGGATCGAGGACGTCACGGAGGCCGTCCCCCATAAGGTTGGTCGACATGACGGTCAACAACAGTGCGAGGCTCGGCCAGATGAGGAACCATGGTGTCTGGAAGAGATGGTCTCTCGCCGTCGCAATCATGAACCCCCAGTCGGGGTTCGGCGGTCCGGCACCCAGCCCGAGGAAAGATAGCGAGGTCCCAATCATGATCGCGTATCCGACTCGAACTGACCCCTCAACGACGATTGGCCCGGTGACATTCGGCAGGATTTCTCGAAAAAGGATATAGGGACTTGACTCACCGCGGGCCTTCGCCGCCATCACGTACTCCTCTTCGCTGACCGAAAGTGTCGCCGATCGCGTCACGCGAGCAATACGCGGCGCATAGACGACCCCAATTGCAAATACAACATTAATAATGTCTGACGGCAGCACGACAAGAATGAGCAGACCCAACAGTAGCGTTGGCACGCTCATTATGATATCCATGGTACGCATGAGGAATTCATCGAGGCGTCCCTTTGCGTAGCCCGCGGTGAGGCCAATTGGGACACCAAGCGCTAACGCGAGGCCAGTCGCACCGAACCCTAACAGTAGGCTCGTGCGACCGCCGAGAATAACCCGTGAGAGCAGGTCACGCCCCAAGTGGTCGGTCCCGAGTAGATACTGGCCACCCGGGCCGGCATACCGATCGGCGATGTGTTGTGCCGTAGGATCATAGGGAGCGACAGTTTCGCCGAGGAGGGCAACTACCACGATCGGGATCAGTATTGTGAGACCGACGAGGATGC